>Ga0207703_10001170_pt1 | contig 24778 bp, 25 predicted proteins | sample KBSSwiS12_FD_184304 | JGI IMG/M metagenome (GOLD analysis project Ga0207703, IMG submission 184304) | Switchgrass rhizosphere microbial communities from Kellogg Biological Station, Michigan, USA - KBS Switchgrass S1-2 (SPAdes) (version 2) | ecosystem: Host-associated > Plants > Roots >...
GCCCCGTTCAGCCGCGACGGCTGCGCTCGGGAAAACCACGCCGTCGGCGACATCGCGCAGCCAGCCGAACCCCTGGTCGATGCCTTGATCGTCCGCGGTGGCGAAATCGAGCTTGTAGGTTGTCGTGAAGACGGTCGTCGCCGCATTCTGATCTCGCCCGAACGCGACGCCGAGCGGCGCGAAGCGGCGATCAAGGCCACCCTCCGGTGCCGATCGCGTGGCACGGAACGCCATATGCTCGATCAGATGGGCGTAGCCCCGCTCATTATCGCTTTCCTCGAAGCTGCCGGCATCGATTCCGAGCCGCAGCGAGAGCCCTTTGGCGGGGGACGACGCCTGCATGATGAAATAGCGCATGCCGTTCGGGAGCGTACCGGAGCGGATGGCCGGATCCGCCACGACCGTGCGGCGAACCGGAATCGGCTCGACCGACGGTTTTTCCTCCGCGAGTGCGGCCCCGGCGCAGCCAAGCGCCAGCACCACGCCGGCACCAATCAGCGAATTTCGAACCACAAACATCACCCCCGCTTTGCGAATGATTTAGCGGGAGTGCCGATGTTGCGCCAGCGATCCAATGGCGCCACGCCATGGACTTGCGGGAGGGTCACCACGGATTCCCAAGCAATGGATGTCGATGAAAAAACTTGGCTTGAGGGCATGAGCGCCCACATAAGGTGATCGCCACGAAATATGATCTGTGACCTTTGGGAGTGAGACTTGGCCAGCCTTGGAATGACCGCCGCTGAACGTGAAGCCGTAGAGGCGTTCCGCCGCGACGTCGTCGAACCGTCGATGACCGCGCTCGTCATCATCGATTTCTGGGCGGAGTGGTGCGGACCCTGCAAGGCGCTGTCACCGGTGCTCGAAAAGGTTGCCGCCGATTATGCCGAGAAGGGCGTGGTTCTTGCCAAGATCGACACCGACAAGAATCAGTTCATCGCCGCGCAATTCCAGATCAAGTCGATCCCGACCGTCTATGCGATGTTCCAGGGGCAGTTGGTCGCCGACCTGACCAGCGCGCGAACAGAGACCCAGCTAAAGGCGATGCTCGACCAGATCCTGAAGCAGCTGCCGGTTGAGAGCGAGGCGGCACAGGCCGAAGCGGAGCTCGAACCGCTGATCGCGATGGGCGAGGAAATCCTGGCCGAGGGCGATGGGGAGCGCGCACTCGGCGTTTTCGACCAGCTCGCCGAAATCGCGCCCGAGAATCCTGCGGTACTTTCGGGACGGCTGCGCGCGCTGGTCGCAGCGAACCGGATCGACGAAGCGGAGGCGGCAGTCGCCGCCCTGCCCGAGGAGCTGGCCAAGCTGCCCGAGATCGAGCGCGCGAAATCGGCGCTCGCACTGGCGAAGGAGGCAAAGCCGGTCGACGACCTCGCCGGCCTCGCCGCCGAAGTCGCCGCCAACCCGGACAATCTCGACAAGCGCTTCGAGCTTGCGGGCGGCCAGATGGCGGCGGGCGACCGCGACGCCGCCGCCGATTCGCTGCTCGGCATCATCGCGGCGGACCGCGACTGGAATGAAGGCGCAGCGCGGCAGCAATTGCTCAAGCTGTTCGACGTGGTCGGGCTGGAAGACCCATGGGTTTCCGCGCAACGGCGGCGATTATCGGCTATCCTGTTCGGATGACCGACGCACCGGAAACCACCGCGCCGAAAACAACCCGGCTGTCCGTGTTTCCGCTGCCCGGCGCCTTGCTGTTTCCGGGCATGCATTTGCCGCTGCACATCTTCGAGCCTCGCTACCGCGCGATGATCTCCGATTCGATGGCGCGCGACCGGCGAATCGGCATGATCCAGCCGCGGCCCGGCCCGCTGACGCCCGGTGAGGCGCCGGCATTGTTCACGATCGGCTGTGTCGGCCGGATCGCCGAGTTCGAGACGAGCGAAGACGGCCGCTATAATCTCGTGCTGGAAGGCATCGCGCTGTTCCGCATCCTGCGCGAACTCGATGTGACCACCGCCTTCCGCCAGGTCGAAGCCGAATTGCTACCGGTGCGGGACGAACCCGAAATCCTGTCCCTGTCGCGGCGCTCGTCGCTCGAGATGGAATCACGGCGATTTGCCGATGCCCAGGGCTATGCGGTGGATTGGGAGGCGGTGAACCGGCTGGACGACGAGGCGCTGGTCAACGGCATCGCCCAGATCGCGCCGTTCGATGTCGCGGCGAAGCAGGCCTTGCTCGAGGCGAACGGGATCGAGGACCGGGCCGAGCTGATCATCCAGCTGATGCAGTTCTTCGGCCGGCATGACGGCGAGGAATCGGTGACGCTGCAATGATCGAAGTTACGCCAATGGTGCGCATTGTCGCCCGCCCGATCGGCGAGGCTCCGGAATGGGTTCGGGACGCCTGGATCGGTCTGGAAATACCTTTGCTGTGCTCAGGCGAGCTAACTTCGGAGGGTGTCGGGGTCCTCAGCGGCCCTCGTTCATTCCTCGCGCAACTTGGCGATTGGTTGCGTGGGCGTTCGATGAATGTCAGCGGCTATGTCGTGAATGCACGCACTGCCGTGGATTTGCTGGAAGCTCATTCTCCAAAGGCAGCCGAGTGGTGGTGGGCCAATACCGCACACCTGTTGGATGGAAGGAGTGCCTTCCTTTTCGATACCCCCGCCTGTGAGGTTGAGGACTGAACGCGTACTGGATTTCCGGCTAAACCGTCAGCCCCTGCAGCAGTTTGGGCACTTCACCGCTTTCGCCGCGTGCCTCGGCCATGAAACGATCCTTGAGTGTCGGCAGCTTCTGGACCGCTGACAGGCCAAAGCGGCGCACGGCCGAGGCGGTGCGGCCGGGGATTCCGAACAGCCGCGTCAGTCCGTCTGTCGCTGCGGCGACCATGAAGGTGTCGAGGCTGCGCCAGCGCTCGTAGCGCGCGAGGAGTTGTGGATCGCCGAGATCGAGTCCGAGGCGCTTGCCGTCGACCAGCACCTCGACCAGGGTCGCGACATCGCGGAAGCCGACATTGACGCCCTGGCCTGCGATCGGATGGATGCCATGCGCTGCGTCGCCGACCAAAGCCAGGCGGTTCGAGGTGATCGTCGCGGCATGGTGGAAGCCGAGCGGATAGCTCGATCGCCCCCCCAGCGGGCCGAGCCGACCGAGAAAGCCGCCCATCCGCTTCTCCGCCTCGGCAAGGAAGCCGCGATCGGAGAGCTTGAGCATGCCCGGCGCTTCGTCACGGCGCACCGCCCAGACGATCGCCGAGCGGTGAAGGCCCCCAGCATCATCGTTGAGCGGCAGGATCGCGAACGGGCCTTTTGGGTAGAAGATTTCATAAGCGATGTTCTGGTGACTGTGCTCGTGAACGAGCGAGGTCACCAGCGCGGCATGATCATAGGTCCAGCGCGCGACCTTGAGGCCGGCTGAGTCCCGGGTGGGCGAGTTGCGTCCCTCGGCCGCGATCAGCAACGGCGCGCGGACCATCGCACCTGAATCGAGTGTCGCAATCACGCCGTGCTCGCCGCGCTCGACCGACACCGCACGGGTCTTCATGCGCACGTCGACGCCCGGTGCTGCCTCGGCCGCCTCCATCAGCGCACGGCGAAGCTGGCGATTCTCGAACATATGGCCGAGCGCGCCGCTATCGGCATCGGGCTCGAAATCGAGCGCGCCGGGTTCGAGCCCGTCGGCCACGCGGATCCCCTGGATCGGGCAGCCGAGCCCGGCGAGCCGGTCCACGACGCCGATCGCCTCGAGCATCCGATAGGGCGCGCTGGCGATTGCCGAGGCGCGGCCGTCAAAGCCGGCGGCGAGGATCACTTCGGGATCGGCGATATCGACGACGATCGCGGTCAGGCCATGCGCGTCGAGCGCCACGGCCAGTGCGCTGCCGACAAGGCCGCCGCCGAGAATGATGACGTCTGCTTGGTCCATGGCTTCGCTCTAGCGCGCGCCAGGCAGGCTGCCAATGCGCCCAGCTTGACGCCGGACTCCGCAAGCGCGATGATTCACGAGCACAGACAGCGAACATTTCGAGGACTGAGACGATGGCGAGCCGGGCGCAGACGCCCTTGTGGCGCGAGACGATGAGGGCAGGCGCAGCGCGCAGCGGGGCGCTGATCGGCGCGATCGCGATCATGATCGGCGCGGTCCTGATGCTGATCGCCCTCGCCACCTATCATTCGGGCGATCCCTCGTTGAATACCGCCTCAGGCGGGCCCGCCGAGAACTGGCTGGGCGAACCCGGCGCGTGGATCGCCGATATCTGCTTCCTGCTGTTCGGGCCAGCGATCCTGCTGGTGCTGCCGATCTCACTGATGATCGCGTTGCGGCTGTGGCGCGATATCCCGGTCGGGCGCTGGCGGCTGATGCTGACGGCGTCGATCTGCGGCATCGCGCTGATCGGCACGACGTTCGCGCTGATTTCGAGTTCGGCGATGCGCAACCTGCCCGCCGGGGCCGGCGGCATAATCGGCATCGCACTCGCGGATTTTTTCCATTGGGCGATCGCTTTCATCGGCGATCCCACCGCCATGCTCTGGACGGCGCGCGGCGTCGGCCTGCTCACCGGCCTGGCCGGCATGGGCATCTGGGCGTGGAGCTTCGTGATCGACATGGGCGACCGGCAGCAGCGGCCCCAGCCGGCAAAGTCCAAAGCCAAGGCCGAACGGCGCACGCCCGAGCAGGAGGTGCTGGCCGCTGAAGCGCCGCGCAAGCCTCCCGTACCGCGCGCTGTGGCCATGCCCGACGCGCGGCCCGGCCCGGTGATCGCCGAACGCACGCTCGCCGCCTCTGTGGCTAAGCCCAAGGCCAAACAGGCATCGTTCGACCTCGGCGACAATTCGCAGCTGCCGCCGCTCGACCTGCTCAAGCCGGCACCGCCGGCACCGGGCGGGCCGGTCGACAAGGCCGCGCTGGAGCGCAATGCGCGGCTACTCGAATCCGTGCTCGACGATTTCCACGTCAAGGGATCGATCATCAACATCCGGCCCGGCCCGGTGGTGACGATGTATGAACTCGAGCCCGCCTCCGGCATCAAGGCGAGCCGGGTGATCCAGCTCGCCGACGACATTGCCCGCAACATGTCGGCGATTTCCGCGCGCGTCGCGACGATTCCGGGCCGGACCGTGATCGGCATCGAGCTGCCCAATGCGCGGCGCGAGACGGTCGGATTGCATGAACTGATCGGATCGCAGTCGTTCGACGACCAATCAGCCTCGCTGCCGCTGGTGCTCGGCAAGAATATCGCGGGCGACCCGGTCATCGCCGATCTCGCCCCGATGCCGCATCTGCTCGTCGCCGGCACCACTGGCTCCGGCAAGTCGGTCGGGCTCAACTGCATGATTCTGTCGCTGCTCTACCGGCTGCGGCCGGACCAGTGCCGAATGATCATGATCGACCCGAAGATGCTCGAACTGAGCATGTATGAGGACATCCCCCACCTTCTCTCCCCAGTCGTGACCGATCCGGCCAAGGCGGTGCGCGCGCTCAAATGGGCGGTCGAGCAGATGGAAGAGCGCTACCGGATGATGTCGTCGGTCGGCGTACGCAGTCTGGCGAGCTTCAACGAAAAGGTGCGCGCGGCACGGCAAAAGGGCCAGCCGCTCGGACGGCGCGTCCAGACCGGCTATCATCCCGAGACAGGCCAGCCGGTCTATGAGGAGGAGACGCTCGACTTCCAGCCGCTGCCGCAGATCGTGGTGATCGTCGACGAGCTCGCCGATCTGATGATGACCGCTGGCAAGGAGGTCGAGTTCCTGATTCAGCGCCTCGCGCAAAAGGCGCGCGCGGCGGGCATCCATCTGATCATGGCGACGCAGCGCCCTTCGGTCGACGTCATCACCGGCGTGATCAAGGCGAACCTGCCGACGCGGATCAGCTTCCACGTTACCTCGAAGATCGATTCGCGGACCATATTGGGCGAGCAGGGCGCCGAGCAGCTGCTCGGCAAGGGCGACATGCTCTATATGCCGGGCGGCAAGGGCATTGTCCGGGTCCATGGCCCCTTCGTCTCCGACGACGAAGTCCGGGCGGTTGCCGATCACTGGCGTGCTCAGGGCCGGCCCGATTATATCCAGTCAGTCACCGAGGAGCCCGAGGACGGCTTCGCACTGGACGGCGCGCCGATGGGCGAGGACTCGGCCGAAGACCAGCAATATCGCTCGGCGATCCAGCTCGTCTGCGAGAGCCAGAAGGCCTCCACCTCCTGGCTGCAACGCCAGCTCCGCGTCGGCTATAATTCGGCGGCGCGACTGATCGAGCGGATGGAGAAGGATGGCATCGTCAGCCGGCCGGACCATGTCGGGCGCCGTGACGTCTTGCGCGACCGTGACGGGAACCCGCTATAGGGTGGACGGTTCAGAGCAGGTTCAAGCCTGGGCGTTCAGCAACCAGGGCTGTCCCGGGAGAATGACGTGACCTTTCGTACCCCCTTCGCGCTGGCGCTGCTTGCCATGCCCGTGATCGCCATTGCGGCCCCCGCGCCCGCTACCGGCGATCTCGCGGCCGTCCAGCATCATCTGCAAGCGGTCGAATCCATGACCGCGTCGTTCAGCCAGACCGATCGCGCCGGCAAGGTGCTGACTGGCGTTCTTACCCTCAAGAAACCAGGCAAGATCCGTTTCCAATATGAGAAGGGCGTCCCGATCCTGATCGTCGGCGACGGCCACGCTCTGACCTTTATTGATTATTCGGTGAAGCAGGTGCAGCGCTGGCCGATCGGCAACTCGCCGCTCGCAGTCCTGCTCGATCCGAACCGCGACATGAGCAGGGTCGCGAAGATCGTACCGACCCCCGACCCCCAGATGGTCTCGGTCGAGGTGCATGATTCCAAACATCCCGAATATGGCCGCATCACGCTCTTCTTCCAGCGCAGCGCCGCTGGACCGGGCGGGCTGATGCTGCTGGGCTGGGTCGCGATCGATTCCCAGAACAACCTGACGAAGATCCGATTGTCGAATCAGCGCTTCAACGCGCCCGTGAGCGACAGGACGTTCCAATGGAACGACCCACGTCGCAATTCTCCCAAAAATTGAGCTTCCGTTCATAGTGGCGACAGGTTTCGAGCCCTAGAAAGAACTCGCGGATGTGGAGCGGTTCGGGATTTTCCCCCTGTTGCCCGAACGGATCTACTTCCCGCCTGCGTGACGAACGCTAGGTCGGCCCTCGCTCCATGCCCCCGGAGCGAGGGCCTTTCCTTTTGGCCGGTCAACGCGGCGCTATATGTGGACGCCCCGACCCCGCTCTGGCGCGGGGCGGTTCAGGTGGCTACATCGCCGTGATGACTACGCTCAAGATCGTTTCATGGAACATCAATTCGGTGCGGTTCCGCATCGAAATCGTCGAACGCTTCCTGCGCGAGGTTTCCCCGGACATTTTGTGCCTGCAGGAAACCAAAGTGATCGACGGGGACTTCCCCGCCGCGCCGTTCCGCGCACTCGGTTACAACCATATCTTCCTGCACGGACAGCGGATGCACCACGGCGTCGCGATCATCAGCCGTGTGCCCCTGGTCGAGGATGACCGGTTCGACTGGCAGGCAAATCGCGAGGCGCGCCATGTCGGGGTGCGGCTCGAAAACGGCATGCGGATCGAAAATGTCTATGTGCCCGCCGGGGGCGACGTGCCCGACCGCGAGGTGAACCCCAAATTCGGCCAGAAGCTCGATTTCGTCGAACGGATGACGCGCTGGTCCGAAGGGTTGCGCGTGCCGACCCTGTTGGTCGGCGATTTCAACATCGCGCCGCTCGAATCCGACGTCTGGAGCCACAAGCAGCTGCTCGACGTCGTGAGCCACACGCCGATAGAGGTCGCGGCGCTCGACGGGCTGAAGGCCTCGAACGACTGGGTGGATCTCGGCCGCCACTTCGTGCCACCGCCCGAGCGGCTCTTCACCTGGTGGAGCTACCGCGCCAAGGACTGGCTCGCCTCGGACCGGGGGCGCCGGCTCGACCATATGTGGGCGACCGCCGATATTGCCGCCAATGCGGTTTCACACTGCGTGTTCGAGGATTGCCGGAGCTGGCTCAAGCCGTCAGATCATATCCCGATCATGACTGAGTTTCAGGTTTGACTGACGCACGCCGCACGGCCAACGCGATCGACGCGCTTCGGCGCGGCTGGCCGATCGCGATCGCCGGCGATGACGGCACGCTCGCGCTGTTGCCGATCGAAACCGCCGACCCGGAGCGGCTCATGGCATTCGATCCGGCGGGCGCGGCGCCGGTGCTGCTGACGGCGGGCCGTGCCGCAACGCTCAAGCTCGCAAATCAGCGCGAGGCAGCGGCGCCGGATTCGCCGGTACTGGTCGAGCGCGCGCCCTGGCTCGATTTCGCCGCCGCCACTGCGCTCGCTGATCCGCAATTCGACCTGAAGACGCCGATGAAAGGCCCGTTCCGTGCGATTCCGGTGCAGGCGCGCGACGCGGCCGAAGCGGCCTTGCGGCTGGCGCGCGTCGGCGGTGTGTTGCCTGCTTTTTTCGCGAGCACGGAGGCACAGGCCGATCTGACCCTGACCCCGGGCGATATCGACGCGCATGAGGATGCCGCGCGCCTGACCATTGCGACCCGTGCGCGGCTGCCTGTATTCGGGGCTGAAAACACCGAGATCGTCGCCTTTCGCACCCCCGAGATGCCCGGCGAGCATGTCGCGCTGCTGATCGGCGCGCCCAATGGCCAGCCCCCACTCGTCCGCCTGCACAGCGAATGCCTGACCGGCGATGTGCTCGGCAGCCTCAAATGCGATTGCGGGCCGCAGCTCCATGCCGCGGTCGAGGCGATCGAGGCCAGCGGCTGGGGCATATTGCTCTATCTGCGCCAGGAAGGCCGCGGCATCGGGCTGATCAACAAGCTGCGCGCCTATGCGCTGCAGGACCAGGGGTTCGACACCGTCGATGCCAATACGCGGCTCGGCTTCGCGGTCGATTCCCGCAACTTCGCGGTGGCGGGGCGGATGCTCGTGCTGCTGGGCCAGCGATCCGTGCGGTTGTTGACCAACAATCCCGAGAAGGTCGCCCAGCTCGAAGGGGCGGGGATCAGCGTGATCGAGCGCGTGCCCCACATCCTGCCCTCGAACCCGTTCAATGAGCGCTATCTCGCAACCAAGCGCGATCGTACCGGGCATCAATTTTAGGCGATCAGCTTTCAGGCGATGAGTTGGTCGACCTCGTCGAAGCTGGTGGCAATATCCTGCACGCCGATCGCCCGCAGCCTGTCCGCATGATCCGGCCCGCAATGGCTGCCACCAACAAACCCGATGACATGCGCGCCTGACGCGACCGCGCCGGTCGCACCGACCGGGGAATCCTCCAGGATCGCGCACCGCGTGATATCGACGCCGAGCGCGGCCGCCGCGTGAAGATAGAGATCGGGCTCGGGCTTGCCGCGCGCGACATGCTCGCGGCCCGAAAAGATCATGTTGCCGAACGCATCGCGCAGGCCGAGATTGTCGAGATGCCGCTCGATCCAGGCGGTCGAGCTCGACGACGCGACCGCGCGTGGCAGCGAGCGCGGCAGGCTCCGCACGAACACCACCGCGCCCGCGACCGCTTCGAGCCCTTCGCGCATCGCCCGCTCATCCTCGGCCTTGCGGGCGACATGGAAATCATCGGGCAGTACCCGGCCGATCCAGCGTTCGAGCGCGGCGAGGAAATCATGGCCCGCCAATCCCATGAAATTGGCCATGGATTCGGCCGCGGTGGTCGGATGGCCGATCGAAGTGAGATATTCGGCGATCTGCTTGTTGCCGGCATATTCGCTTTCGAGCAGCACGCCGTCAAAATCGAAAATCAACGCGTCGAACCTCATCCGCGCTCCCCGAACAGGGCGGTACCGACGCGGATATGAGTCGCGCCCAGAGTGACCGCAGTCTCGTAGTCGCCCGACATGCCCATGCTCAGGCCGGTCAGACCCTGGTCGCGTGCGATCTTCGCAAGCAATGCGAAATAGGGCGCCGCTTCGACATCCGCAGGCGGCACCGCCATCAGGCCGGCCACGGGTAGCCCGGCGGAGCGGGCCTCGGTGAGAAGCCCCGGCAGCGCGTCGATCGCACAGCCGCCCTTTTGCGGCTCGTCGCCGATATTGACCTGCAGGAAACAGGGCGGCCGTCGATCCTGCCGGTCCATCGCCCGCGCCAAAGCCGCGACAAGGGACGGCCGATCGACTGAATGAATCGCGTCGAACAGCGCTACGGCGTCGTCCGCCTTGTTCGACTGGAGCTGGCCGACCAGATGCAGCGTCGCACCGGGCCATGCGTCGCGTAACGCCGGCCATTTCCCCTCAGCTTCCTGCACGCGGTTTTCGCCAAACACGGACTGGCCGGCGGCGAGCAGGGGCGTGATCTCCTCAACCGACCTGGTCTTGGAGATCGCGATCAGCGTCACGGCTTCAGGCTTGCGCCCCGCAAGGCGGGCAGCGCGCTCGATCGCTTCGCGAACCTCGGCAAGACGGGTTTCCGGGCTGGTCTTGGGGTCGTCGGCGCGCATCGGCAGCGCTATAGGCAGGCCTGTGCCCCACCGCCACCCCAAGCGCCGCGCGCCGATCCCCACATTCTGGCTGATGACCGACGAGCGGATGGGCGATTCGCTGTTCGCCGCGATCGAGGCGCTGCCGCGCGGCACGGGAATCGTCTTTCGCCATCACGCAACCGGTCTCGCGGCGCGGCGTGCGCTGTTCGAGCGCGTGGCGCGCATGGCGCGGCGCAAACGTCTCATGCTGATTCGCGCCGGCGCCCAGCGGCTTGGGCGCGGCGAGGCAGGCGTGCATGGAAAGGGCCGGCTGAGCCGCCCCGGCCTTCGCACCTGGTCCGCCCATTCGCGGGCGCAGGCGATTGCCGGAAAGCGCGCCGGAGCGGACATAATGTTCGTCTCACCGGTCTATCCGACCCGCTCACACCCGGGCGCACCCGCACTCGGGCCGCTCAGGGCAGCAGCGATCGGCCGCGGCCTGGGGCTGAAAACCATCGCGCTCGGCGGCATGGACCCGGACCGATTCCGGGGCCTTACTGACCTGGGCTTTCAGGGTTGGGCAGCGATCGATGCCTGGCTGCTTAGCCAGAAAACGGCCGATCAGAAGCGGAAGGCAGTCCCGACATAGACAGCCTGGCTGTCGCGGCGATCGTCGCTCAGCTGCGCCAGCCGGTCACGCTCGGCCTTGTAGCGCACGCCCGCCGTCACATCGAGGTTGCGGGTCAGGCGATACGAACCGCCCACATCGAGCGAATAAGCGGGTGCTTCCTCGACCAGCTTGGGCGCGTTGGCCGCAGGCCGGTCGGCCACAGCCTTTACGCGGCCAGTGAAACGGTGCGCGGTGTAGCTGACCCCGACATCGACTGCCTCACGGCTGCCGGGCATGCCGGCGAGATCGACCTTGGAGATATCGCCCGACAGTGCGAATCGGCGCCAGCCGACCGCGACGCCCAGATTATAGGCAATCGGCGTCAGGCTGACCGTGGTCGCCGAATCCGCGAAGGAGGAAGCGCGCTCAGCCGCAAGCGCGGTACGGGTCGAGCGCGCGCGAACCGCCACCGTCACTGCGTGGCTGCCGCTGCGGCGCGAATCGGTTGGGGTGAAGCGGAAGCCGCTGGTATCGAGGCCGCTGCGCGCGAACACCGCGGCCAGCCGTGGATCAGCGGCCGCAGGCGTGAACGAGCCGATGCCGTAAACGCTGGCTGGCGCGTGCTTCGCGCTATGGGTGTTTTCGCCTGGTGCACCGATCGCAGGCGCCATGGCGAAGCCGGCGGCGACAAGCGCCCCAACCCCGATTCCGGACAACAAACGACCTGAAAACACTCTGCGACCCCTCTAGACGCGTGATTCTTCGTATTATCTGATAATCCGCCTATCACGATTCAATCCGTGCCTGCCACTGTCTTGACTCATTTTCTGCGGAAGTGTTGCAAGCGGCACACAGAGGGTGCGTGGCCGGCACGCTTGCGGCGGGCGCGAGACCATCTATAGATGCCGAGACTTTCATGAAACCGTCCAGGAAAATGCCGATGATCCGCCCGTTGCGCACCGCGATCGTGGTTTCGCTCGCCCTCTCGACCGCCGCTTGTCACCATCGCGGCAGCGCACGGCCCCAGGCCGATCTGGCGGCGTCCAAGGTCACCACGATCGGCGTGAACAGCTATTTGTGGCGCGCGAGCCTCGACACGCTGAGCTTCATGCCGCTGCTGCAGCCCGATTCGAACGGCGGCGTGATCGTCACCGACTGGTATGTGAATCCGCGCGCGCCGACCGAGCGGATGAAGGTGACGGTGACGATCCTCGACCAGGATCTCCGCGCCGACGCGGTCCGTGTGGCCGCGCTGCGCGAGGTCAACCAGGGCGGGCAATGGATCGCGGCGCCGGTACAGGCGGCGACGGTCCAGAAGCTCGAGGATATCATCCTGACGCGGGCGCGCGATCTGCGCCGTGCCGCTATCGCCGGATAGGATTTTTCAAAAATGGCGTCCCGCTTCAATGCGCTGAAGGCGGACGCGGCATGGCAGGCGGTGTGGGACGAGCGCCGCACCTTTGCCGCGCGCGACGATTCGGCCAAACCCCGCACCTATGTGCTCGAAATGTTTCCCTACCCTTCGGGGCGGATTCATATGGGCCATGTCCGCAATTACACGATGGGCGACGTCCTCGCGCGCTATCGCCGGATGACGGGCCATGAAGTGCTCCATCCGATGGGATGGGACGCGTTCGGCATGCCCGCCGAAAATGCCGCGATGGAGAAAGGCGTCCATCCTGGCGGCTGGACCCGAGCCAATATCGCGACGATGAAGGCGCAGCTGAAGCGGCTCGGCTTCGCGCTCGACTGGACGCGCGAGCTCGCGACCTGCGAGCCCGATTATTATGGGCACGAACAGGCGCTGTTCCTCGATCTTTTCGCGAACGGCCTCGTCTATCGCAAGGAATCCTCGGTCAACTGGGATCCGGTCGACATGACCGTGCTCGCCAATGAGCAGGTGATCGACGGCCGCGGCTGGCGATCGGGCGCTTTGGTCGAGCGCCGCAAGCTCAGCCAGTGGTTCCTCAAGATCACTGATTTCGCCGACGAATTGCTGGAAGGGCTGGATGGCCTCGAGCATTGGCCGGACAAGGTGAAGCTGATGCAGGAGAACTGGATCGGCAAGAGCCAGGGCCTGACCTTCCGCTTCGCACTGACCGATGGCGGCGAAGTCGAGGTATTCACCACCCGGCCCGACACGATCTTCGGTGCGAGCTTCGTCGCGGTCGCTGCCGATCATCCCATCGCGCAGGCGATTGCCGGGGCACAACCGGCGGCGGCGGAATTCATCGCGCTGTGCAAGCGCGGCGGCACCACCGCGGCCGAGCTCGAAACCCAGGAGAAGCTCGGCTTCGACACCGGGCTGCGTGCGGCACATCCCTTTGATCCACTGGGCGAATTGCCGGTCTATATCGCCAATTTCGTGCTGATGGACTATGGCACCGGCGCTGTGTTCGGCGTGCCGGCGCATGACCAGCGCGACATGGATTTCGCGCGCAAATATGCGCTGCCGGTGCGTCGCGTCGTTTCCGATGGCGACGAGACTGACCCCGTCTTCCGTGGCGACGAGGCTTATACCGGCCCCGGCACGCTGGTGAACTCGCATTTCCTCGACGGCATGGATGTCGAGGACGCCAAGCGCACCGTGATTCGCCGTGCCGAGGAAGAAGTGTGGGGCAAGGGCTCGACCGTGTTCCGTCTGCGCGACTGGGGCGTGTCGCGCCAGCGTTACTGGGGCACGCCGATCCCGATCATCCACTGCGACGCCTGCGGCGCGGTGCCGGTGCCGCGCGACCAGCTGCCCGTCGTGCTGCCCGAGGATGTGAGCTTCGACATTCCCGGCAACCCGCTCGACCGGCACCCGACCTGGAAACATGTCGATTGCCCGAGCTGCGGCGGCAAGGGCCGGCGCGAGACGGATACGCTCGACACCTTTGTCGATTCGTCCTGGTATTTCATCCGCTTCGCGAGCCAGCCCGGCAATGCGCCGTTCGACCGCGTCGCGGCAGAGAAATGGCTGCCAGTCGCGCAATATATCGGCGGGGTCGAGCATGCGATCCTGCATCTGCTCTATGCGCGCTTCTGGACGAGGGCGCTCAAGCATATCGGCATGCTCGATATCGCCGAGCCGTTTGCCGGGCTGTTCACGCAAGGCATGGTGACTCACGAGACCTATCAAGCGGCAGATGTGGCGCCCGGCGCCAATGACGTACGCCATTATTGGGTAGGAACCGACGAAGTCGAGCGCACGCCTGAAGGGCTGCGCGAAAAGGGCACTGGACGCCCCATCGTCATCGGCCGCGTCGAGAAGATGTCCAAGTCGAAGAAGAACACTGTCGATCCGACCGGCATCGTCGACCAGTATGGCGCTGACGCGGTGCGCTGGTTCATGCTCTCCGATTCGCCGCCCGAGCGTGACCTGCCCTGGAGCGAATCGGGCATCGAGGGCTGCTGGCGCTTCATCCAGCGCCTGTGGCGGCTGTTCGACGGGCTCGAAGAGGGCGAGGGCAGGGATACGCCGCTCGACCGCAAGACTCATCAGACGATTGCCGGCGTTGCCGCCGATATCGAGGCGCTGTCGTTCAACAAGGCAGTCGCCAAGCTCTATGAGCTAGTCAACGCGATCGAACGCGCTGCGCCTTCGGCGTCGCGCACCATGGCGATCCGCACGCTGATGCGGCTCGTATCGCCGATGGCGCCGCATCTCGCGGAAGAGGCCTGGGCAGCGATCGGCGGGGAGGGGCTGATCGCCGATGCCGCCTGGCCAGAGATCGACCCCGCCTTGCTGGTCGAGGATGAGGTGACGATCGCGATCCAGGTCAATGGCAAGCTGCGCGATACCGTCACGGTCGCCAAGGGCAGCGGGCGCGAGGCAATCGAGGCGATTGCCTTGGCAAATGCCAACGTCCAGCGCATTCTGGACGGCGCCACCCCGAAAAAGGTGATCGTCGTGCCCGATCGACTCGTGAATATCGTCGCATGAAGCGGATTGCCGCTCCCCTGATGGCACTCGCCCTTGCGGGCACGCTCTCGGGTTGCGGACTGCATCCCCTCTATTCGGGCGGCAGTTCGGGCGTGGTGGCGACGACGCTGACCCGCATCCAGGTCGCGCCGATCGAGGGCAAGTCGGGCTGGTTGATGACCAACGCGCTCAACGATCGGCTGGGCGCTGATGGTGCCGCACCCTTGTACCGGCTCGAAGTGAAGCTCGACGACAAGATCATCGGCCTCGGTGTGCGCGCCGATGATAGCGTCTCTCGCGAACGGCGATCGCTGCGCGCGCGCTATCAGCTGATCGATCTCGCGCACGGGACCGTGCTGCTCGATGCGACCGCCGGTTCCGATGCCGGCATCGACGTCGTCAATTCGGAATATGCGACGATCGCTGCCGAGAATACCGCGCTCGAGCGGCTTTCCGGGATCGTCGCCGAACAGATCGTGTCGCGCGTCGCGCTTTACGCCCAGCGGACGGCCGCCGCGCCGGCGCATTGACCGCGCCGTGAAGGCCAATGCGAACCAGATTCGCGCCGCGATCGACGCCGCGAGCCCTGATATCCGCCTCTATCTGCTTCACGGGCCTGACGAATCGGGGGCGCAGGAGATTGCCGCGCGGCTGGCCCGGACGATGGGTCCTGATGCCGAGCGCGTCGATCTCGAACCCGCCTTGCTGAAATCCAATCCCGGCCGGCTCGCCGACGAAGCGGCCTCCATGTCGCTGTTCGGCACCGCCCGGCATATCCGGATCACCGGCGCGGGCGAGGAATGTCTGGAGGCCGTCACCCTGCTGCTCGAAACCGAGCGGGCGGGCAATCCGGTGGTGGCGATCGCGCCGTCGCTCAAGGCGACCTCCAAGCTGGTCAAGCTTGCGCTCGGCGCGCCGCGAGCGATGAGCTTTGCCTGTTATCTGCCCGAAGGCGGCGATGCCGAGAAAATCGCGGTCGCCATTGCGCGCGAGCAGGGCCTGCGCACGACTGGCGACACCGCCGCGAGGCTGGCCAGCGCAAGCGGCGGTGACCGTGCGGTGATGACCCGCGAGCTGGAGAAGCTCGCCCTCTATCTCGACGCGGCACCGGAACGGCCGCGCGAGATCGACGATGCCGCGCTCGATGCGATCGGTGCCGATCTGGGCGATTCGGAAATGGGGCGGGCGATTGACGCCGCGATCGACGGACGCCCCGATCTGCTGGGCACTGAACTCGCGCGGCTCGAAGAGGCGGGCGTGTCGCCGATTCCAGTGCTGCGCCAGCTCGTCCGCCGGCTGATGACGCTCGCCGAGCTCCGCGCCGAGGTCGATGGCGGGGCAAGCGCGAATCAGGTGATCGAACGAGTCTTCTTCCGGGAGCGCACCGCGACGGGCCGGGCGCTGCGCACCTGGTCCGCGCCCAAGATCAGCGAGGCGATCCAGCGCGCGCGACTTGCCGAAAGGGCGGTGATGAGCTCGGCCACCGCAGGCACGGTGCTGGCGCAATCGGCATTGGTTGCAGTGGCGCGGATGGCGGCACGGCAACGATAGCGGCTCGAATTATGTCGTGCCTATAGGGGGTTTTGTCGACGGACGACAGCCATGGGCACTCAACTTTATTAAATAATATCAATCGTTTACAATTCCGGTGCAAACTGCCGCTGAACGCCAGCCAGTGACATAATTCACCGCCAGTCCGCTGAAACCGCTCTAAATCCGCTCGCCCGTCAGCCTCTGGCAGAGCATGTCGAGCTGATCGAGCGTCGAATAGGCGAGCGTCAGGGAACCGCCCTTGGGCCCATGGGCAATCCGAACCGAAAGGCCGAGCAGATCGGCGAGGTGATGCTCGAGCGCGGCAAGATCAGCATCCCGGCCGGCGTCGCCGCTGCGGATCCGGGAGGTTTCCGGCTTGGCGGCCCGCGCCAGACGCTCCGTGTCACGCACCGACATGCCCTTGGCGACGACCTGATCGGCAAGACGCTCGATATCGGGTGCGCCTATCAGCGCTCGGGCATGGCCCATAGTCAGCACGCCTTCGACCACTCGATCCTGCACCGACTTGGGAAGTTCAAGTAATCTCAATAGATTAGCAATATGGCTGCGCGATTTATGGACCAGTTTGCCGAGCGCATCCTGGGTATGGCCGAAATCGTCGATCAGACGATTATAGGCCTCGGCTTCTTCGATCGCGTTGAGATCCTGGCGCTGGATATTCTCGACCAGCGCAACCTCGAGCGTCTCGGCATCGCTGAACTCGCGCACGATGACGGGCACTTCGTGAAGCCGCGCCCGCTGCGCGGCACGCCAGCGGCGTTCGCCGGCGACGATCTGATAGCCCTTGCCGTGCGGGCGCACGACGATCGGCTGGATCAGTCCGCGCGCAGCGATCGATTCGGCGAGCTCCTCAAGCGCGGCCTCGCTGAAATGGCGACGGGGCTGGCCGGGATGTGGTGTCAGCGAGCCGACCGGCAGCGTCCTGACACCCGTCGACAGCGATTCGCCAGCGCCAACCGGCTCCTCGCGGGCGATATCGCCCATCAACGCGTTCAGGCCGCGGCCGAGGCCGGAGCGGGGCTTGGGGCGCGGATGCTGGGCTTGGTCTGCGTTCGGTTCGGTCATGCGGCCTTGGCGGGTCTGGTGGTGAGACGGGGAATCATCTCTCGCGCCAGCGCGATATAAGCCTCAGAGCCTGGGCAGCGATAATCATAGATCAGCGCGGGAAGGCCGTGGCTCGGCGCCTCGGAGAGACGGACATTGCGCGGTATCACCGTGTCGAACACGACTCGCCCAAGCACAGCACGCACATCGGCCGAGACCTGATCGGTCAGGCGATTGCGGCGATCATGCATGGTGAGCGCGACGCCGAGAATGGTGAGGCCTGGATTGAAGCGCTCGCGGATTCGCTCGACCGTGCTCAGCAGCTGGCTCAGCCCTTCGAGTGCGAAGAATTCGCACTGCAGTGGGACCAGCAGCGAGTTGGCGGCGACCATCGCGTTCAGCGTCAGCAGGCCGAGCGAGGGCGGGCAATCGATCAGCACCACATCCCAACGATGGTCGGAACGTTCAAGCGCGCGGTTCAGCCTATGGGTGCGCTCTTCATATTCGACCAGCTCGATCTCGGCGCCTGACAGATCGACAGTCGCCGGGACGATGTCCAGCTTCGGCACGCACGTCGCGATTGCCGCTTCGGCAACCGGCATCTCGCCGAGCAGGATATCATAGCTTGATTTGCCGCGCTCGGACCGGCTGATACCGAGCCCGGTCGACGCATTGCCTTGAGGATCAAGGTCAATCAGCAAGACGCGCAAGCCCGTCGCCGCCAGCGCGGTACCCAGATTGATCGCGGTCGTGGTCTTGCCCACGCCGCCCTTCTGGTTCGCTACCGCAATGATATTCATCGGCGAGACACCCCTTTGGCGAGGACGATGAGCGAATTCGGATCGGTGATGCTGTGTTCCACGTGAAACACTCCATGCCATGTCTGCTGCGCGGTTGCTATCTCTTCCCGCGCGCTTTGGCCTTTTGGCAGAACCCAGAGCGTTTTGCGACGGCTGCATTGGATGGCGGACCCGAAAAGTAGCGCCAATGCGGCTACAGCGCGGGCGGAGATCACCCCCGCACTCATGGTGACACTCTCAACTTTCGATGCGATCACCGTAACTTGACTGGCTATGCCGAGCGTTTCAGCCGCTTCGGAAAGAAAGGCGGCTCGGCGGCGCCGTGGTTCGACCAGGGTTACGGCACGATCAGTGAGGGCGGCGATTACGAGGCCCGGGAAGCCGGCACCTGTCCCAATATCGAGCCAATCTCCATCGGCATCGGCCGCAAGTTCGATAAGCTGGGCTGAATCCACGATGTGGCGCGACCACATGGTCGCAAGCGTCGACGGCGCAATCAGGTTCTGGCTGACGGCTTCACCGGCAACCAATCCAGCCAGAACATCCATGCGCGCTTCGCCAGCTTCGCCGAACCGTTCGCGCAGCCAATGCCGGGCTTCCTCTTCGGTCATGCGGCGCGGCGCCGTGTGTGGAGCAGGATCGCGGTGAGGGCAGCCGGCGTAATGCCCCTTATGCGGCCGGCGGCGCCAAGCGTCGCTGGGCGCGCCCGCTCAAGGCGCTCCACCATTTCGGCGGACAGGCCGGGCACGCCGGCATAGTCGAGCTCGTCGGGGAGATGGACCGCATCGTTTGAGCGCAACAGCGCCACCTCATCGTCCTGGCGACGCAGATAGGGCGCATAACGCGCGTCTTCAGCGATCTCGGCAACGAGCGCCGAATCGAAATCATCGGCCAGTCCCGGCGCGACATGGTCGATACCGACGCCCGGGAAGCGCAGCCATTCAGCGCCGCTCCGTCGCTGCCCATCGAGCGACGCCGTGACGCCCCTTGCGAGAAGCGCCGAGGCGGGGAGGGGCCGGGCCAGGATCCCCTCGATATCCCGTCGCGCGGTCGCCCGGGCGGCATTGCGCGCGATCCGCGCCGCGCCAAGGCAGCCAGCCGCCTCTGCGATCGGGCCCAGCCGCGTCTCGGCATTGTCGGCACGGAGCCGAAGGCGATATTCGGCGCGCGCAGTCAACATTCGATAGGGCTCGGTGATGCCCTGCAGCACGAGATCGTCAATCATGACCCCGAGATAGCTCGTCGCGCGATCGAGGATGACCGGATTCAGCCCCAGGGCGGTCGCCGCTGCGTTCAGGCCGGCGACCAGTCCCTGGCCGGCCGCTTCCTCATAGCCGGTCGTGCCGTTGATCTGTCCGCAGCAGAACAGGCCCCGGATCGCGCGCACCTCGAGCGTCGGCTCGAGCGCGCGGGGATCGATATGATCATATTCGACCGCATAGCCCGGTGTGATGATCCGGGCATGTTCGAGCCCCGGGATCGACGCAATCATCGCCGCCTGGACGTCAGCCGGCAGCGAGGTCGAGATGCCATTGGGGTAGATCGTCGCATCGTCGAGGCCCTCGGGCTCGAGAAAGATCTGGTGGCCGTCGCGGTCGCCGAAGCGATGGATCTTGTCCTCGATCGACGGGCAATAGCGCGGCCCCGGGCCGGCGATCGCGCCGCCGAACAGGGGCGAACGATCGAGCCCGCCGCGGATGATCGCATGCGTCGCCTCGGTAGTGCGGGTGATCGCACAGAACAGCTGGGGAAGGTGCCGGCGCGGCGTCAGCGGGGACATGGTCCATGGATCCGAGTCGCTCGACTGTTCGGCGAGGCTGCTCCAGTCGATCGTGCGGCCGTCAAGCCGGGGCGGGGTGCCGGTCTTCAGTCGCGCCATCGGCAGATCGGCGGCGCGTAGCTGGACGGCGAGCTGTGACGCCGCTTCCTCGCCGATTCGGCCCCCGATGAGGCGCTCCTCGCCGCAAAATATGCGTCCGCCGAGAAAGGTACCGGTTGCCAGTACGACAGCACGTGCTGTGAGGCCTCGCCCATCCGCCAACACTACACCGGAAACCGCACCGTTCGTGTCGAACGAAAGCGCCGCGACCTCGCCCAGCACGGTTTCCAGATCCGGCTGGGCCGCAATCATCTCCTGAATCGCCCGCGCGTAGAGCCGCCGATCTGCCTGGACTCGCGGGCCCTGGACCGCGGCACCCTTGCTGCGGTTGAGCATGCGGTAATGCACGCCCGCTGCGTCCGTGGCGCGGCCAATCAATCCGTCAAAGGCGTCAACTTCGCGGACCAGATGTCCTTTGCCGAGTCCGCCGATCGCCGGGTTGCAGGACATCGCCCCGATCTTCGATGGATCGAAACTGACAAGCGCCGTCCGTGCACCGCGACGCGCGGCGGCCGCTGCCGCTTCGGTCCCGGCGTGACCGCCGCCGACGATGATGACATCGAAATCCATGGCGCGTCGCTAGGTCCGCAGCACGCCGCTGTCAAAAACGTTCCACGTGGAACATCACTTCCCGACACAGAATCGCCTGAACAGCGCATCGAGCATCGCCTCGACATCGCTACGGCCAACCAGCGCATCGAGCGCGGCCATTGCCAAACGGAGGTCCTCAGCGACAAGGAGCAAATCCTCCTGCGCAGCGGCGGATTGCGCAGCAGCCGAACAGGCACCGATCAGAGATCGCTGCCTCTGGTTCATCGCCACCGCATCCTCGCGCGGAAGGAGGCGCGCCGCCCGATCGCCTAACAGGTCCCACAATGCGGCTATGCCCATTCCGCTCGCGACGGAGATCGTCACGTCAGCGCCATCGGGCGGGGTCTCGCGACCCGCGATATCCGAGCGGGCATGCACCCGGATCATATCAGGGGAGGGTGGTACGTCATCGCCAAGCCACAGCACGATGTCAGCGGTGCGCATCGCCTCCTCGGCGCGGCCTATCCCGATCCGCTCGATCGGATCGAGCGTTTCGCCGGCGAGACCGGCCGTATCGGTCAGCACATAGGCAATCCCGTCGCGCACCACGGGCACCTCGATCCGGTCGCGGGTCGTGCCCGAGATGGGCGAGACGATCGCGGCATCGCGTTCAGCCAAGGCGTTGAGCAGGGTCGACTTGCCGCTATTGGGCGGGCCAGCAATCACCACCCGCACACCATCGCGCAAACGCTCGACCCGCGGCGGAGCGAGCGCCGCGTCCATTTCCGCCGCCAGCGCGACCAGCGCCGCCGAGATCGGCGCCAGTGTGTCGAGCGTGACATCATCCTCATCGGCAAAATCGAGCTGCGCCTCGACCCGCGCAGCCAGAGCGAGCAGCCGATCCGTCCAATCTTCCGCGCGCCGCCGCACCGCGCCCTCCGCCACCAGCAAGGCGGCGCGGCGCTGCGCTTCAGTCTCGGCCGCGAGCAGGTCGCCAAGACCCTCGGCCTCGGTCAGATCGATTCGACCGTTCAGCAATGCCCTTCGGGTGAATTCGCCAGGCTCAGCACGACGAAGCCCCGGTATCGACCCGAGCGCCGCTTCGACAGCGCGAACCACCGCACGGCCGCCATGCACGTGCAGCTCCACGACATCCTCCCCGGTTGCGCTGTCAGGGCCCGGGAAGACGAGAACCAGGGAACGATCGATCAACAGGCCATCAGCGTCGAGCAACGCGCAGAGCGACGCCCTGCGCGCCGCCGGCAGCCGACCCACAAGCGTGGTCACCGCCGCAAAGGCCGCATTTCCGCTGATCCGCACGATCGCGATCGCCGCGGGCGGTGCGCCGCTCGATACGGCGAAGATCGTGTCCATGGCCTTGCGCTTATTTGCCCGACGAGGTTTCGAACATCTTGCGCCAGAAATTCATCCCGGCATCCCCCATCGGCGCCCAGCTCTTCATGACATTCTCGAGCATCTCCGGCGCGACTACGCCATCCATCGCGCCCATCAGGCTCTGGACATATTTTTCATGCACCGGCGTGAAATCCGGCAAGCCCATGACGCGGCGGGCTTCTTCAGGGGTGCATTCGACTTCGACATTGATCTTCATGGGCGTCATCTCCGCTCGAGCGGGGCTTGAGCAGTCGGCGGCCGCGCTGCATAAGCTTGGAGCCATATGCGCGCGACACCGCCCTGATCGCAACGGCCCATTGGCGGTTTCGGCTCTTCGAACGGCACCAGACTGAACCGATATGATTGCGAGGACCAGGCATGACCGGCACGATCTCGATTGAATCGCTCGATGGCGCGGGCAGCTTCTCCGCTTATTGTGCCGAACCAGCCGGCACGCCGCGCGCTGCGATTATCGTGATCCAGGAGATTTTCGGCGTGAATGCGGGGATCCAGCGCAAATGTGATGTGCTTGCCGAGCAGGGCTATGTCGCGATCGCGCCCGATCTGTTCTGGCGGCTCGAGCCAGGCATCCTGCTCGATCCCGATGTGCCCGAGCAATTCCAGCAGGCGCTCGCCTGGATGGGCAAGTTCAATCAGGACGCCGGTGTGCGTGACATCGAAGCGACGATCCGTGCTGCCCGCGCCCGACTTGGTGAAGGCGGCAAGGTCGGGGCGGTGGGCTATTGCCTCGGCGGACGGCTCGCGTTCATGACCGCGACCCGGACCGATGTGAATGCGAGCGTCTGCTATTATGGCGTTGGCATCGATGGGCTGCTCGGCGAGAAGCACGCGATCGCGCATCCGGTCCTGCTCCACATTCCCGAAGAAGATCATTTCGTCGACAAGGCAGCGCAGCAGCGGATGCATGACGGGCTCGACGATCACCCCAAGGTCACGCTCTGCGATTATCCCGGCATGGACCACGGCTTCGCGACGGAGTTCGGCAAGCGCCGGTCCGATGAGTCAGCCAAGCTGGCGGATGAGCGGACAGCGGCGTTCTTCGCCGAAAATCTCGGCTAGCGCTATCGGCCGTCGAACAGCTGGAAGATACCCACGTCATGATCGATAAATCCGTGGTAAATCATTGATCCAGCTACATAAAGTATGACAGCAAGGCCGATATAGGCGATCCACTGATAGCGCTCGATCAGCCGCGCGATATAATTTGCTGCGACGGCCATCAGCGTCACTGACAGCGCAAGGCCGAAGAACAGCACGGTTGGATGCTCACGCGCGGCGCCGGCGATGGCGAGGACATTGTCGAGGCTCATCGACAGGTCCGCAATCGCCACCGAGACTACCGCTCTCGCGAAGCTCTTGGGCTTCACGCCCTCGATCGCAGGGGTATCGGGGTCATCGACCGCGACAGGGGCGTGCTTTGGACGCAGCTCGCGGAACAACTTCCAGGCGACCCAGAGCAGCAAAAGCCCGCCGCCGAACAACAGGCCGACGATATGCAGGAGCTGCGTGGCGATCAGCGCGAAGCCGATCAGGCACACGAGGGCGATGACGACGCCATAGCCAAGCACCTGCTTGCGTTGCTTCGGGGGCAGACCGGCGGCCAGCGCGCCGAGCACCATGACATTGTCGCCGGCCAGCATCAGGTCGATCATGATCACCTGGCCGAGCGTCGCGAGACCCGCGGGCGTGAACACATCGGCGAAATTGATCACGGCATACCCTCGAAATAGCTGACGATCGGCATCGGATCATAGAAGTGGTGAAGCAGGGCGCGCCAGTGCTCGTAGCTTGCCGATGTGCGAAAACCGTCGCGGTGGCTGGCGATATCGTCCCATTCGACCAGCAGCAGGTACCGATCGGGCGTATCGCAGGATTTGCGGACCGCGATCGAGCGGAAGCCGGGGGAGGCCGCGATCAGGGCGCGCGCCTTGGCCATGGCGGCTTCGAAGGCGGCGGATTGGCCGGGTTTTATGGAGAGGAGGGCGTGTTCGAGGATCATATGAAGATCTCGTAGCACAGGACGCGGGCAAAGCCCGCGTCGTCGGTCGGGGCTAAGGCCCCGCCGGCCGAGCTTGTGCGAGTCCTGCAGCAGCTTGCTGCAGGCCGCACTGCGCTATTGATTCATAGAATCGAAGAAATCCTCGTTGGTCTTCGAATCCTTCATCTTGTCGAGCAGGAACTCCATCGCGTCGATGGTGCCCATCTGCATGAGGATCCGGCGCAGCACCCACATCTTGGAGAGCTTGCCCTTGTCGACCAGCAGTTCTTCCTTGCGGGTGCCCGACTTGCCGACATCGAGCGCCGGGAAGATGCGCTTGTCCGCAACCTTGCGGTCGAGCACGATTTCCGAGTTACCGGTGCCCTTGAATTCCTCGAAGATCACTTCGTCCATGCGGCTGCCGGTATCGATCAGCGCGGTCGCGATGATCGAGAGCGAGCCGCCTTCCTCGATGTTGCGTGCTGCACCGAAGAAGCGCTTCGGCCGCTGCAGGGCGTTCGCGTCGACACCACCGGTCAGCACCTTGCCCGATGAGGGGACAACGGTGTTGTAGGCGCGGCCGAGGCGGGTGATCGAATCGAGCAGGATCACCACGTCCTTCTTGTGCTCGACCAGGCGCTTGGCCTTTTCGATCACCATCTCGGCGACCTGGACGTGGCGC
>Ga0207703_10001171_pt1 | contig 24769 bp, 29 predicted proteins | sample KBSSwiS12_FD_184304 | JGI IMG/M metagenome (GOLD analysis project Ga0207703, IMG submission 184304) | Switchgrass rhizosphere microbial communities from Kellogg Biological Station, Michigan, USA - KBS Switchgrass S1-2 (SPAdes) (version 2) | ecosystem: Host-associated > Plants > Roots >...
ACACCGGGCTGATCGATGGCGGGCTCAAGCTGCGCACCATGCGCCTGCCCGACCTGTTCCAGGACCAGGACAAGCCCGACGTGCAATATGCCCAGGCCGGGCTCGACGCCGATGCGATCGTCGAGACGGTGCTCAAGGCATTGCGCCACAATAGCGGCGAGCTGATCGAGGAAGCGCGCGCCTGAGGCGGGCGCGCGTCATGCCGCTTGCGGCATGCGCGCCATCGCCCGCGCCATCCGGCCGAGTGCCCGCGACACGGTGACCGACAGATCGGGCGCGAGGCCGCGCTCGGCGGCGATGGCGCGCTCCATCGCCTCGATCCACTGGTTGGCGACGTCGGGGCCGATCGCCATCGCGCCGTGCAGCGACATGATGCAGGTGCCCGGCCGCGCGCCGAACCAGTCGCGTGGGCCGCCGAGCCAGGCGGTGAGGAAGCCGGTGAGCGAGGCGCGCATCGGGCCGAGATCGGCGGCATGCATCGCGCGCAGGCCGGCATAAGCGGGATCCTCGTCCATCAGGTCGTAGAAGCGATCGACGATCGCCGCGAGGCGCTCGCCGCCGATTTGGTCATAGGGTGTGGCGTCGGACATAAGGCGGCTCGCTGATGGTGACCGGTCAGCCATGGCGCGGCGCCCGTGCCGCCGCCTTGATCGCCGTCAAATCGCCCGGGCCGCTTACCATCCGGAAACCAGCGTTGCGCCATGATCGCGGGCGGTGGGAGATGCGCGATGGGTGAGGCGTTCGGTGGGCAGCAACGCAAGGCACGGCGTGTGGCGGACTGGGGCCCGCCGCCGGACGCGCCGCGCCCGATCAGCCCGTGGCGTTACCTGCCGGCGGTGGTGGCCGGCGCCGCGCTGTTCGGCACGCTTGCCGGCCTTGCCCTGCTCCATAATGACGCGCAGCGCCGCGAGCGGTTGCAGCGCTGGGTCGCGCTGACCTCGGAGACCACGCCGGGGGTGTCGACCCGCCGCTAGCCCGTCACCCGCGCGACCTGCAGCGTGTCGACATATTGCTGGAACGCCGTGGCCTTGCCGTCGATGATCCGCCAGACATGCACCATTTGCGCGTTCATCACCTTGCCGGTCGCCTTGAACGTGCCGCGATAATGGCCCAGCACGACCACCGTGTCGCCGGCATCGAGGATCTCGCCGGGCACCACGGTGAAACCGTCCCATTCGCTGCCCAGCCGCGCGAACACGCCCTGCGCCACCGCCATCGGCCCGACATAGGGGTTGCCGTCGGCATAGGGGAAGTTCTCCGCCTCGTTCCACACGATGTCGGGGCTCATCGCCCCGAGCACGCCGGGCACGTCGCCGCTGGCAAAGGCCGCGTACAAGCCGCGGACCAGCGCGACATTCTCCTGTGACATGTGCCGTTCCCTCCCTTGTTCTGTCGATGCGGGAGAATGGCATGGCGCGGCCGGGCGGGACAGCCTCAATCCCGGCGCCGGGCCTGCGCCGCGATGAAAATCGTCCAACAATGTCTCCTGTTCCGCCTGTTATTGCAGGACGAGATTTTTTTGCAGGGCGGAGATTGCCGGGATTTTCTGGATTTCATTGCAAATTCAGTGGTATGGCATGAGGCTCGTTTCCAACATAACAGGTGGGGAGCAGGCGCGATAACAGGCCCGCGAGCAGGCGGAACAGGTGGCGGAGCAGGACCGACCCACATCCAACATCGACAATGAGAAAGAGCGCGCCAGGGCCGCGCGGGCGCGTCCCTGGCGTGGGCGATGATGGCGGAGATGGGCGCGCGATTGAATCAGGTTGCGCGATGGGGGCGGGCGCCGACGCGGGGTGGGGCGTGGCCTCGCTTTTACCCGCTGGGCGTCGCGCTCAACCAGGACTCGGCGGCCGGCGCGGCGACGAAGATGGCGGTGTTGTCGTGCCAGGCAAGGCGTTCCAGCTCGGCCTTGAGCGGGAACGATGGCACGACCAGCGCGACGCGGTCGGCGGGGCGATAAAGCCGCCCGGTCGCGTGATGGATACGCGCGACGACCTCGGGCGACTGCGCCGGCGCGCGGCTCAGGTCGACCAGCGCCGACACCACGCCGTTCTGCGCGCGCACCCGGTCAATCAGCACGGCGAGCTCGGCGAAGTGCACGTCGATATCGTCGAGCGTCCATGTCTCGGTGCCGGTCACGCGGATGATGCGGGTGGCGAGGTCATAGCGGAAGGCGAGCTGGGGGCGCTGCCCGATCGGCGCGTCGGCCAGGGCGGGGGGATGGTGTGCGGGTAACCTTGCGTGCATGCGATCGTCGATCCTTTGGGGCGACGGTAGATTGGCCGGGCTCAGGGTCTATTGGGGGAAATTACGGGGATGGCGGGGAAGGGATTGCCGGATGCCGCGATGGGCGGGGTGCGGACCGCGCCTTCTGGCGCCGGCGCATCGCATGCTGGTGGCATGGCTCGAGGCGGCGACCGCTTCGCTCGCCTGCTGCTATTCCGCCACGTCCTTCCCGCCGGACCCGGGCTTCGCCCCGTCATATCCATCGGGAGGATCCGCCACCCGGGCGACGAACCCGCGCAGCACTTCATACGGGTCGGTGTTGGTGATCCGCAGGCTGTCTTCCACCGCCATCTGGCCGCAGATGAGGCGCTGCATGCGTTGTCCCGCGCTGTCGGGCGGTACGGTCGTCCATGCAGTCGATTCCGCGCCGAGATCGCGCCCGGAGCGATCGATGGCATGGCCGACGGCCCGATAGTGCGGGCCATCGCATTCGTAGGTGTAACTGTCCTCGAAGAAATCCCACACATTGCTTTGAAATATGGCGACATAGCCGGTCGCCGTGGCGAGATTACCCTTTCGCACCGTGGTCGCGAGGTCGACGAAGACCAGCTGCCGGTTGCCCGGGCTGATCACGCGACCGGTGACGACCAGATCGGCACGGCCGGGCGCCGAGACCGGGACAATGTGCGTGCCGGCCGCCACGCCGCGACCCGGGGCCGGTGGTCGTGTCGCCACGGCGGCGTGCGTCGGGGCCGGTGCCGGAGGTGGCGACGGGGCAGGTGCCGGTGGGCGGGCCGGTTCGGCCGCCACGGCGCGGGGGATGCGGCTGCACTCGGCGAAATATTCCGCCATCTTGTCGTGGATGTCGCGCAGATCCATGGCGCTGCCCCAGCGCTTGCCGCTGTCGTCCTCGACCCACAAGGCGAACGCGTTGGCGGCGAGCAGGCGGGCAAGGGTCTCGTCGGACATGCCGCGCGAGACGGTGATGCCGCCGCGATCATAACGTGCGGAATCGGGGCCGCGCCGATCGAGCGCGAGCTGACCGTCGAGCTCGAAATAGGCGCGTGTCAGTCCGCGCATATGGGCGGCATCGGTATAATCGGCGTGGAGCCAGGTGTTGATGCGATATCCGCCGGTGCCGCAGATCACCGCGGTGCTCATCTCCATGTCGTAGCGCTGCTGGGTGAGCATCAGCACCGGCACCATGTCGATCACCTTGATCTCGGCGGTGCTGGGCCGTGCGCCGTCGTTGACGAAGCCGAGGGCGCGGGCCTGTTTCGGGGTGAGCCACATGATCGACGTGGGATCGACCATGGTCTGCAGCGCGAAGGCGTTGGGGTCGACGCCCATATGGGAGAGATAGGCGACGATCAGGCCCGAAATGGCCTGGGTTTCGGCGATGGCGGCCTTGCGTTTCGCGCTGGAGAATTGGTGGAGGCCGAGCCGTCCGCTATTGGCAGCCATGAAGCGGTTTTCGCCGCCGGCATAGGCGAACACGCAGGCGCTGGCGCAGATCGCCTCGGACTCGTCGTCGGCGGTGTCACCGGGCCGGCCGATCGCGGTGTTGAGATGGTGGCTGCGGATTTCCTCGCCGAGCTTCATGCTCTCGGCGACCTCGCCGCCGGGGGAGTCGAAATAGATGCGCGCATGCTCGAGATGTTCGCTGCGGATCAGCGCGAGCAGGGCCTCGGTCGCGCCGGCGGTGATCGGGCCGCTGGCATAGACGGTGCGATCGCCATGATCGTGCTGGCGGTGCGCGGCGATGGTGGCGGGGGTTTCCTCCTCCAGCGTGAAGCTCATCGCCCGATCGGATGCGGTGGCGGGCGTGGCGCCAAAGGACGCCAATAGGCCGATGGCGAGGAGTAGGGCCGCACCTGCGCGGATGACATGCCAGCGTAGCGAACCCTCGATCATCGATACCCCCGGTGGCCGACAGCCCGTTGCGGCGCCGCGCCGGCCACCGGCGTCCGCAAGGGGGCAGGCTAATGCGGGGGCCGGGGCTTGTCCATGTCGGCGGCGGGTAGGCTGTTATGATCGGGCGGTTATTGTGGGATGCGTGCCGCGCGGGAGCGGGCGATGCCGGCAATTGGCAGCAGACCGCATCTATAATATTTTGTGCCTTCCTATTCGTTGGGCGGGAAAGCCGGAATGATCGCGATCGCACTATTGCTGGCGGCGCAGAGCGCCATGCCGATCAAGCATTATCCCGGCTGGGAGCTGTATCGCCGTAGCAGCGGCTGCACGCTGATCGGCCATTTCGGCGAGAGCGGCGTGCTGCAGATCGCCGAGGACGCCGGCGCCTATCGCACTTTCATCGGCATTCGCGACCCGCGCTTCGACGCGGTCGCCGGTCGCGCCTATGACATCGCGCCGGTGCCGGTGCGCGACGGCACGCCGTCATGCGCCACACGCCGATCACCGCGCGCGGCATGGACCATGGCTATATCATGACGCTGCGCGGCGAGGGCGTGCTGAACAGCATGGCGAAGAGCCGGCAGATCCGCTTTGCGCTGGCCGGCGGCGGATCGGCGATGACGCTGACCTATGGCGCGATCGGCGCGCAGATGGACGAGCTGAAGCAATGCGCGCGGGAGGCGTTGCGGGAGGGCGTGGGGACGCCGTCGCTGATTGGGGCGTAGGGGGCGCGCCGAATTAGTGCATTTAGTAAACTGGCACCGTAACGTGACCGTAACGCTGGCACCGTAACGGATCGGAAGGCACGGTGGCCGACCTTGATGGCTCATCGCCCGCACGCGCGATATTTGCGGTGGCATAAGGATCGGTTTGAAGCGAGCGAAGCACGATAACGGGTCAGGCCGCGCTCTTGCGAAACATCGTCTGATCGCCGCGCCCCGCCAGCAGACCAGCAATCGAGATATCCTCGCCCAACGCTTCCCAGTGCAAACCGCTCGGACTGATCCGTACCTCGGCGCGCTGGTCGGGCGTGCCGTGGATCAGGCGCGGAAACCAGGCGAGCGGGATGCCCAGCGTGCGGTCATCGTCCAGCTCCACCCACATCTGTGCTTCGTCGAAGCGAACCGCGCTGGCCCTGGGCGAAATAGTCATGCCGCCTTTGAGCGCGGGGCAGGCGCGCCCCGGAGCAAGCCCTCGGTGCTCAGGTCCTCGTCGATCTCTGGCCAGTGAATGCCATAGCCGCCGCCACTTCGTTCCCAGTGCTTCCGCTGTTCCGGTGTCGCGCCGAGCAGGCGCGGATACCAGGCGAGCGGAACCGAGATGGTACGACCGTCCATCAGGTCGACGGACAAATCATCATCGTTGCAGCGAACGTCGGCAACGCGTTCGTCTGTGATCCTAGCTGAAATATTCATGCCACGCCTCCAGCAGCCGCTCGCGATGCTCCTCGACCATGCCGAGTATCGCATTGATCTCGTGCCCGCGAAAGCCAATGTTGCGCGCCAGTGAGACGGGCTCCAGCCATGCCTTGAGCGAATATTCGGCGCGATCGACGTGCACGTGCGGCGGCTCGCCGGGTTCGTGGCTGTAGAAGTAGAAGCGGTAGCCCGCGATTCTCAGGACGGTTGGCATTGCGGGACTGCCCCTCTCCCCGACCCTCTCCCCGCAAGCGGGGAGAGGGAGACTTCAGCTACTCCGCCGCAATCCCGGCCTTGGAGAACATATCCCCTTCGCCACCAGCGGCCCCGGCATCCTCATTCGCCGCCTTGCCGGCCTTAGCCTTCTGCCGCTTGTCGAACCCGTCCCACACCTCGTTCCAGTTGCCGCGCGTCGCGGCCTTGGAATATTCGGTGGCGCGCTGTTCGAAGAAGTTGGCGTGCTCCACGCCGTTCAGCATGGGCGCGAGCCAGGGCAAAGGATGCTCGTCGATCATGTAGATCGGCTTCATGCCGAGCTGGCCCAGCCGCCAGTCGGCGATGTAGCGGATATATTTCTTGATCTCCTTGGGCGTCATGCCGTTGACCGGGCCCATCTCGAAGGCGAGGTCGATGAACGCGTCCTCCAGCCGCACCGTCGTCTGGCACATGTCCATGATGTCGCTGCGCACCGACTTGGTCAGGCAATCGCGTTCGCGCACGAAGGTGTGAAACAGCTTGATGATGCCCTCGCAGTGCAGGCTCTCGTCGCGGATCGACCAGGTGACGATCTGGCCCATGCCCTTCATCTTGTTGAAGCGCGGGAAGTTCATCAGCATGGCGAAGCTGGCGAACAGCTGAAGGCCCTCGGTAAAGCCGCCGAACATCGCCAGCGTCTTGGCGATGTCCTCGTCATTGTCGACACCGAAGGTCTGCAGATAGTCGTGCTTGTCCTTCATCTCGCTATATTCGAGGAAGGCGCCATATTCGCTCTCGGGCATGCCGATGGTGTCGAGCAGATGGCTGTAGGCCGCGATATGCACCGTCTCCATGTTGGAGAAGGCGGCGAGCATCATCTTGATCTCGGTCGGCTTGAAGATGCGGCCATATTTCTCGTGGTAGCAATCCTGCACCTCGACATCGGCCTGGGTGAAGAAGCGGAAGATCTGCGTCAGCAGGTTGCGCTCATGGTCGGAGAGCTTCTGCGCCCAGTCGCGGCAATCCTCGCCGAGCGGCACTTCCTCCGGCATCCAGTGGATCTGCTGCTGACGCTTCCAGAACTCGAACGCCCAGGGGTATTCGAACGGCTTGTACTGCTTGCGGGCTTCGGTGAGGGACATGAGTCAGGTCCTTTGGGTGAAAAGATAGAAATCGGTGAAAATCATGACGAGGCCGAGGAGAATCATGAAGATTCCCCATGGGCGTTGAGGCACCACGCTGGTTTGACCGCTGGGCGTCAGCACCCATTGCAGGCCTAATAGCAGGAAGATGAAATCGCCCAGATTGTGGGTCCATTGTGGCGGTTGCCGGTGCATGAACCAGGAGGCGCCATATTTCATCGCTATGGCGCCCATCAGGCACATGTAGGCCACGGCAAGAATCGAGCTGATCAAGCCGCTGCCCGGACTCTCCGCCCGTCCCAATAGTTTGCTGCGGCCGATCGCTATCGCGGCAAGGGTAAGGAGTCCCGCAGCGGCGAGCGACCATGCAAGATAGGTTTGCGTGTCCATCATCGCACGCTCCACGACCAGAGCGAGGCGGCGAAGCCGCCGAGGATGATCGCGAAGGCCGCGAGCATCGTGCCGGCGATGCGCTTGCCGTAGCTGCCGGCCTCGCTGTGCACCGGGCGCAGCAGCACGATGGCGGCGGCGACGGCGCTGGTGGTGGCGACACCGGCCATGATCAGCGGGGCGGGCAGGCTCATGCGCGGCGGCTCCGCACATAGACCGTCTTCGAGCCGCGGTGCGAGCCGACGCCGAAGAAGACGATGCCGAGGAAATAGCCGAAATCATACCAGCCGCCATTGTTCGGCACGGCATAGATGGCGACATCCGGCATGAAGAGCGACAGTAGCCAGGCGACCGGGAAGATGAAGCCGTGCCACAGGCCGAGCAGGAAGCCGGGCGCTTCCGGCTGGACGGCGGTGCCGACCTGATGCGCGCAGGCGGCGAGGCTCGCGGCGAGCGCGAGGACGGCGAGGGTGCGGGCGCGGATCATGCGCACGTCCCGGGAGGGAGGGAAGGGGCGGCGATCAGCGGCAGGGTCGCGGTTCCGCCGGCCGGTGCATCGAATTCGCCGCGCGCGCGTTGAGCAGTCGAATCCGTCACGAGGAAGGACCGACCATGGCCGATACGAGCGCAATCAAGGAACATATGGAAGTCATCGGCGCCGACGGCGTGCATGTCGGCACGGTCGACCATGTCGATGGCGACCGCATCAAGCTGGTCAAGGCCGATAGCGGGGTCGGCAGCCATGCCGGGCACCATCACTTCATCTCGACCGGCCTGGTCGCCGAGGTCGAGGGCGACAAGGTGCGGCTCAGCGCCAATGGCGATGTCGCGGTGACGTTCGAGGAAGAGGCGTAGGTTTCCATTTCCCTCTCCCTTTGGGAGAGGGAGGGAGGCGCGTAGCGCCGGAAGGGTGAGGGCAGGGCCTGTCACTGGGCGCTGCCCTTCCCCGTTCCACTCAACGTCGCAGCCACGACACTTAGAACGCCCTCGACATTCTCCATTACATCGCCGTTGGCGAAGCGCAGGACGCGTGGGCCTTCGCCTTGGAGGAACCGTGTGCGCGTCGCATCGTATGAATCGCTGTCGGCATGCGTATCGCCGTCCACCTCGATCGCCAGGCGCTCGGCGAAGCACAGGATATCGACATAGAACGGGCCGACCGGCGACTGGTGGCGCCACTTATGCTCCGGAAACGCCTCGCGAAGGGCGCGCAGCAAGCGGCGCTCGGGGTCGGACGCGTCGCGACGCAACTGTCGCGCACGTGGCACCGTCCCTGTCGGTTGGCGTTCGTAAAGGCGCACCCTGCCCTCACCCTTCCGGCGCTTCGCGCCTCCCTCCCTCTCCCAAAGGGAGAGGGAATTTAGCCCGCTACTGACACGCCAGACACTCGTCATAATCCCGGCTCTCGACCTCGAACTTGGGCGCGTCGATCGTGTTGTCGGCCTCCACGCCGCCGGCGAAGCCGGCGCGTTGCACCGATTTGGAGCGGAGATAATAGAGCGACTTGATGCCCAGTTCCCAGGCGCGGAAGTGGAGCATCAGCAGGTCCCATTTCTCGACATCGGCCGGGATGAACAGGTTCAGGCTGGCCGACTGGTCGATATAGGGCGTGCGGTCGGCGGCGAGTTCGATCAGCCAGCGCTGGTCGATCTCGAAGCTGGTCTTGAAGCAGTCCTTCTCCTCCTGGCTGAGGAAATCGAGATGCTGGACCGAGCCGCCCTGTTCGAGGATCGAGTTCCACACCGCGTCGCTGTTCTTCGATTTCTCGTTGAGCAGCTTTTCGAGATAGGGGTTCTTGATCGACCAGGAACCGCTCAGCGTCTTGTGGGTGTAGATATTGGCCGGGATCGGCTCGATGCACGCGCTGGTGCCGCCGCAGATGATGCTGATCGACGCGGTCGGCGCGATCGCCATCTTGCAGCTGAACCGCTCCATCACGCCCATATCGGCGGCGTCGGGGCAGGGGCCGCGCTCGATCGCGAGCTGCATCGACGCCTCGTCGACCTGGCCCTTGATGTGCTTGAACATGCGCATGTTCCAGCTCTTGGCCATGGCGCCCTCGAACGGCAGGCCGCGCGCCTGGAGGAAGGAGTGGAAGCCCATCACGCCGAGGCCGACCGAACGCTCGCGCATCGCCGAGTAAGCGGCATGCTCCATGCCCGGCTCGGCACGGTCGATGAAATCCTGCAGGACGTTGTCGAGGAAACGCATGACGTCCTCGATAAAGCCCTTGGCGTCCTTCCACTGGTCCCAGGTCTCGAAGTTCAACGACGACAGGCAACACACCGCAGTGCGCTCATTGCCGAGATGGTCCTTGCCGGTCGGGAGCGTAATTTCCGAGCACAGGTTGGAGGTCGAGACCTTGAGGCCCAGATCGCGGTGATGCTTGGGCATGTTCCTGTTCACATGGTCGGCGAACACGATGTACGGCTCGCCGGTGGCGAGGCGGGTCTCGACCAGCTTCTGGAACAGCGCGCGGGCATCGACCCGGGCGCGCTCGCTGCCGTCCTTCGGGCTGGTCAGCACCCATTCGCCGCCCTCGCGCACCGCTTCCATGAAGGCGTCGGTGATCAGCACGCCGTGGTGCAGGTTCAAGGCCTTGCGGTTGAAGTCGCCCGAGGGCTTGCGGATCTCGAGGAACTCCTCGATCTCGGGGTGCGAGATGTCGAGATAGACCGCGGCCGAACCGCGGCGGAGACTGCCCTGGCTGATCGCGAGGGTGAGCGAATCCATCACGCGGACGAAGGGGATGATGCCGCTGGTCTTGCCGTTGAGGCCGACCGGCTCGCCGATGCCGCGGACATTGCCCCAATAGGTGCCGATGCCGCCGCCGCGCGAGGCGAGCCAGACATTCTCGTTCCAGGTGTCGACGATGCCGTTGAGGCTGTCGGGCACCGAGTTGAGGAAGCAGGAGATCGGCAGGCCGCGGCCGGTGCCGCCGTTCGACAGCACGGGCGTGGCGGGCATGAACCACAGTTGCGAGATATAGTCGTAGATGCGCTGCGCATGCGCGGCGTCATCGGCATAGGCCGAGGCGACGCGGACGAACAGGTCCTGGAACTTCTCGCCCGGGAGGAGGTAGCGGTCGGACAGGGTCTCCTTGCCGAAATCGGTCAGCAGCGCGTCGCGCGAATGATCGACCTCGACCGGGTAGAGCTGCGCCTTCACTTCCTTCGAATCGCCGCGCGCGGCGAGCTTGCGCTTCGCGCCGCTCTTGTCCTGCGCATCCTTGGGCGCGGCCTTTGCCGCCGTGGCGTCGGCGGGATGGGTGGCGGACGCCGCGCTCGCTTGGCCGGCGTCGATCGCATCGGTGGCCATGTTCACATTCGCTTCCTGACTGTCCCTGAAATCCATATCCCTGCCGCCCTCTTTCCAACCCTGGCCCCGCGACCAGTGTTCCCGGTCCGTTCGAATCGGGGGCGAACCCCCATGCTATCATTCCGGGCGACCAGACGGTGAGCAAAATCTACCCTCCCCCGCGCAACGGATGCGCAGGCGGTGCAGTGCCGCAATATGGTGTTGCGGTGGTCGCTCTACCAGTTCTTGGGTTCGCCCCCGAACTCAACCCCAACAGATTGTGCCTGTTCTGCGCGCGACGCAAGACGGTAAATGACTCTTTGATGACTCGGTTCGTCGCTATTTTGAGTCGCTTCATGGCATGCGACGAGATGTTGCAATGCGGCGACGCGCGGAGTTCTGCGGCCTCCGCGAAAGGCAAGGGGACGAACAGGGAACGAAAATTTTTTTGTCACTCTTTCGGCGCTTGCCGTGCCACAATCCGGCGGGTCCGAAACCATGTCGAGGCGGGTCGTGCGTCGGGCGCGAGAGCGCCGCTGACGAGGGCGCGGGAAGGGGCCCGGGCCGGTGGGTAGCGCCCGGCCGATTTGGTGCGGTGGATCGCGCGCCCGTGCGGGCCGGGGCGAAAAGGTCAGCGACGCCGGCTTCGTCCCGTCACGGGCTTGCAGGAGCGCGCTTTCATGAGTGAAGGCAGCCGGATCAGTATCATTCCTGCGACAGGATGTGAGGAAGGGGCGGCCTTGCCGACGACATCGGCGCGCCGGCCGATCCGGCGGGGCGTTGGCGTCGAACGCGGGATGATCATGCGATATCCAAGTGGATTGTGCCGGATTGCTCATCTTTCATGTGAGCTTTCGGCGCCTCGTCGCTATCCTTGCCTTCGCGGCAGCGGGCGGTCAGCCCGTCTTGCGCGCCGGCAAGGTCGGGGCGGCGGCATTGAGGCGTTCCATGTTGAAGGTCTCGGCGAATTCGAGGCCGGCCTTGCCGTCCGCCGCCCAGCGCAGCTTGGCGGGAAACATCTGGTCCTCGAGCAGCTCGATCATGATGTCGAGATCGCCCGCCTCGCCGCTGATCTCGATGCCGTCGATCATCGCGCCGGTCGATGACATGTTGCGGATCCGCACCTCGCCCTCGGCCCCGCCGGCGGCGATCTTCGCGGTACGCAGCAGCGTGGTGCGCGGCGCGCGGCTGACGCGGTAGCCGGTCGCGGTGGCCATGCCGTCCTTCGCGGCAAGTTGCAGGGCGACGTCGGCGGCGCGGGCCGGCTTGCCATAGACATAGCCCTGGATGTGGCTGCAGCCGAGCTCGCGGATCAGCGCGATCTCGTCATGCACCTCGACCCCTTCCGCGGTGGTCTCCATGCCGAGCGTATCGGCGAGCGTGACGATCGCCTTGATGATCGCGGCGTTGCGGTTGCCGGCGATGGCGGCGCCCTTGACGAAGCTCTGGTCGATCTTGATCTTGTCGAACGGCGCTTTCTTGAGATAGCCGAGCGACGAATAGCCGGTGCCGAAATCGTCCAGCGCGAGCCGCACGCCGACCCCTTTCAGCATCTTGAACATATGCTCCGACGAGGCATTGTCGTCGAGGAACACGCCTTCGGTGATCTCCAGTTCGAGCCGCGCCGGGGCGAGGCCCGACTTGGCCAGCGCGCTGGTCACCACGATCGGCAGATTGGGGTTGGCGAACTGGATCGGCGAGACGTTGACCGCGACGCGGACATCGACGGGCCAGGTCGCGGCCTCGAGGCAGGCGGTGCGCAGGACCCATTCGCCAATCGCCTCGATCAGCCCGGTATCCTCGGCGACGGGGATGAATTCCGACGGCGAGACGGCGCCGCGCGTCGGGTGGTTCCAGCGCACCAGCGCCTCGTAGCCGACGATCCGCTCGGTCCGGGTGCTGACCACCGGCTGATAGGCGACATAGAGCTGGTCGTGCGCCAGGGCGTTGCGCAGATCGTCCTCGAGCTGCTTGCGGCTTTGCGCGCCGACCAGCAATTCCTCGCGGAAGAAGCGGTGGATGCCGCGCCCGTCGGCCTTGGCGGCATAGAGCGCGAGATCGGCGTTGCGCACCAGCGTCTCGGCATCCCTGCCGTGATCGGGGGCGATGGCGATGCCGATCGAGCAGCCGATGGTGATCGACGAACCATCGATGAAATAGGGTTGCGACAGCGCGGCAATGACATCGTTGGCGAGTGCGGCGAGCTGATCGCGCCGCGCTTCGCCGGGCAGGATGACCTGGAATTCGTCGCCGCCGAGTCGCCCGACCAGGCCGGCATCGCCGATGCCGCGCTGCAGGCGCTGGGCGACCTGCTTGAGCAGCGCGTCGCCGGTCTGGTGGCCGAGCGTATCGTTGACCGCCTTGAAGCGATCGAGATCGAGCAGGAACAGCGCCGAGGCGCGGTGCGCGCCGCCGGGCTGATGCAGCGTCTGGTCGAGCGACATGCGCATGCGCTGGCGGTTGGCGAGCCCGGTCAGGCCGTCGAACAGCGCGAGTCGGGTGATCTCGGCATCGGCGCGGCGGCGTTCGGTCAGGTCGCTGCCCGAGCCGATGAAACCCTGGAAGCGGCCGAGCTCGTCGGCGATCGGCCGGCCCGAGATCGACCACCAGCGTTCGAGCTTGCTGCTGCTCACCGGGCGCACCGAATAGTTGGAGAAGGCGGTGCGCGACGACAGGTGAAAAGCGAGCGTTCGCTCGGTTTCCGGCGAAGCGCTGTCGACCCGGAACAGATTGGTCAGCGGCGCGCCAATCGCCGGACTGTCGGGCAGGTCGAGCTCGGCGGAGACTTTCGACGAGAGATAGGTGACGCGGCCCTGGCTGTCGGTCTGCCAGAACCAGCCGGTCGAATGCTCCTCGAACTCGCTGACGAGTCGCGCCGCCATGCGGCCCTGCATCGCGGCCCGATCGCGCTCCTCGGCGCTGTTATGGTCGAGTTGCGCGAGGCGATAGGTCGCCACGACGAGGCCGAGCAGAAAGGCGATGGCGACGACGAACTCGAACCCCGGTCCGGCGCGCATGCCGATCGTGGCGACCAATGCGGCGGCGAAGGCGAGCGTCGCGGCGCGCATCGGATGCAGCGCGACGATGGTGACGATGATCGTGCCGAACACCGCGACGAAGCCGGCGAGGCGGTAATTGCCGACCGGGAAGACCGCGGCGATCGACAGGAACGACACCAGCCCGACGCCGACCGCGGCGCCGCACAGCGAGGCGATCCGCACATGATGGTGCGGCGACCAGTGGCGCGCAAAGGGAAGTTTGACGGCGGCGAGGAGGATCGCGCCGAACCCGCCGATGATCCCGGCGAACAGCGTGACCTGGTTGAGAATGACCGGATCACCGAACAGTTGCGCGGCACGCAGGATCAGCGCGCCGGCACAGCATTGCGCGAGAAAGGCGATCGGCCAGGCGGCGGAGAGCTGGCGAAGCTGCTCGCGCAGCGCATCCTCGTGGCGATGCGACGCCAGTGTGCCGGGCACGAGATCGTCGCGCAGCCCGCCGGCCGCACCCGCAAGCGCACGAAAGGGATGAAGCGATCCGATCACGTCATCGCATTATCACGCGATCCTTGCTGAATTGTTCGTTTCATGTGGTGAACAAGAAGTTGCGCCGGGCGCACGTCTTGCCCCCTCCCCAAAGCGACCGAAACGCGATAGGCGCGCTGCGCATGAGCACCATCATCCGTGAAGCCGATCTGATCGAGAGCGTCGCCGACGCGCTGCAGTTCATCTCCTACTACCACCCGATGGATTATATCCGCGCGCTGGGCGTCGCCTATCAGGCCGAGCAGGGCCCGGCGGCGAAGGACGCGATCGCGCAGATCCTGACCAACAGCCGCATGTGCGCCGAGGGGCATCGGCCGATCTGCCAGGATACCGGCATCGTCAATGTGTTCGTCAAATGGGGCATGGACTGCCGCCTCGACGACACCTCGCGCTCGTTGCAGGAGGTGGTCGATGAAGGGGTGCGGCTCGCCTATCTCAACCCGGGGAACAAGCTGCGCGCCTCGGTGCTGACCGATCCGGCCTTCACGCGCCGCAACACCAAGGACAACACGCCGTGCGTGCTGCACGTCGAGATGGTCCCGGGCGACAAGGTTCATATCGACGTCGCGGCCAAGGGTGGCGGCTCCGAGAACAAGTCGAAGTTCAAGATGATGAACCCGAGCGATTCGATCGTCGACTGGGTGCTCGAGATGCTGCCGCAGATGGGCGCCGGCTGGTGCCCGCCGGGTATGCTCGGCATCGGCATCGGCGGCACGGCGGAGCATTGCGTGCTGCTCGCCAAGAAGGCGCTGATGGAGCAGATCGACATGGCGTCGCTCAAGGAGCGCGGACCGCGAAACGACATCGAGGCGCTGCGCATCGAGATCTTCGACAAGGTCAATGCGCTGGGCATCGGCGCGCAGGGGCTGGGCGGCCTGTCGACCATTCTCGACGTCAAGATCATGGACGCGCCATGCCATGCCGCGGGCAAGCCGGTGGCGATGATCCCCAATTGCGCCGCGACGCGCCACGCGCATTTCACGCTCGACGGCTCGGGGCCGGCCTATCTCGAGCCGCCGAAGCTCGACGAATGGCCCGATGTCGACTGGACGCCCGACAAGGCGGCGATCCGCGTCGATCTCGATACGCTGACGCCCGAGGTGGTGCGCAGCTGGAAGCAGGGCGACCGGCTGCTGCTCAATGGCAAGATGCTGACCGGGCGCGACGCCGCGCACAAGCGAATCAAGGACATGCTCGATCGCGGCGAGCCGCTGCCGGTCGATTTCAACGGTCGCGTGATCTATTATGTCGGGCCGGTCGATCCGGTCGGCGAGGAAGTGGTCGGACCCGCCGGCCCGACCACCGCGACGCGGATGGACAGCTTCACGCGCATGATGCTCGGCCAGGGCCTGCTGGCGATGGTCGGCAAGGCCGAGCGCGGGCCCGATGCGACCAAGGCGATTGCGGAAGGGCAGAGCGCCTATCTGATGGCGGTCGGCGGCGCGGCCTATCTCGTCGCACGGGCGATCAAAGGCTCGAAGGTCGTCGGCTTCGCGGATCTCGGCATGGAGGCGATCTACGAATTCGAGGTCAGCGATTTCCCGGTAACCGTGGCGGTGGATAGCGAAGGGGCGAATGTCCACCAGCTCGCGCCGCTGGTGTGGAAAGAGAAGATCGCGCGGGAGAAGTTGCTGGCGTGATTCTTTCCTCCCCATCGCAGATGGGGAGGATTAGGCTCGCTTACTTCGCCATTGCCACCACCGGCAGCAACACCGCGCTCGCCCCGGCGGCGCCATGCTCGATCGAGACGGTCGCCTTGCGATAATCGCCCGGCTTGGCCAGGAAGATGTTCGGCACATAGGTTTGCGGGTTGCGGTCATAGAGCGGGAACAGGCTCGACTGGACCTGCACCATGATGCGGTGACCGGGCAGGAAGACATGGTTCACCGCCGGCAGGCGGAACCGGTATTCCTGCACCTTGCCGGCCGGGATGGCGCTCGGGTGCTCGAAGCTCTGGCGATAGCGGCCACGGAAGATGTCGAGGCTGATCGCCAGCTGATAGCCGCCCATCTTGGGATCGGCTGCGTTCTCGCCCGTGAAGACGTCGATCAGCTTGACGACGAAATCGCCGTCGGTGCCGGTCGTTTTCGCGAAGATGTCGGCCATCGGTACGCCCGAGACGCGCACCGCATCGGTCAGCACCGGCGTCTGGTACGTCATCACGTCCGGCCGCCCGTCGACGCCGCGCTGGTCGCTGACCAGCCAGTCGCCCCAGCGCCCGTCATTGAAGTTCACCGGGCGCGGCAGGTGCGGCACCGGCTTTGCGGGATCGGAGACATAGCTGTCCTCACCGCTTGCTGCGGGGTCGAAGCCGAGCCCGCCGGCGGCCTGGAGATAGATCGGCGTCAGCGCCGCGGAACAACCCTTGGCGCAGGCCAGCGGCCAGTTGGCGAAGCGGTCCCAGTGATTCTCGCCGGTATTGTAGATCGTCGCGGCGGGCAGCGTGACGGCCGGGCCGTCCTTCAGATACTGGTTGAAGAACGGCACGACCATCTGCTCGCGGAACTGCTGCGCGGTATCGCCGTCCCATTGGAACGGGCCGAGGCTGCGGCCTTCGCGGTTGATCTGGCTGTGGCGCCACGGTCCCATTACGAGATGGTTGTTGCCGAGCTTGCCGGCCGCCTTGAGCGCCTCCCATGTATGGATCGCGCCATACATGTCCTCCTGGTCCCACAGCCCCTGTTCCCAGATCGTCGGCACGTCGGACGGGTTGGTGGTGATCAGCCGGTCGAGCGCCTGACCGGACCAGAAACTGTCATAAGCCGGGTGGGCGACCATGCGTTGCCAGTAAGGCAGCTGGTCGTAGCCCGATTTCTTCGCCCAGTCGCCGGCCGAGCCGATGTCGCGAAAATTGTCGTAATCGTCATAGCCGCCGGTCGGCGGCGCCTTGCCCGCGCCCTTGTAGCCGGTCTGCGCGCCGAGCCAGGCGATGTTGGCGAGGCGGAACGCGCCGTAATGGAACCAGTCGTCGCCCATCCAGCCGTCGATCATCGGGCTTTCCGGCGCGGCGACCTTCAGCGCCGGATGCGGCTTGAGCAGCGCCATGACCACGGTGAAGCCTTCATAGGACGAGCCGATCATGCCGACGCGGCCGTTCGATTGCGGCAAATTGGCCTTGTTCACCAGCCAGTCGATCGTGTCATAGGCATCGGTGACATGGTCGACATTGGTCGGATTGAGCGGGCCGATGACCGGGCGGGTGACGACATAGGCGCCCTCCGAACCATATTTGCCGCGAATGTCCTGATAGACGCGGATATAGCCCGCCTTGACGAACGGCTCGTCGGACAGCGGCAGCGTCGACAGCATGGCCGGCGAATCCATCCGGCTGGCGCGGGCGGCGGCATTGTACGGCGTGCGCGTCAGCACGATCGGCGCGCTCACCGCGCCCTTGGGGATGACGATGATGGTGTAGAGCTTCACGCCGTCGCGCATCGGGATCATCACCTCGCGCTTGACATAGTCGTTGGCGTCGGTCGGCGGAGTGAACTTGGCCGGGACGTCGCCGCCGGGCACGGCGACGACGCTGGGCGTCGCACCCGGCATGGGCGCGGTCTGGGCGATGGCGACGCTCGACAGGAGCGTGGTGGCGAGAAGCGTGAACCCGAGCCGCATGGGCGATTCCTTTGTCGACAGCGCCTTGCGTGAAAGGCGCCTGGAGAGAAGAGCGCCGCGAGGCGCGTCAGGTGTGCTGGTCTAGGATGACAGTGCCAAAAAGCCAACGGCTTGCGATGCGCGCCACGCTATGTGATGGGCGCGACGATGGCCCTGCTCAAATCCGCCCTGCGCTGGATCGGTATCGGGCTGTGGTGGCTGATGATCGCCGCGTGCCTGGCGATCACCGTCGTTCCCGCCTTCCTTGACCGGGTCTATTATCGCGGGCCCGCCACCGATCATTTCAACGGCCAGGTCTTCGCCAATCCCGATGGCGACGCCGATACCGCGAGCCCGCCGACCGGCGGCAGCCGCAGCGGCTTCCTGTTGCGTTTCGCGACCGGCAGCGACGGGCGCCCGCCTTGGCCCGGCCATGTCGCGATTCATCCGCAGGCACCGCCGGCGCGGGTCGACGGGCAGGACATGCGCGTCACCTGGATCGGTCATGCGACATTGCTGGTGCAGACCCAGGGGCTCAACATCCTGACCGATCCGGTGTGGAGCGCGACGTCCGGGCCGCTCGGCATCGGGCCGCGCCGGGTCACCGAACCGGGCATCGCGTTCGAACGGCTGCCGAAGATCGATGTCGTGCTGGTCAGCCACGATCATTATGATCACATGGACCTGCCGACGTTGAGGAAACTGTGGGACCGCGACCGGCCGGTCATCGTCACCAGCCTGGGCAATGACAGCGTGATCGGTGGCGCCGGCGTGCCGGCGCGCGCGCTCGACTGGGGCGGGCGGGTGACGATCAGGCCGGGTGTCGAGGTGGTGGTGACGCGAAACCATCACTGGGGCAGCCGCTGGTTCGCCGATCGCAACCGCGCGCTATGGTCGAGCTTCGTGGTGCGCCTGCCGGGCGGCAACATCTTCTTCGCCGGCGATACCGGGGCGGGCGACATGCGCTGGCCGGCCGAGGCGGCGCGCTACGGCCCGATTCGCCTGGCGCTGCTTCCGATCGGTGCGTTCCGCTTCGTGCCCGGCCAGATGGCGATCGGCAGCCATATCGGCCCGGTCGACGCGGTCGAGGTTTATCGCCGGCTCGGCGCGGCGCGAGCGATCGGCATTCATTGGGGGACGTTCCGCCTGTCCTATGAGGCGTATGACACGCCGCCCCGGCTGCTCGGTGCGGCGCTGGCGTGCACCGGGCAGAGCGGATTCGACACCGTGCCGATCGGCGTGCCGATGTCCGTTCCGGCCTATGCCGCTCCCGTGCCAGTCGCGCCGATGCCGCGCGACGCGTTGCTCCGCTGCCTTGACACCCCCTCCGTACACGCGATGCGCTGACGTGGTTTCGGGTCGGTCCAAACAATATCCGGCACGTGCCGAAATGAAACCGGTGCCCCCTTTGGCACGACCGCGCGCCGTGATAAAAAGGCACCGCGGGAGGGAATCGGCATGGTCGATGCCATGATGGGCAAGCATTATGAAACGTCGCTGGATCGCGCCGGCCTGGCGCTGGCGGCGGGCGGCGCGTTGGGTGGATTGTTGACCGTCGCGCTCGTCGCCGCCGGCCAGCCCGGATCCTGGTTCGCGCTGCCGGTAGGCTTCGTGATCGGGGCGGTGATTACCGTCATGGCGGTGGTGGCGATCGGCGGGCCGCTGTGGATCGTGGCGCATGCGCTCGGCAAGCGCGGTCCACGCACGGCGATAGCGCTTGGCGCCGTCTCGGGCTTCGCGTTGTTCCTGTGTGGCCAGACCTATGGCTTTGGCGTGTTCACCATGCCGCCGATCGACGGACGGACGCTGCTGTTCCGCTGGATCAGCGCGGCGGCGACCAGCATGATCCTCTCGCTGGTCTGTGCCGCCATCGCCTGGACGATGTGGCGCGTCGCCTATCGGAGAGTGTGACGCCGGGTCAGGCCGGGCCGATCCGGAAAGCGCACAGCTTGTTGCCGTCGAGATCGCGGAAATAGGCACCGTAGAATGCCTGCTCGCCTTCATCGCCCCGCACGCCCGGCGCACCCTCGTCGGCGCCACCCAGTTCGATCGCCTTGGCGTGTAGCGCATCGACCTTGGCGCGCTCGTCGAGCACCAGCGCGATCATCGTGCCATTACCGGCGGTCGCCGCCTCGCCATTATAGGGCGGGGTGATGCCGAGCATCGGCGTCGTCCAGCTTGCTCCCCATGCCGTCGCGCCGGTCGGGAATTCCATCAGCCGGCCGACGCCGATCGTGCCGAACAGCGCGTCGTAGAAGCTGCGCGCGCGGTCCATGTCGTTGCTGCCGAGCAGTGCATAACCGATCATTTCGTGGCTCCGGCGGGTGCGGCCGGCGCGGCGGGCACCGGCGGTGGGGTGATGTCCGTCGGCTTGCACGCGCCGTCGCGCGTCGTCACCACATGCATTTCCATGATGCCCTCGGGCGTGCCGCTCGCACCAAGCGGTTCGACCTTCATCGTCATGTCCTGCGCGGTCGTGCCGCTCGTGCCCGTAGCGGTCATCCGCACCCTGTGCGTGCCCTCGCCGCAGGTCCCGGAGAAGGAGATTGTCTCGCCGGTCAGGTCGCGCTTGTCGAACTGGCAATTGCTGCCGGCACCGCTCGCATTTTCCAGGTTATGGCCGATATCCTCCCGCGCCGACGCCTCGGGCGTAACGCAGACGGTCATGCGGCTCATTGCATCGAACATCTGCTGCATGCCGGCCTTGGCGTCCGGCGTGACGCCCTTGCCCTCGAGTTTGGCGATGGTGATCTTCGTCGACCAGCTGCCCGGCTCGCGCTTGACCGGCGCGTCGCTTTTCGCGCCGCACGCGGACAGCAAGGACAGTGCCGCGACGGATGCGGCGAACAGATATTTCGGCAAGGTGCCCTCTCCCGGTGATTGCGGGTCGTACATCTTCGCAACCCGCGACGAAGGCAAGGCGGATTGCGCCGCAGCCCGGCTCAATGCTCGTCGGGCGTGCCGCGACAGGCGCCGACGCGCTTGGCGTCGATCGACATCGACATCGACATCTCGCCAACCGGTGCCGCGCCGCTCGTCGTGCTGGCCGCGTCCATGTGATAGCTGTCGGGCGAATAGGTGCCGGTCATCGTCATCGCCATCTTGCCGGTCGGCATGGTGCAGCTCATCGCCGAATCGATCTTGCCGCCCGCCATGGTGAAATGGTCGTATCGGCAGTTCTTGTTGGCATCGTTCTGGCCGGTGAAGAAGCCATGTTTGGCCTTGATTTCCTCCTCGGTGACGCAGTTGATGAACGGCTTGCTGGCGCCCATCCGGCTGGCCATCTGCTCGCGTGCGGCGGGTGGCAGCTTGTCCATGTTGGGCATCTTGAAGTCGTGCATCGTCAGCGCGCCCTCCCACCGGCCCGGCGCGATCATCTCGCCGCCGCTGTTCGCCGCGGCGACCTTGGCTTCGACCTCGGATGTCGATGCGTTGGTCGCGGTGACGGTCGGGCCGCCCGATCCGCAGGCGGCGAGCGGCATGGCGAGCAAGGCGATAAGCGGAACACGGCGCATGATTGTTTCCTCTTTCAGAAAAGCCGAAGCGACCGTTCCCGCTTTGTTGCGGGTTGCCGCGTAACTTCCCATATTGGCCGAATATGGCAATCCAGATTCGCACCAGCCTGGACGAACCCGAGACCGGGCAGAACTTCGTCCCGCATCGCCCCGCGCGGCCGCCCAAGGCGGAAGGGGGCAAGGCATTCAAGCTGGTCAGCGATTACCAGCCGGCCGGCGATCAGCCGACCGCGATCAAGGAACTGACCGAGGCGGCGCTGGCCGGCGAGCGTGACCAGGTGCTGCTCGGCGTGACCGGCTCGGGCAAGACCTTCACCATGGCCAAGGTGATCGAGACGCTGCAGCGCCCGGCGCTGATCCTCGCGCCCAACAAGATCCTCGCCGCCCAGCTCTATGGCGAGTTCAAGAGCTTCTTTCCCGAGAATGCGGTCGAATATTTCGTCAGCTATTACGACTATTACCAGCCCGAGGCGTACGTCCCCCGGTCGGATACCTATATCGAGAAGGAAAGCTCGGTAAACGAGGCGATCGACCGTATGCGCCATTCGGCGACGCGGGCGCTGCTCGAGCGCGACGATGTGATCATCGTCGCCTCGGTGTCATGCCTCTACGGCATCGGCTCGGTCGAAACCTATTCGGCGATGATCTTCGACCTCAAAAAGGGCCAGACGGTCGACCAGCGTGAGATCGTGCGCAAGCTCGTCGCGCTGCAATACAAGCGCAACGACGCGGCGTTCCAGCGCGGCAATTTCCGGGTGAAGGGCGACACGCTGGAAATCTTCCCGTCGCATTATGAGGACACCGCCTGGCGCGTGTCGTTCTTCGGCGACGATATCGAGGAGATCGTCGAGTTCGACCCGCTGACCGGCAAGAAGGTGGCGAGCCTCGACTATGTCCGGGTCTATGCCAACAGCCACTATGTCACGCCGGGGCCGACGCTCAAGCAGGCGATGGAGGCGATCAAGTTCGAGCTGCAGGAGCGGCTCAAGGAACTGGTGCCGGAAGGAAAACTGCTCGAGGCGCAGCGGCTCGAGCAACGCACCAATTTCGATCTCGAGATGATCGCCGCGACGGGCAGTTGCGCGGGGATCGAGAATTATTCGCGCTTCCTCACCGGCCGCCTGCCGGGCGAGCCGCCGCCGACCTTGTTCGAATATCTGCCCGACAACGCGCTGCTGTTCGTCGATGAAAGCCATGTCACGATTGGCCAGATCAACGGCATGTCGCGCGGCGACCATCGCCGCAAGCTGACGCTGGCCGAGTACGGCTTCCGCCTGCCCTCGGCGATTGACAACCGCCCGTTGCGCTTCAACGAATGGGAGGCGATGCGCCCCCAGACCACCTATGTCTCGGCCACGCCGGGCGACTGGGAGATGGAGCAGACCGGTGGTGTGTTCGCCGAGCAGGTCATCCGCCCGACCGGGCTGATCGACCCGCCGGTCGAGATCCGCCCGGTCGAGGACCAGGTGCAGGATTGCATCGAGGAATGCCGCAAGACCGCCGCGGCGGGCTATCGCACGCTCGTCACCACGCTGACCAAGCGCATGGCCGAGGACCTCACCGAGTTCATGCACGAGGCGGGTTTGAAGGTCCGCTACATGCACTCGGACGTCGAGACGCTGGAGCGCATCGAGCTGATCCGCGACCTTCGACTCGGCGTGTACGACGTGCTGGTCGGCATCAACCTGTTGCGCGAGGGGCTCGATATCCCGGAGTGCGGGCTGGTCACGATCCTCGACGCCGACAAGGAAGGTTTCCTGCGTTCGGAAACATCGCTGATCCAGACCATCGGCCGCGCCGCGCGCAACGTCGACGGCCGCGTGATCCTCTATGCCGATCGCATGACCGGCTCGATGGAGCGCGCGATCAACGAGACCAATCGCCGGCGCGAGAAGCAGATCATCTACAATGAGGCGCACGGCATCACGCCGACGACGATCCGCCGCAACATCGGCGACATCATCAACGACGTGTCGCAGCGCGACCAGGTGACGATTGAGATCGACGACGACCGCCCGCATATGGTCGGCCACAATCTGCGCGCCTATATCGAGGAACTCGAAAAGAAGATGCGCGCCGCCGCCGCCGATCTCGAATTCGAGGAAGCCGGCCGCTTGCGCGACGAGATTCGCTCACTCGAACAGGAAGAACTCGGCCTCCCCGCCGACCAGCACCGCGCGCCGGTCATGGGCCGCTCCAACGAGGGCAAGCCCGGCACGCGCAAGACACGCTACGGCAAGAGCCAGAAGATGCGCATGGGCGGCGCGCGGAAGGGGCGGTGATACGAAAGACGAACATTCGCGCTGGCTGACATGTGCAAAAAGGCAGGATTCACCGCGATTCGCGGTAGCCCAGCCATGTACTCTAAGAAAACCACCCTATTTACAGCGGCTTGTTATTTTTTCGACGGGAATCCTATGCGGAACGAGAGTCAACCCGCTCTCTTTCAGTTTTATGACTGCGTACTTGTAGACAAGCTTGCAAAAGATCGATTCATAGTCGGCTCACTTTTTGGTGCGGTGAGTCGCGATGATCAGGTCGTTCAGTGACGAGGAAGCCAGGCGGATCTGGTTTGGTGAACGCAGTCGAAAGCTGCCATTCGAAATCCAGTACGCGGCGTTGCGTCGGTTGAGAATGCTGGACGCTGCGGCATCGCTTGACGACCTCAGGTTTCCGCCCAGCAATCGGCTGCATGCGTTGAAAGGTGATCGCGCCGGGCAGCATTCCATTTCCATCAATGTGCAATGGCGTGTATGTTTTGTCTGGCGCGATGGAGGCGCGGACGGTGTCGAAATCACGGATTACCACTGATGCGGAATGGCTGGACAACCCGCATGCCGGCGAGATGCTGATGAGCGAGTTCATGGAGCCGCTCTCGCTCGACGCGCGGTCGCTGGCGCAGGCGATCAAGGTGCCCGAGGATCGCGTGCGTGCGATCATCGAGGGCGACAGTGCGGTCGATGCGGCACTCGACCTTCGGCTCGCACGCTATTTTGGCATGTCCGAAGGTTTCTTTCTCCGTTTGCAGAACAGCTACGAAATCGTCGAGGCCAAGCGGGCGCTCAACGGGGAACTCGACCGGATCGTCCCGCGCGCGGCGTAACGGCGGTTGAGCGCCGCCCCGGCTTCGCGCATAGACGTCATCACATGCGTCGCCTTCTCGTCTCCACCGCCCTGTTGTTGGTCATCGGCAGCTGCGCGCCAGCGCCCCGGCCGGCACCCGCGCCGCCGCGCCCGGTGCCGACCTATGTGCCGGCACCGACGCCCAGCCCGACCCCCACGCCGCTGGCCAGCGACTGGCGCGACTGGCCGGTGTCGCCGGGTGACTGGGTGTATCGCCAGGACGGGCGCGGCTCGATCGCCTTTTACGGCGTGCCGGGCGGCGACGCCGCGCTGACCCTGCGTTGCGATCGCGCCGCGGCGCAGCTCTATCTGTCGAAGCGCGATGTCAGCGGGGCAGGCACGGCGATCACCATTCGTACCAGCAGCAAGCTGCGGACGCTGCCGGCGCAGCCGACCGGCGGAGCGCA
>Ga0207703_10001176_pt1 | contig 24683 bp, 21 predicted proteins | sample KBSSwiS12_FD_184304 | JGI IMG/M metagenome (GOLD analysis project Ga0207703, IMG submission 184304) | Switchgrass rhizosphere microbial communities from Kellogg Biological Station, Michigan, USA - KBS Switchgrass S1-2 (SPAdes) (version 2) | ecosystem: Host-associated > Plants > Roots >...
CGATCGCCGTCTTCTCGCTGTAGTCCCGGCTCTGCGAGATCTCGCGCCCGAGGAAGACGTACTCTTCCTTGCTCCCGAACGTGATCGGGCCGAGCCGCTCGCTCATGCCCCACTCGCAGACCATGCGCCGCGCGATGTTCGTGGCGCGCCGGATGTCGTCCGAGGCGCCCGTCGTGAGCTGGTTCAGCACGATCTGCTCCGCCGCGCGGCCGCCCATCATGTGCGTGAGGATCTGGAGCCAGTAATCGCGCGAGAACGAGTGTCGCTCGTCCTGCGGCAGGTAGGCCGTGAGGCCGAGCGCCCGTCCGCGCGGGATGATCGTGACCTTGTGCACCTTGTCGCTGCCGGGCTGGAGCCACGCCACGAGCGCGTGTCCCGCCTCGTGGTACGACGTGCTCCGCTTCTCGGCGTCGGAGATGACGAGGCTCCGGCGCTCGGTGCCCATCATCACCTTGTCCTTGGCGTCCTCGAAATCGAGCGTGTTGACGCGCTTGTGATTCCGCCGCGCCGCGAGGAGCGCCGCCTCGTTCACCAGGTTCGCGAGATCGGCCCCCACCATGCCGGGCGTGCCGCGCGCGATCGTGTTGAGGTTCACCTCGTCGCCCACCGGGATGTTCCGCGTGTGCACGCGAAGGATGCCCTCGCGGCCGCGAACGTCCGGCACGTCCACCACGATCTGCCGGTCGAAGCGGCCCGGACGGAGGAGCGCCGGATCGAGCACGTCGGGGCGGTTGGTCGCGGCGATCAGGATCACGCCGTCGTTCGACTCGAAGCCGTCCATCTCGACGAGAAGCTGATTCAGCGTCTGCTCGCGTTCGTCGTGCCCGCCGCCGAGGCCAGCGCCGCGATGGCGGCCGACGGCGTCGATCTCGTCGATGAAGATGATGCAGGGGGCGTTTCGCTTGCCCTGGTCGAACAGATCGCGGACGCGGGACGCGCCCACGCCGACGAACATCTCGACGAAGTCGGAGCCCGAGAGCGAGAAGAACGGCACGCCCGCTTCACCGGCGACCGCCTTCGCGAGGAGGGTCTTGCCCGTGCCCGGAGGACCGAGCAGGAGCGCCCCCTTCGGGATGCGTCCGCCGAGGCGCTGGAATTTCTTCGGATCGCGCAGGAACTCGATGATCTCTTCCAGCTCCTGCTTCGCCTCGTCGGCGCCCGCCACGTCCTTGAACGTGACCTTGGGGCTCGACTCGAGCGCGACCTTGGGCCGGCTCTTGCCGAACTTCATCGCGCTCGCGCCGCCCGACTGGATCTGGCGGATCATCACCATCCAGAGCACGAGGAGCGCGACGAACGGGATGTACCCGAGCGCGATGCTCCACCAGTTCATGCCCTGCGGCTTGGAATTGACGATCGCGTTCGGATCCTTGGCGAGGATCGCGCGGCCGAGGTCCTTGTCCTCCGCGGGCAGATAGACCTTGAAGAACACGTACGACACCGGCCGCCCCTCGACGTGCGTGAGGGCGCTCTGCTTCAGCTCGCCGACGACTTCACGCTCGATGATGGTCGACGTCTTGATGTTCGCCTGGTCGATCTCCTGGAGGAACTCCGAGTAGGGGATCTCGTGCGTCTTCGCGCGCATCTCGCCGTAGATCTGGACGAAGACGAGCACGGCGAGAACGAGGATCACCCAGAGGAGCGCGGTGCGAAGTGGCCTGGCCGGCCCGAACGGCGTGGGCTTGCGCTGGGGCGGGCGAGGCGGCGGCGCGGGACGCCGCGAGGGACGTCCATTGGACGGTTTGTTGGAACGCGCGAGAGGGCGCGGATCCCGATTGACAGGGGTCAATTCGTACCTCGGCTTGGGTTCGGGGTCACGTACAGAAGATCCTTTCGGTTCATCGGCAAACGAGCCGGAAGTCTCAAGCTCTTGGATGTTGCCGGATCGCTTCGGCTTCCCTGATCCGGCTGTCGAGAACGATGCGGCCCCGTTCCCTGTGGGCCCGCACGTGGCCGGGCAGATCGAGGGATCGCGGTCGCGTCGTCGTCGCCAGGGTGAGAAGGGCCTCGATGTGCGTCCCCGCGATCTCGCGGAGGCTTCCGGTCAGCTCCTGCAGGGCGAGACGAAACACGTAAACTCTCAACGGTTTAGGGTACTGGACGAGCCGGGTCGCGTCCAGCGCGATCTGGCCGGGCCCGCTCTCGACGACGGCCTCGGCGAGCCGCTCCCGGGCGATCCCGTGGAGCAACTCGTCCGCGTCTCGGGCCGCGGACGCGGTCCGGAGGAGAGCCTCGCGGGCCGACGGGTTGAGGCGCGATCGAACCAGCGGCAGCACTTCCCGGCGGATGAAGTTCCGCGCCGGTACGGAGCTCTCGTTCGTGGAATCCACCCGATAATTCACCCCGCGGCGGCTCAAATACTCCTGAATTTGCTCGCGGGTCACGTGGAGCAGGGGACGGGCGATCCGTACTCCTCGCACCGTTCCCCGGACCGGCATGCCCGAGAGTCCGCGTAGACCCGCGCCCCGGAAGAGCCGGAGGAGCACGGTTTCGGCTTGGTCGTCCGCGGTGTGCGCGGTCAGGACGCGGTCGGCGCCGACGCGCGCGGCCATCGCGCCGAGCGCTTCGTAGCGCGCGAGCCGCGCCCGCTCTTCCGAAGACGCGCTGCCGGCCGCGAGCGCGACTTCCTCATAGGGGACGCTCCACGCGTTCGCGGAGGCGCGCACGAACGCGGCGTCCGCATCGGACTCCGCGCCGCGGAGCGCGTGGTTCACGTGCCCCGCCACGATCGGTGGAGCGTCGGCGGCGTCGCGCGCCATGTAGTGGAGGAGCGCCATGGAGTCGGGACCGCCGGAGACCGCGATCAGAAGCGGCGCTTGGGAGAGCCTGAGCCCGTGGAGCGCGTGGGCGGCATGGTATTCGAGCCGGGCGTCGCGAGGGTTGGGTCGCATGCGACAGTGGACTCCCAGATGGTGCGGAAGCCGGCCCGGCAGAGCCGACGTAAGTTGGTGGCGGCGCAGGGATTCGAACCCCGGACCAAGAGATTATGATTCTCCTGCTCTACCGCTGAGCTACACCGCCGCCGAGCGGAAGACTCTACGGGCGGCCCCTCCGGGGTGTCAACCGGGTCCCGATTGACACTCCGCCCGCCGGTGCCTAGACTACGCGGCTACCACAACCCCGTGCCGGTTCGTCGGTTGTTTCGACCGCCATTCCAAGGAGACATCCAGAACCCATGACGAGGAAGCTCGCCGGAGGACTTTTTGCCCTCCTGCTCACGGTCTCGGCCACACCCTGCCTGGCGAACGATCTCACCGGGTCGGGCGGCGTAGGGATCCGAGGGGGGACGCTGTTCTTCACGAAGGACGAGTTGATCAAGGAGCAAGCGAGCCCGCGCCTCTCGGGAGATCTGGTGCTGAGCTATCAGTGGACCGACCACATCACCGCGGACGTCACCATCGGATATGGATGGGCCAAGCTCGACAGCGGGTCGGATAGTTTCTTCGTCGCCAACGTCGTGCCCCTCTTTCCCATCGGCGTGCGGTACGCTTTGAAGGACGCGCAGCTCCGGCCGTTCGTCGGCGGTGGCGGCGGGCTCTACAACTGGTCGATCCTGAGCCACGATCTCGGTGCGGCCAAGGACCCGGTCACGTACGAGCGGCTCCGCCGCGTCGACCCCGGCGTCTATGGAATCGCGGGCTTCGATCGGACCATGTCGAAGCACATCACGATGACCCTGGACGGGAGCTACACCTACATCTTCGCGGGTGACGAAGACATCTTCCCTTCGGGGTATAGCGGACCGAAGGCCTATTTCGCCGTCAGGCTCGGCGTCTCCTTCTGGTTCTCGCTGAGCGAGCGGATCGACACGGGGTTGCCGGACTGATCATGCCGACCTACGACGTCAGGAACGAGGAGAGCGCCACGAAGGACTTGGCCCAGCGGCCCTTCGCCCGCGTTGCGGAGAATCCCGCCCTCACGTTCGACGACGTCCTCCTGCTCCCGGGCTATTCCGAGGTCCACCCGCGCGACGTCGACACCTCGACGTTCCTCACGCGGGAGATCGCGCTCAACGTTCCCATCGTGAGCGCGGCCATGGACACGGTGACGGAGAGCGCGCTGGCCATCGCCCTCGCGCAGGAAGGTGGTATCGGCATCGTCCACAAGAACCTCCCGATCCTCGAGCAGGTGGAGGAGGTGGACCGGGTGAAGCGATCGGAGAGCGGCATGATCGTGAATCCGATCACGCTCCCGCCCGACGTGCCCATCGCCCGCGCACTCGACCTCATGGTGAAGTTCCGCATCTCGGGCGTGCCGATCACCGAGGGTAAGCGCCTCGTCGGCATCCTCACGAATCGGGATCTCCGCTTCAGCAGCGGGTCCGATCTCAAGGTGAAGGACGTGATGACCAAGGACAAGCTCATCACGGCGCCGGTCGGGACCACGCTGGAGGAGGCGGAGCGGACCCTCCATCAGCATCGCATCGAGAAGCTCCCGGTCGTGGACTCGGACTTCAATCTCCGCGGCCTCATCACCGTGAAGGACATCCAGAAGCGGATCCGGTACCCGCGCGCCTGCAAGGACCACCTCGGCCGGCTGCGGGTCGGAGCGGCCATCGGCGTCGGCGCCGACAACGTCGAGCGGGCGGACGAGCTGATGCGTGCCGGCGTGGACGTGGTGGTGCTCGACAGCGCGCACGGCCACTCGAAGGCGGTGCTCGACACGACCCGCGCGGTGAAGCAGCGTCATCCCACGCTCCAGCTCATCGTCGGCAACGTGGCCACGCCCGAGGCGACGCAGGATCTCATCAAGGCGGGCGCCGACTGCGTGAAGGTGGGCATGGGGCCCGGCTCCGCCTGCACGACCCGCGTGGTCGCCGGCGTGGGCGTGCCGCAGATATCCGCCGTCATGGAATGCGCGGCGGTGGCGGCCAAGGCCGGCGTGCCGATCATCGCGGACGGCGGCATCAAGTACTCGGGCGACGTGGTGAAGGCGCTCGCCGCGGGGGCGCACTCGGTCATGATCGGCAATCTCCTCGCCGGCACCGAGGAAAGCCCGGGCGAGACGATTCTCTACGAAGGCCGCACGTACAAGGTCTACCGCGGCATGGGCTCGCTCAGCGCGATGAGCGGCGGCCGCGGCGATCGCTACTTCCAGGAAGGCGTCAAGGATCTGAAGAAGCTCGTCGCCGAAGGCATCGAGGCGCGCGTGCCGTACAAGGGGCACGTCTCGAACGTCATCTATCAGCTCATGGGCGGCTTGCGCGCCGGCATGGGCTACTGCGGCGTCTCGTCCATCGAAGATCTCCGCACCAAGGCCCGCTTCGTCCGCATCACGCAGGCCGGGCTCCGCGAGAGCCACCCGCACGACCTCACCATCACGAAGGAAGCGCCGAACTACGAGATTCGGTAACCGCTAGCTCCCGCGTTCGCTTCACCCCGCCTCGTCACTCCGTTCGTCCCCAAAACGCCGATCGCCGGCGCGTTCTTCCCACGCCGGCGATCTCGTGTGTGCAGGGGTGCGTGCCCTCCGGGGTGCGTCGGGTCGGGGAGGGGCCAGAGGGCACGCGGGGGATCGAGTCGCTTCCTACGGGGCTCCCGGCGGAAGCGAGAACTGAAAGTCGGGTAGAAGGAGCCGGATCTCGCGCGTGAGTCCGCGCATCTGGTCCAGGTGCGTCCGTTCGCCCGTGCGTTTCCATTCCGAGTACGCGTCGAGCAGCCGGTCCTGCATCTGCCTCAAATCGTGCTCCCGCGCGTCCTCGTCGACGCTCCGTTCGAGCCGGATCACCTGGGCCTTCTTGAAGCGGGCGCCGAGGCTCCAGTACTCGCCACGCATGTGCGAGAGCATCTTGTGGTACCGCTCCACGGCGACCGTCAATTTCTCCAGCAGGCCGCCCATGGCCGCGGTCGGATTCTCGAGCATCTCTCCGTACGTGTACGAGAAGTGGTACCAGTTCGGACTGCGGCCCACGTCGGCCTCTTCACCCGTGATCACGCCTTCGCGGCGATTCGGCACGTACGGTCCCGAATGCTCGAACCGGCCGAGCGACACGAGGAGCAGGTCCTCCGGAGTCCGAAAGATCCGGTACCGCAGCGAGCCGCGGTGCGCGCTCGCCAGGCGGCGCCACGCCGCCACGTCGAATCTCGACAGGAGCCGCGAGCGCTCCGGCGGCAGGGGAACGTGCGCCTCGATCTGGTCCTTGAGCGCGGCCAGGTACGCATCCACGTCTTCTTGAGGAAGGGGATCGCCGTTCTTCGGCGTCCCGCTTGCTTTCGTCAGTAGCAAACAATTGATCGCGACGTAGGCGGTCGGTCGAACCTTCCTGGGATTCGCCTTGCTCGCTAGATACTTGCGGGCTGCCGTCATGGCCACCTCACCCCTCTCCTATCCATTCCCGACTGGCTCCGGCTCCTTTGGCCGAAGCACTCGACTACGTTCGACCATGGCTTTTGCATGCAGCATGCCGACGGGTTGGCGAGCTTCCGACGACGGCGGAATGTACGGCCCGGTGGCCGATTAGCGAGTTCAGCCCATTTCCCTACATAGGAATGAGAGGTCGAAACCATTCACGATGTGGCTTCTTTTGGCCGATTTTTCGGGTGGAAGGGCCCAGCGCAGTGGGCTCCCCGCGCATTGCGGGATGCAGGACGAAATGCATCCTGCGCGGTGACCACCGGGCGAGAGTTGTTCGGCCCCACGGTGAAGGGGACGGTTCGTCCGGACCAAACAATTGGCACGCAGGTGCTTAGCGTGTGGGTGGAGCGGTGCGAGATGGCATGGTTGTTGCCGTCGTCCGTTCCAATCCAGCCACCAGGAGCGAGACCGTCATGGACACCGATGCCGCGGATCCCGTGAAGACGCGCGGGCTCCTCGCCTTCCGGATCGGAGACGTGGACTTTGGAGCACGCGTCGAGGACGTCGCGGGGCTCGTCGAAGCGGACCGGCTGGCCCCTTTGCCGGGAAGCAAGGAGCCGATCGCGGGATTGGTCGCGTTTCGTGGAGGCATCGTGATCGCGCTCGATCTCGCCGTATTCCTGGGCGAGCCGTCATCGTCCGGACCGCATCGCTTCGCGCTGGTGCTCACGCGCGGCGGCGACCGTCTCGCGCTCGTGATCCCGTCCATGCCGAGGCTCGTTCCCGGATCCAGGCTGTCGGGCCCGGAGCGGCACGAGAGCGCCGACGCTGACGCGAACGCGCTAGTCGATTCGATCTACGACCACGAGGGCTCGCCGATTCACTGCCTCCACTACTGGGCCGCGCTCGACGGCGCGAGCGGTCGGGGAGCCGCGGCGTGAGAGAAGAAGAGGGCGTGGCCCGCCGCTATCCCCTGATTCCGGTGCTCTCCGCCTCGGTGATCGTATCGATCGCCGCGGCTTCGATGTTCCTGTTCCTCCCGTTGATGCTGGCGTACGCGACCGCGACCTTGGTCTCGGTGCTCGGCGCGATCGGCGTGGCCGCCGTGGCCTCCCGCTCGGCGCGCTCGCGGGAGCACGAGCTGCTCCATCACATCCACCGCCTCGAGACAGACAAGGCGAACGCGGCAGAGCTCATCGCCCGAGCCGAGACGACGCGGCGACAGGTCGAGATGGCGACCGCCATGCTCACGGAGGGCCACGATCCGCTGGTCGAGTCGCCCGAGCTCCGAGTGGGCGAGCTTCACGATCTGCTCGAAGCCGCGCGCACCGCGCGCGAGTCCCTCCCGGTGGTCAACCGGATCGCGGTGGACGAGGAAGAGCTGGTGGAGGCCGGCCCCGATCGCATTCCGGGCACCTGGCCGCGCACGGAGGACGTCGCGTCCGATCCGCGCGCGCGCGCCGAGCTCCTGCGCGGTCTCGACGAGCTGATCCACGGGCTCGAGAGCTTGGCGCCCGCACGCATGGAATCGGCTCCGCGCGGCGGCGATCCTTCCGGACGCTCACCCACCCAGCTCGTCGATGCCGTGGTGCAGACCGCCGCCGATGGCATCGAGGACCTCGCCGCCGGCCTCATGCGCGCGAGCGAGCTCGCGTCGGTGGCCGAGCGCGTGACGAACCGCGCGACGCTCCTCGCGCTCAATGCCGCGCTCGAGGCCACCCGCTCGGGCGGCGAGGCGTTCGGCGCGATTGCGGAGGAGACGCGCCAGCTCGCGGAGTTCGCCCGCGAAGCGACGGACACCATCACGAGGCTCGCGGGCGAGATCGAGATCAAGGTGGGCGAGACGATCACCGCCATCCACGCGACGAGCGAGGACGCCAAGGCCGCACTCGCGGCCGGATCGCCGGCCCCGCGCGCGTCGTCGGTCGCGACGGAGATCCAGCGTCTGTACGAGCGCGCCACGCAGCTCCGCGCGGGACTCTCGGCCGGTGCGGCCCGACCGGAGCCCGAGTCTCCGGCGCCCAGGAAGCCGCGCGATTCGGCGCGCGCTCACGGGAAAGGTTGACCTTGGAATCGTTCGACACCCCCGTCCCCGGATCGGTGAGCTCCGCCGAGCGACTCACGCGGATCACGGCGACCTACGGCTCGCTCATCCACGAACAGGTGGAATTGACGCGCCGCTTCCTCGGGCAAACGGATCCGGATCTCGCGATGGGTGACGGGCCGCTGGTCGAGGAGGCGATCCGCCTCGTTCTCCGCGGTGCGGAGTGGCTCGAGCTCAAGGAGCTCATCGAGGCCTTGCAGTCGCTTCGGGACGGAATCGCGCGGATGGGACAGGTGATGGCCGACAACCGCGGCGAGCTCATCTCCGCCTGCCACGTGGAGCTGGAGACGGAGGAGCGCCTGGCGGGAAGTCTCCGCTCGGAAGGGTTCGGCTCGCTGCTCGAGCAGGCGGTTCTGGTCGAGGACGCGATCGAAGGCATGCGCTCCGAGATGGAGCCGGCTCGCTCGCAGCCGCCGCGCTCGCTGTTCGACGAAGGCGCGGCCGGCCTCGGGCCGCACGGCAATCTTCTCGCGCTCACCGTCGAGATCAAGAGCGCGGTCTCCCATCAAAACGAGAAGATCGCGTTCATCCACGACATGGCTGGCGGCGCGCTCCACACACTACTCGCCACGATCTCCGACTGGGAGCAGGGTCGAAAGGGGCAGCCGCTTCGCCCAGCCGATGCCGCGGCGGACGACGCCGAGGAGCGCTCCCTCGCGATCTATCGCGGACTCCAGAGGTCGGAGGCGGAGATGCGCTCCCTCATCTATGAGGTGGGACAGCTCCTCGGCACTCAGTACTCGCTCGAGCGCCGGGCGCGCGACCTGGACGAGCACCTCCTGTGGGAGTTCCTCGACCCGCTCGATCGCTTTGTGGACGACCTCTTCGAGGCGGTGGGGCGCCGCAAAGGAGCGCCGGCAGTCCTCAGGGTGCAGACGGGGGGCGTGGGCTTCGAGCCGGAGATCGGTTCCATTCTCATCCCCATCCTGGCGCGCATCCTCGAAACGAGCGAGGTGCCTCCGGCCACGAACGGCGCTCCGGAAGTCCGGGTGACGGCGGCGCGCGAGAGCCTCGAAGCGATGATCGCGATCTCGGGCTTCACCCGCCTCGATGCCGAGGCGCTCGCGATGCTCGAGCACGCGCTCGAGGACCTGGCCGGGTTCGTCGAGGTGAGCGGGGACGACATGGTCGCCCTTCGCATCCAGTTCTCGATGGCGCGCGCGCTTCGAAGCTTCCTCATCGTCGAGGCCGCAGGGCACAAGCTCGCGCTTCCCTGGAGCGCTGTGGATCGCGTGGACGCCAACGGCGAGATGCCGGCGGAAGACGCCGACCTGCCGGTGCTCGCGCTTCACACGCTCTTCGCAACCGCGACGGGGCGCCGGAGCGCCTCGGGAGAGCCGGACCAGGCGCGTCCCGTGGCCCTTCTTCGCTCTGGCGGCCGGATGACGCGCATCACGTTCGACCGCATCGTCTGGAGGGAGAGCGCGCGATGGTCGCCGCTTCCCGCGCAGCTCCGCACGACCGACGAAGTGCTCGGCGGGATCGTGGCTCCGGACGGCGCGATCACGCTCGTCCTGAACCCCGCCGCCATCGCGGATCGGGCGCGGAAGGCGGTGGCGGCGTGAAGGCGCTCAAGATCGAACGGGCCGGCGCGGAGCGCTTCCACTTCGTGCTCGAGGGGACGGTCGATCCCGCGGGAGCGCGCTCGATGGACCGCCTGCTCTTCACCTGTCAGGCAAGGGGCGCACGCGACGTGCGGCTCGATTTCACCAGCGTGAACTCGATCTGCACGCTGGGAACCGCGGTGCTCGCCAGGCAGGGGAAGGTGTACCAGGAAACGGAGCGGCGCATTCACGTGGTGGGGCTCTCGACGGAGATCCGCCGCGCCCTGATGGATGTGGAGGCGATCGTCTACGAGGCGAACGCGGGAGCGACGGAGCCCGCCGCGCCGGACGCAGGGGCTGTCGCACTCGCCGCGGCACCTGCCGCCTCGGAACCCGTTGTTTCGGAGGCTACCGCTGACTCGGATGCGTCGGCCGCATCGGATGCCCCCGTCCCAGCCGTGATGAGCCCCGTGTCCGACGTCATCCCGCCGCGCGACGAGGATGCATCCGACGAGATCGCGATCCTCCAGTCCAAGCTGAAGCGGAAGCTGGTCGAGTTCCGGAACCTCTTCGAGATCACGCGCGCGCTCAACCTCGCGCTCGATCTGGACGAGGTGCTCAATCTCTTCAGCCTCAGCATCATGGGTCAGTTCGGCGTCGAGCGGGTCGCTGTCTTCCTCGTCGAGCCGCGCCGCGGCGGGCTTTTCGCTCCGCGCCAGGTTCGCGGCTTCCCGTCGGATCACTTCCGCGATTTCACCATGCCGGCGGACGTCCTCGTGCACCGGGGCGAGGAAGAGGAGTTCCTGAGCCTCGGGGACTTGAGCTCCGCTGAAGAGGTGGTCGAGGCGCTCCGCGCGTCCGGGCTCGAGTGGCTCGTGCCGCTCCGCGTGCGCCGGGATCTCGAGGGGCTGGTGTTCCTCGGAGGCCGGGGAGCGCGCCGGGGATTCCACGAGGACGAGCGTGACCTCCTGACCACGCTCTGCAATCAGGGAGCGGTCGCGATCGCGAACGCGACGCAGCGTCGCGCGCAGGAAGACCGGAACCTCGGCCTGGTGCGCGGCATGATGTCTCTCATCGAGAGCCGCGACGAGTACGCGCGCGGGACCACTGAGCGCGTGGTGCGCTACGTGACCGCCGTGTCGAAGCTCCTCCACGTTCCCAAGCCGGCGCTCAAGTCGCTCGTGTACGGCGCCGCGCTGCGGGACATCGGCATGATCGCTGTGAGCCACCTCATCTTGAAGAATCCCGCCCATCTCTCGGACGACGAGTGGGCGCTCATCAAGCAGCATCCCGAGCGCGGCGCCCGGATCCTCGAGGAGATGGATTTCCCATCCGAGGTGATCGACGTCGTTCGCCATCACCACGAGCGCTGGGGCGGGGAAGGCTATCCCGACGGACTGCGCGGGAACGAGATCCCGCTCGGCGCGCGCATCGTTTCACTCGTCGACTCCTACGTCGCGATGACGGGCGAGCGCCCGTACCGGCGCGCGCTCCCGTTCGACAAGGCGCGCCAGGTCGTGGCCGAGAACTGGGGCACGCCCTTCGATCCGAGCGTCGTGGAGATGTTCCTTCAAGTTCTGGACAATCTCGAGCGGCGCTCGCGTCAGCGACCGGGCTCCGCTTCGTCGAACGCTTCGTCCCCCGAAGGCGCTGACGGCCAAGAATCCGGCGGCGGCGCCATCCCCATGGAGAGCCACCCGTGAGCCTCGAGAGCACTCGCCCGGCCACAGAGCTGGGAGCTGCGAAGACGAAGCGAAGCATTCTCGTGATCGACGACGATCGCCGCGTGCTCGAGCTGCTCCAGATCTCGCTCACGCAGAACGGCTTCAAGGTGGCCGTCGCGGCGACAGGGGAAGAGGGGCTCGATCAGATGCGGAAGGATCCGCCCGATCTCGTGATCCTCGATCTGCGGCTCCCCCGGAAGACGGGATTCGAGGTCTGCGCGGCGATCAAGAGCAGCAAGGACACGCAGCACATCCCGATCATCATGGTCTCGGCGAGCGCGGAGGTGGATTCTAGGCTTCAGGGCCTCATGCACGGGGCGGACGACTATCTCACCAAGCCCTTCTCGCCGAAGGAGCTCCTGATCAAGGTACGCCGCATCTTCGAGCGCCTGGATCGGGCCGAGCACCTCACGACCAAGAACAAGGAGCTCGAGAGCGAGGTCGCTCGGAACCGCGAGGATCTGGTCGCGCGGAACAAGGAGCTGCGCTTCCAGGTCTACAGCCTCGAGACCCTGATGGGGCTCACCCATCAGCTCAACTCGTCGCTCGATCTGGACGACCTCTTGAACACGCTGATCCTGAGCGTCGTGGGCCAGCTCCGCGTCAACTCGGCCTGCCTCTTCCTCACCGACGACCGGGACGAGCCGAAGATCTTCGAGGTCTCCACGTTCAAGGGACTCAAGGGCGATCAGATCAGGGAGATCCGTTTCCCCTACTCGAGCCCGTTCATCGGCGCCCTCCTTCCGCCGGACGGAGACGAGGGGCGCCCCGTGCGCCTCTCGGACCTCGAGGACGATCCCGCCCTCGCCGCCGGCGTCGGGCCGCTGTTCGCGGCCGGGCTCGCCGTGGTGTCGCCGGTCGTGATGAAGCAGCGCCTCACGGCGGTCCTCGCCGTGGGCGAGAAGGTGAGCGGCCAGGAGTTCGGGACGGTGGACCTCGAGATGCTGCGCGCGCTCTCCGAATCGGCCGGCATCGCCATCGAGAACGCCAGGCTCTTCAAGGATCTTCAGGAGTCGTACGTCTCGACCGTGCGCCTGCTCGTGGCGCGAATCGAGGAGAAGGATCCCTACACGCACGGGCACACGGAGCGCGTGGCCCAGTACTCCGTCGCGCTGGCCCGCGAGCTCGGCTTCCCGGCCGAGGAAGTGCAGCGAATCCAGTTCGGCGCCTACCTCCACGACATCGGCAAGGTGCACACGCAGGACGAAGTGCTCCACAAGCCGGGCGCGCTCACGGACGAGGAGTGGCGGATGGTGAAGATGCACCCCGTTCGCGGCGCCGAGATGATCAAGGGGGTGAAGTTCCTCGAGCGCGTCGTGGACATGGTGCGCCACCACCACGAGCGCGTGGACGGTCGCGGCTACCCGGATGGGCTGAAGGGGGACGAGATCTCGACCGCGGCCAAGATCGTCAACGTGGCCGATGCGTTCGATGCGATGACCACGGACCGTCCGTACCGTGCGGGCATGACCTTCGAGCAGGCGATCGCGCAGATGCAGGAGAAGGCGGGCTCGCAGTTCGCGGCGGAGATCGTCGAGGTGCTCGTGAAGGCGGTGCGCGGGGGCAGGTTCGGGCTCAAGGCCGCGGTGCCGGCATCGTAGGGCCGTCGGGCGCGAGTCGGACCGAATTGGCTCCGCTACGAAATCAGTTCCGCAGCGAAATCAGCCCCCCAGCTTCGCCAGGCGCGTCTTCGCCTGCTCCCGCTCCCAGCCGGACGGCGCGAATAACAGGTAGGTCTTGATCGCGGACTTCGCCGACTCGGCGCGCGCCCTCGTCGGCTCCGCCTGCCAGGCGCGGTAGAGCGCGTCCGCCAGGAGCTGGCGCACCGCGACCTGCTCCGGAACACCGCCCATCGTGTCGAGCGCACGCTCCCATCCGTCCGCCGCGGTCTCGAACCGCGTCGCGGTCGGATCCGCGTTCGCCATGTCGCTCAGCTGCTGCGCCGCGCGCACCGGCCCGAGACTCTCGGTCCCGAGTGCGCGGAACGGATCGGACGCGGTCGAGCGCGGCCGACGGGACGAATCCGGAGTGGCGATGACTTCGTCCGCGCGCATGGTCGACGGTTCGGGCGTATCGGCCTGGTCGTCGTTGGCGTCGGGGGCGGAGTCCGGGGCCGTCTCCTCGTCCGCGGAGGAGGAGTGCGAGTCCGGCGGCTCCCATGGATTCCATTCGTGCTTCGCGCTTCCGACATCGGACGGTGTGGGGTTCCCGGGCGATTCCACGGTCGGCGTGTTGTCGGTCGTGGTGGTGGTCTCCGGAGTCACCGCCGGCGACAGCGCGCGGGACGCCAGGCTTCGCTCTTCCGGACCGAGTCCGAGATGGGGAGCGATCCAGGCGGAGACGAACGAAGTCCGCGACACCACCACACCCACGCTGCCGGCGACGACGGCGAGGGCCGCGAACGCGAGCCAGGCGCCCGAACCGGAGCGCTTCGGCACTGGGCGATACTGAGGAGGTGCGGCCTCGGCGAGGTGCTTTGCAGAGGCGATGCGCGTCTCGCTGACCCGCGCGTGGGTGTTCACGACACGGGGATCCGCGCCTGTGTTCGCGGGCCGATGATCGGTGCGGGCATTCGGGGCGCGATCGATGCGGCCGTTGGCCGGGCGCGCCTGGGTGGGACTCTCCAGGTAACGCGCGGAGACCGCCGGCGTCGAGAGATCCTTGTCACGCTGCCCGCGCTCGCGGATGCGCGACCCCACTTCCGCTTCGAGCTCACGGAAGAATTCGTCGCCCGGATCGATGGAGAGGGAGTCGGAGAGGATGGCTTCGATCCGCTCGAGCAACGCGAAGCGGGTCGAGCAGTCGCGGCAGGCCGCGAGATGGCTCTGCACGTTGTCCGACGCCGATCCGACGAGCTGGCCGTCGAGATAGGACGAGAGCTGCTGGACCGTGAGATGGATCACGCGTCCCCTCCGAGACCGGTCGTGCGCGACAGGATGTGCCCCCGCGCCTGCGAGAGCCGGAGCGTGGCCACGCCGAGCGAGAGGTCGAGGAGCGCGGCCAGCTGCTCGTAGGGGAGCTCCTCGAGAATGCGGAGCGAGAGCGTCATGCGCTGATCCGGCCGCAGCTCCGCGAAGGACGCGAGCGTGCGAGCGCGAAGGCGAGCGTCGCCGGGAGATCCCTCGGCGGGCTCCGCGGGTGTTTGTGGTTCGCGGTTCGTGGGGGAGAGATCCGCGCCGTGAGCATCGATTGCGGTCAGCGGCCGCGTCTCGGTCGCCTTGGGCGAGCTCGCGACGGCGGACGGCGTTTCGTGGATCCGGCGCATGATTCCGAGGATCCAGGGGAAGAATCGGAGCGAGTCCGGAATCTCCCGAAGCTCACCCCACCCACAGATCAGGGCATCGCGCGCGAGCAGATCCGCGGCGTCCGCATCGCCGCACATCGCGTAGGCGATGCGGTAGAGCGGCCGCGCGTACTGACGGACGAGCGCGAGGTAGGCCTGGCGGTCGCCCGACTGGGCAGCCGAGATCCGCTCGATTTCCTCGCCGGCTTCGAGATAGACCAGAGATACACCCTGCATGCGTCGACCGGCCTCACGTTCCAGGAGGGAAAGAGGGACGACCTATTAATCGGCAGGCGGCCGGCGTTCTGGAGGGGGGCCAACTCGCCCCGGGGCGAGTTGAGGCGATGGGGGCCGACCCTATCCTGCGTCCTTTGGAACTCGCCCCGGGGCGAGTTGAGGCGGCTACTAGCCGTTGGTGCCGGGCTTGGTACCGTCCGTGGGCGCGAAGTTCTAAGCGTCCCAAGATCAAGTGAGCCATGGCCTAAGACTGCGGGGTGGACCTAGCGGCGTCTCGTCCTGCGACGAGTTGTCGGGAGCATCCCACCATCCGCAACTCGCCCCGGGGCGAGTTACCTCGCGCGAATCACTTCCCCGGGACGCACGGGGCGCAGGACCACCGCCTCCTTCGTTGACGGCCCGCAACCATTGGTTGATGTCGCGCCATGACGCTGGGACGCGTCGGGTTGCGGGGCGTCTCGAGCGAAAACACTCTTGAGACCGTCGACGCATGGCTGCGATCGCGACGCGGCGCTATGAGCTCAGGTTCGCGCTAAATCGCTGTCAAGACTTCAGATGCCGCTCCGGCCGCGCATCGGCACGTGCGTTGCGATAGCGAATCCCCGTCGGCGGCCCGGCGCTGGAAGGACCCCTCACCGGACCCGGTAGGCCCGCAGCTGGGCCGCACGACTCAAACCCGGCCCAACGGGCCAAGCAGCACCGAGGCAACCGAAGCAACCGGAGCACACCTATAGATGTGAAGGCGGGGCGTCCTCTGTTGGGGGAGAACACTGCGGAGTCGGGGCCGCGGTGTGGTGAAGCCGAGGAGGCGAAGAGGCGCCCCGCCATGAACTTGGGGCCCAGTCCGCAGCCGCCGCAGGCGCCATCGAGCGCCCGGAGGGCAGCGTCGACGGGCCCCTTCTGGCGTCCCGCCAACCGCTCCAGCACAGCGCACCGCCACCCCCACAAACCGCCCCCGCCGAACCCGGCCGCCAACCCGTTTCCTCATTGACCCACGGGCTGCCCTTGGGTACTCTCTCCCGCTCGAAGTCGGCGTGTTGGTTGATTCTGCAGATCGGGGCCCGCTCGCGCGCGCCCCCGCGCAGGCAAGAGCGCGGAGGCCGGAAGTGACCGACAAGGAACCCAACAAGGTCACGGACTGGCGGCAGATCGGTCTTCTGACGTCGATTCCGTTCATTCTCGCGCTGGCTCCCATCGTCGGGTACTTCCTCGGGAAATTCCTCGATCAGAAGTTCCGAACGACCTGGCTCAGCTTCGTGCTGATGGCGCTGGGGTTTGTGGCGGGCGTCCGCGAGACGATCAAGATCGTGAAGATGTCGCAATCGGAGGACTGACCCCCCTGATCCGTAATGAGAACGTCGCAACCAATCCGCTCGCTCGCGCGATGTGGATGTCCTGGCTCGCAGCCCTCGCGCTCGCCGGACTCCTCCTTCCGCGCACTCCCGGCGCCGCCCTTGCGATCGTCGCCGGGCAGAGTCTGATGGCGATCAACTTCTTCTTTCTCGACAAGCTTGTGAAACTCTTCACACACGCCATGGCGCCCCGCACCGGCAACCGCCAGATCCCGGGGCGCTTCTTCGCTTTCGCGACGCTCAAGGTTCTCCTCGTCTATGGCGGCGCGTTCGCGCTGATCCGGACCCGGGCCGTTCCGTTCCTGCCGCTCACGTGCGGACTGTCGCTCCTGCTCCTCGTCCTCTTCCTCCAGTCCCTCATGCGGGCCGCGGGCTACGCGGCCTCTCCGTTCGCGCGGCGGGCACCACAAACAGCGGCTACCTCCGGGAATGCCGCCAAGCTTGCCGCGTTCTTCTTCACCCTCGCGCTCCTCGCGGCGCCGGTCCTGGCGCATGCCGGCGACACGGCGACCCAGGCCGCGCCCGTCCAGCTCGCGCAGCACGATCCCGCGCAGCCGACGACGCCCGCGAATCCCGAGACCGCGACGCAAAGCGAAGCCGCCGCGACCGCCCACGGCGAGGCCCACGGCGAAGCGGGCGCCGAACACGCCGAGCACACCGAAGGCGGCGAGGCGCACCTCCCGAACTGGATCGTGATCCTCAACGACTACTTCCCGGACAATCCCGTCGTCCACTGGATGCACGAGAACGAGTACCTCGTGTTCGCGTGGCTCGCGGGACTGGTCTTCCTCGTCTTCACCTGGATCGCCATGCGGAAGCCGACGCTCGTTCCGGGGACGCTCCAGAACGCGATCGAGTGGATCGTGGAGAGCATGGAGGACGTCTGCGGCGGGATGCTGGGGAAGCACCTTCCCAAGTACTTCCCGTTCATCATGGCGATCTTCTTCTACATCCTCACCATGAACCTGATCGGCATCATCCCCGGCTTCAAGTCGTCCACGTCGACCCTGGACGTGACGCTGGCCCTCGCGCTCATCACGTTCCTCTACGTGCAGATCAACGGCATCATCAACCTGGGGCCGCTCGGCTACCTCGACCACCTTGCCGGCTCGCCGCGCGACATCGTCGGGTTCGCCATGCTGCCCGTGATGATCCCGGTGCACATCCTGGGAGAGCTGGTGAAGCCGGTGAGTCTCTCCTGCCGTCTCTTCGGGAACATCTTCGGCGAGGACACGCTGATCGTGGTCTTCGTCGGCGTTGCGGCGCTCGCGCTCAAGGCGAGCCTCACGGCGCTCGCGGTGCCGCCGATGGCCGGGATCACCGCGCTCTTCATGCTGCTCCAGACGCTCACGGCCATCGTCCAGGCATTGATCTTCTCGCTGCTCACCACCGTCTACCTGTACATGATGCTCCCGCACGAGGCGCACGCGCACGGTGAGACGGAACACGAACACGCGTAACCCCAACCCCACGGAGGTAGCACAGATGAATTTCGCCGCCACACTCGGCCTCGCGCTCCCGATCGGGATCGGTCTGGCCGCCATCGGTTCGGGCATCGGTCTCGGCTTCATGGGCCGGGGCGCGATGGAGGCCATGGGCCGTCAGCCGGAAGTGCTGCCGAAGATCCAGGTCGCCATGATCATCGGCTTCGGCTTCATCGAGGCGCTCACGATCTACGCATTCGTCACGATGTTCTTCCTCCAGGGAAAGATCCAGTAACCGATCGGAGCCGGGCGCCACGCGCGCCCCTCCGGTCCGGGAAGGACCTATGAACCAATTCGTCCACTGGAATCAGCTCCTGGCGCATGCCCTGAGCTTCGTCGTCTTCTACTTCCTCGTGCGCATGGCGTTCGCGGCGATCATCTATCCGCCGATGAAGGAGCGCCGCGAGAAGATCAAGGCCGAGTTCGAGCGCATCGAGTCGGAGAAGGCGGCCGCCGAGCGGCTTCGCCAGGAGTACGAGGGTCACATCAAGCGGATCGAGGCCGAGAGCCGCGAGCGCATCCAGAACGCGGTGTCGGAGGGGCAGAAGGTGGCCGCCGAGATCCGCGAGATCGCGCGCAAGGAGGCCCAGGACAACCTTCAGCGCGCCCGCGAGGAGATCGCGCGGGAGCACGAGAAGGCCGCGGCCAAGCTCAAGGCCGAGGTCGTGGAACTGGCCATGGAGATCGCGGGCAAGGTGGTGCGCGAGGAGCTGACGGCTGACAAGCATCGCCGGCTCGTCGACGGCTTCCTCACGGAGCTGGAGCAGGCGCGGTGATCTCGGTCACCCTGGCCCGCCGCTACGCGCGGGCGCTCCTCGCCCTGGCGCAGAAGAAGAACGAGGTTCAGCGCACGGAGCCGGAGCTCCAGGCGGTGGCGGAGCTCTTCCGGAAGGACCCCCTCGCCCGGCGCTTCTTCGAGAGCCCGAACATCTCCCGCGAGGAGAAGATTCGGTTCCTCGAAGAGCGCCTGATGCCGCTGGTGGGAAAGCCGCTGTATGGGCTCTTCCACGTGCTCCTGCGCCGGCGGCGTCTCGACCATCTCGTCGCGATCGCGGAGGAGTTCAAGAAGCTCGCGGAGAAGGCCCAGGGGATCACGCACGCGATCGTGCGCACCGCCGCTCCGATCACGGACGTTCAGGCGGACCGGCTCACGAAGATCCTCACGCAGCGCGTCGGAGGAACGATCGAGCTCACACGCGAGGTGGACCCGTCCCTGCTCGGGGGCGCGGCCGTCTCATTGGATCACAAGGTCATCGACGGCACCCTCGCCACGGAGCTTCGGCGCATCCGCCGGACGCTTCTCCTGGCCAGGATTCCAGGTAGGGGATAACGCATGGCATTCAAGCCCGAGGAAGTCAGTTCGGTTCTAGAGCAAGAGCTCGAGAAGTACGAGTCCCGGCTCACGATGGAGAGCGTCGGGACGGTGCTCCAGGTCGGCGATGGAATCGCGCGCGTCTGGGGTCTGGACGACGCGATGGCCGGGGAGCTCGTGCTCTTCCCCGGGGAGGTGACCGGCGTGGTCCTCAATCTCGAAGAGGACAACGTGGGCTGCGCCCTCTTCGGCTCCGCCGAGACGATCAAGCAGGGCGACGCGGTCCGCCGCACCAACCGCCTGGCATCCGTGCCGGTCGGCGACGCGATGACCGGCCGCGTGATCAACGCGATCGGCGAGGCGATCGACGGCAAGGGCCCCATCGTCACGAACGACTTCCGTCCGCTCGAAGGCAAGGCGCCGGGCGTGGTCGACCGCCAGCCCGTGAATCAGCCCGTGCAGACGGGCCTCAAGGCCATCGACTCGATGATCCCGATCGGCCGCGGACAGCGCGAGCTCATCATCGGCGACCGCCAGACCGGCAAGACCGCGGTGGCGATCGACACGATCCTGAACCAGAAGGGCACCGGCATCCGCTGCATCTACGTCGCGGTGGGCCAGAAGGACTTCACGGTCGCGAAGGTCGTGAAGATCCTGCAGGACGGGGGCGCGATGGAGTACACGACCGTCGTCGCGGCCGGCGCCTCCGAATCCGCGCCGCTCCAGTACATCGCCCCGTTCACCGGCTGCGCCATCGGCGAGGACGTCCGCGACCGCGGCGGCCACGCGCTCGTGATCTACGACGATCTCTCGAAGCACGCGGCGGCGTACCGCCAGCTCTCCCTGCTCCTCCGCCGGCCGCCGGGCCGTGAGGCGTTCCCGGGAGACGTCTTCTATCTCCACTCGCGACTCCTCGAGCGCGCCGCGAAGATGAACGATCCGCTCGGCGCGGGCTCGCTCACGGCGCTTCCGATCATCGAGACCCAGGCGGGCGACGTCTCGGCGTACATCCCGACCAATGTCATCTCGATCACGGATGGACAGATCTTCCTCGAGAGCGACCTCTTCTACTCGGGCGTCCGTCCCGCGATCAACGTTGGTATCTCGGTGTCGCGCGTCGGCGGCAAGGCGCAGACCAAGGCCATGAAGAAGGTGGCCGGACGCCTCCGTCTCGACCTCGCGCAGTATCGCGAGCTCGCGGCGTTCTCGCAGTTCGGATCCGACCTCGACAAGGCGACGCAGGCGCAGCTCACGCGCGGCGAGCGCATGGTCGAGCTCCTGAAGCAGGGGCAGTACCAGCCGCTGTCGGTGGAGCGCCAGGTGGCGATCATCTACGCGGGCACGAACGGCTATCTCGACGATCTGCCCACGACCTCGATCCGTCCCTTCGAGCAGGGCTTCTACGAGTACCTCGACAAGGAATTCGCCGACCTCATGCACGAGCTCCGCGCCAAGTACGAGCTGACGGACGCGAGCGAGGCCAAGCTGAAGAAGGCGATCGAGGCGTACAAGGCCGTGTTCGTGAAGACCATCAAGAAGGCCTAGTCGATTGGCGACACTCCGCGACATCCGCCGCCGCATCCGGTCCGTCCGGTCGACGGCGCAGATCACGAAGACCATGGAGATGGTCTCGGCGGCGAAGCTCCGCCGGGCGCAGACCGCGCTCGAGTCGGCCCGTCCCTACGACCGGGAGCTCAAGAAGGTGCTCGCGAATCTCGCGAGCGCGTCCGGGGACTCGCTCACTCCGGTGTTCGTGCGCCGCGAGGTGAAGCGCCGCGCGGTCATCGTCATCACGTCGGACCGCGGCCTGAGCGGCGCGTTCAACGTGAACCTGATCAAGGCGACCGAGGGGCAGCTCCGCGCGGGCGGCGCTCCGATCTCGCTCGTCACGCTCGGGCGCAAGGGGTCCGACTACTTCCGCCGCCGGAACGCCTCCGTGCTCTTCTCCAACACGGAGCTGGGCGGCGTGGCGTCGTGGAAGATGGCGGAGGAGCTGAGCCGCGATCTCACGGCCCGCTTCCTGAGCGGCGAGATCGACGAGGTCGACCTCGTGTTCACCCATTTCCGGAGCGCGCTCGTCCGGTCCATCGTGATCGAGCCGTTCCTCCCCCTCGGCCGCGGCGAGACGACCGAGACCGTGCAGACGCTCGACTACATCTTCGAGCCGTCGCCGGAGGCGATCCTCGAGAAGATCGTGCCGTACTACCTCGCGATGCGTCTCTACATGGCGCTCGCCGAGTCCGCCGCATCGGAGCATGGCGCGCGGATGGTGGCGATGGGCTCGGCCACGAAGAACGCGAACGAGATGATCCAGAACCTGACGCTCCACATGAACCGCACCCGGCAGGCCACGATCACGCGAGAGCTGGTGGAGATCGTGGCGGGCGCCGAAGCGCTCAAGTAGGAAAGGAACCATGGCGACCGCGACGACCAACGGCAGCGGCAAGAACGTCGGGCACCTGATCCAGGTGATCGGACCGACGGTGGACGTGCGCTTCGATCCGCAGCATCTCCCGGCCATCAACACCGCGCTCCTCATCGAGGACGCGGAGAGGGGCATCCATCTCACGGTGGAAGTGGCCCTCCACATCGGCGACGAGGTCGTGCGCTGCGTGGCGATGGCCTCGACCGACGGGCTCGTGCGCGGCATGGCCGTCGTCGACACGGGGGCTCCGATCTCCGTGCCGGTCGGCCGCCAGACGCTGGGGCGCGTGTTCAACCTCCTCGGCGAGCCGATCGATCAGGGCGCCCCGGTCCCGGATCCCGGCAAGCGGCTCCCGATCCACCGCGCACCCCCCTTGTTCGAAGAGCAGGAGACGGTCACGCGGATCTTCGAGACCGGCATCAAGGTCGTCGACTTCCTCGCCCCGTACGCGAAGGGCGGCAAGATCGGCCTCTTCGGCGGCGCGGGTCTCGGCAAGACGGTCATTCTCCAAGAGCTGATCCGCAACATCGCCACCGAGCATGGCGGCTTCTCGGTCTTCTCCGGCGTCGGCGAGCGCACCCGCGAGGGGAACGACCTCTGGCTCGAAATGAAGGAGTCGGGCGTCATCGACAAGACGGTGATGGTGTTCGGCCAGATGAACGAGCCGCCCGGAGCGCGTCTCCGCGTGGCGCTCACGGGCGTGACGATGGCGGAGTACTTCCGCGACGAGGAGAACCAGGACGTGCTCTTCTTCGTGGACAACATCTTCCGGTTCACGCAGGCGGGCTCGGAGGTGTCGGCGCTACTCGGCCGCATGCCGAGCGCGGTGGGGTACCAGCCGACGCTCGCGACCGAGATGGGCGCGCTTCAAGAGCGCATCACCTCGACCAAGAAGGGCTCGATCACCTCGGTGCAGGCGATCTACGTGCCCGCCGACGACCTGACCGACCCGGCTCCGGCCACCACGTTCACGCATCTCGACGCGACCACGGTGCTCTCGCGCCGGATCGCCGAGCTGGGCATCTACCCGGCCGTGGATCCGCTCGACTCCACATCGCGAATCCTCGACCCGAACATCGTCGGCGAGGAGCACTACAACCTCGCCCGCAAGGTCCAGACGATCCTTCAGCGGTACAAGGATCTCCAAGACATCATCGCGATTCTGGGCATGGACGAGCTCTCGGAGGACGACAAGCTCATCGTGACCCGCGCGCGCAAGATCCAGCGCTTCCTCTCGCAGCCGTTCTTCGTCGCGGAGCCGTTCACCGGGACGCCCGGCCGGTACGTGAAGCTCGAGGACAACATCCGCTCGTTCCGCGACATCATGAACGGCAAGTGCGATCACATCCCCGAGCAGGCGTTCTACATGGTGGGCACGATCGACGAGGTCTACCAGCGCGCCGAGCAGATGGGCGTCGGGGCCGCGGCCTAGGTGGCCGACACTCCGTTCACGTTCCGCCTCGTCACGCCGCAGCGCCTCCTCATGGAGGCCGAGGTGACGTCGCTCCAGGTTCCAGGATCCGAGGGGTACCTGGGCGTGCTCGCGCACCACGCCCCGCTCATCACGGCGCTCCGCCCGGGGCGCCTCGACGTCCGTGACGCGAAGGGCGCGATGCAGAGCTACGCCGTGAGCGGCGGCTTCCTCGAGGTCTCCAACAATCGCGCGACCGTGCTCGCCGACACCGCGGAGCGGAAGGACGAGATCGACGTCGCGCGGGCCGAGGCGTGCGTGAAGCGGGCCGAGGAGCGCCTCCGGGCCGACTCCGGCTCCGCACACGGCGGCGGCACGGCGACCGCGACCGCCATCGACAAGGAGCGCGCCCAGCGCGCGCTCGAGCGCGCGAAGAACCGGCTCCACGTCGCGCGCGGCTAAGGGACGCCGTGCGGGTCCTCGGCCTCGAGACCTCATGCGACGACACCGGCGCCGCGATCCTCGATGACGGGCGGCTGATCGCGCACGTCGTGGAATCGCAGGACGTCCACGTCACCTACGGGGGCGTGGTCCCCGAGTACGCCTCCCGCGCCCACATCACCCTGCTTCCCCGCGTTCTCGAGGCCACCCTCGCCAAGGCGGGCGCTTCGCTCGAATCCATCGACGCCGTCGCGGCCACCGTCGGCCCGGGGCTCGTCGGCTCCCTCCTCGTCGGGCTCGAGTTCGCCAAGGGCCTCGCCATGGCGCGCGGGATCCCATTCGTCGGCGTGAACCACGTCGAAGCGCATCTCGTCTCGCCCGGCCTCGAGAACGAGCTCCCGTATCCCTTCCTCGGCATGGTCGCGTCCGGCGGGCACACGGAGATCTATCACGTGGAGCGCCCGGGCTCCGTCCGGCGCCTCGGCTCGACGCGCGACGACGCGGCGGGGGAGGCGTTCGACAAGGTGGGGAAGCTCCTGGGGCTGCCGTATCCGGGTGGGCCACACGTGGACCGTCTCGCGCGCCTCGGCCGCGCCGACGCCATCGATTTCCCGGTGGCGAAGCTCGAGCGGGGCACGCTCGACGTGAGCATGAGCGGCCTCAAGACGGCGGTGAAGCTCTTCGTTGAGCGCGAGCCCAAGCCGATCTCCGAGGAACGCGTGCGCGACATCGCCGCGTCCGCGGAGCGCGCCATCGTGGCGGCCCTGGTCGAGCGGCTCGAGGAAGCGCTTGACCGCCATCCCTCGCGCGCGCTCGCGATCTCGGGAGGATGCGCGTGCAACACGCTTCTTCGCGCGGAAGCGGCCCGCATCGCGGCGAAGCGAGGCATCCCCTCGCTCGTGCCGTCGCCGCCTCTCTGCCGCGACAACGGTGCGATGATCGGCTACGCGGGCTGGCTCTCCCTCACGCGCGGCGAGATGACTCCCCTCACCGTGAACGCCGTTCCCAACCTCGACTCCTTCCAGGCCTCGAACCCGGCTCCGTAGCTCTACGGGCACCAGCCCAACCATAA
>Ga0207703_10001178_pt1 | contig 24631 bp, 27 predicted proteins | sample KBSSwiS12_FD_184304 | JGI IMG/M metagenome (GOLD analysis project Ga0207703, IMG submission 184304) | Switchgrass rhizosphere microbial communities from Kellogg Biological Station, Michigan, USA - KBS Switchgrass S1-2 (SPAdes) (version 2) | ecosystem: Host-associated > Plants > Roots >...
TGTTGCCATACAAGGTTTAGAAGACGCCGCAGAGGATGCTGGCGTCTCTACTTCTAAGTTAGAGCGTGTCATGTTCATGCTCACCCAACGAATGGAACAGGCCACACAGCAGGGAGGTGAGGCTGCACTACGATTCAACAAGCTTGGTATATCTAACGACGATCTTACTAGCTCCACTTTTAACATCATTGATGCGATGCAGCGACTTGGAGAGGAAACAAACAGTAACGCAGAGTTGATTGCACTATTGGGTGCACGTAGTGCAATGGTTATACCCATCATGCGCGAGATGGCGAAGAACCATGATATGGCGGCGGAATCTGCGCGGCAAGTCAATGCTTTGTTGCCCAGTGAAATATCTGCCATGCTCGTATATCACAAGACTATGAACGACGTTAAGGACGTGGTGGAGAACCTCGCTAGTCGTATCATGATTGCGCTGATACCGATGATGCAGGAGTTAGTTGTTGAGTTTAGAGATCTAACAACCGTTGGCCCAGTTGCGCAATTGATCTTAAACGGGATAGGCGAAGCCCTTAAGACTATAGTAATGGTGGTAACAGAGTTAGCCTATGGTTTCAAGGGCGCGATCGATATCATACTCAATGCATTGAATCTTCTGATATCGCCTATAGCGGCTGTTGGTGCTGCCATCAATGCGCTCGCGCACGGCAACTTTTCTGAAGCAAAAAATATTCTTATCGACGGATTTAAAGACATCGGTAAGAATTGGAATACGATATTCACCGAATTTGATAACGATGTTAATCGTGGTGAAGCTGCCATTGCCCGTATGCGTACAGCGTTGTCTGGTCTGGATGAAGTGCACCCTAGCTTGGAGAGGGAAGAAGAGCCTAAACATAAACAGATGACCCCTACTCCTGATGGCTGGGACATCAGTTTGCTCAAAGATAGTATCAAAATAAAAGAAGGAATGCTGCAGCAGACTTACAAAGACACAGAGGAAATGCTACATCTGGAAGAGCAGGCATATCAGAATGCTGCGAAAGGAGAACTGGATGCACAACTCGGCAGTCTTAAACAGCAAGAAGTAGCACTGCAGGAGAAAGTTAAGAACGGCAGCATCATAATGGGTGGCGAACTTGGAGCTGAAGAGAGACTTATCGGTCAAAAGCTACAGGCCAACATCGCGTATTACGAAAAACTCAAGTCGTTGGCTGCTGCCGCAGGCAAAGATACAACGAAGTTCGATGCTGAAGAAGTCAAGGCTGCACAAAATGCAGCAACTCAGATGGCGGAAGCGCATAAGCGCGCTGCCGATGAAACCCGCAAGGTATGGGATACTGCATTCAAACCGATTCAAGCCAGCTTTACAGACAACATTGCACAGATGATCGAAGGGACTGAAAGCTTTGGCGACGCTTGGCGTAACATTATGGCTAGCATTCTTGACAGCTTCATTAAGATGATTGCCAATCTTGTTGTACAGTGGTTGCTAGGCATGTTGGAAAACATGCTGGTAAGTAAGACAACCGCAATTTCGCAGATTACGGCCAATGCGGGCGTTGCAGCCAGTGCGGCGATGGGTAGTGTTGCAGCTATTCCGTTCGTTGGCTGGGCGATGGCTCCAGAAGTTGGCGCGTCTACGTATGCTTTGGCTCAGAGCTACGCCGCAAGTGTTAGTGCTGCAGGAGGCATGGATATACCTGCAGGTATGAACCCGAAAGCCCAGTTGCACGAAAAGGAAATGGTGCTCCCTGCCAGCATTGCGGACCCATTGCGTCAAATGATATCCAGCGGTGGTGGGCAGAAGCGCGGACCTGGGATTAAGTTACAAGTGTTGAACGGCGGGGATGATTTCTATGTCATCACCAAGGCCAACATGCACGCGCACATCGCAGATCTAAATAGCAGGTTTGCATTCGGCACTAAAGGACCATTCGTGTGAGCAGTTTCGTATTTCCATCTCTTACGGGGCTCACATGGCCTGTTACACATACGGTCAGTTATCGAACGTTGACTGATGAATCGATGAGCAAACGTTTAGCAACATTGGCGCTACAACAGTATCCCATACACACATGGGAGTTGAATTATGATATCTTACGCGATGACGCGATCCCTTCAGATATTCGTAGCATTGTTGGGCTTTTTAATGCTTGCCGTGGGCGCTTTGATTCTTTTCTGTATTCTGACCCTCTTTTCAATACTGTTAGTGGTGAGACATTTGGGATTGGAGATGGCCAAACAGCTGACTTCCAAATAGTCGCACGCTTTAAAAATAGTGGAGGACCGTACGGTCCAGACATCATACAGAATTTTAACGGTGCGCCAACGCTGTTCGACAATGGGGCTGTACCAGGGTTTTACACGCTAGGACCAACAGGCATAGTGCACTTTCAAAATCCCCCTACCGCCGGACACGTATTAACCTGGACCGGAGGGTTTTACTACCGTTGCCACTTTCTTGAGGATACACTACAGGTGCAACAGTTCATGAATCAGTGGTGGAATACTCAGAGCCTTAAGTTTAGGAGCACTTTGCTGTGAGCGCATTTGGTCAGCAAAATCAGGTGTTGGTGCCGACACCAAGAGGGTGGATTGATTCAGACTTTCCTGCCGGCAATGATGGATCTGATGTGTTTCCTGTCTGGGATGTCACTGGATTTCCTAACCTGCAAACGCTGCAAGTAGGCACCGCTATATCTATTGATTTGACACAGTTTCTTTCAGACCCAGGCTCTCCGTCTTCAGAGTTAGGATTTTATGATGTAACGGGTAATGCGCGCGCTGCTGGATGGTCTATATCCGGAACAACTCTAACTAACAATAACTTGTTGGCAGGCAGTGGAGTCTTTCGACTAGTCGCTGTTCGAAAAGACGTTAGTGCAGTAAGCACCCCATTGACCTTTGTCATAAAGTCTCCGCTTGGCACAGATAACGTATCTCCAACCATTCCTACCGGTATCGTTGCAGCGCAAGGCACATCTGTCGGCACTATCGCGTTGAGCTTTGATACACCATGTGACATAGCCTCTGGCAATGCTCCTGCGAGTGGGTCTTCGTTCGTTGACGTTGTTGTTAATGGTGTTGCTGTTGCCCCTAGCCCTATAGTGGTGCCTGCGAATTCACTGCAGGCTCCTGTGGGTGTTAATCTAGGTAACATTTCTAGTCCTGCATCTCCGTCATATACTCAAAATGGCAAAGCCTGGACTCTGGCTGCTGCAGGCACAGGCATACACGGAACTGCTACAGAGCAGTGTCTACTACTGGACTTTGGAACATTTACTGGCGCACGGACTTTAATTGCTAAGCTAAATAGCTATACAGCTGGAGCCGCAACATCCGCATTCATGGGGCTGATAATCCATGAAACTGCTGTCGTTGGTGGTAAATTTATAGCTTGGGGAATGCGCCCTAGCAACGGTACGCCTAGTCTTATTTTAGAAACTCGGGCTACCACTGGAGGCGTAAGTGCACAGCAAGCATCGTTAGCAATAGACCAAAACGGTAATTCTATCACCGGCCCGGTATATGTCAAGATTTCACGTGCCGCTGATCTGAAGACGGTAACCGTTTCATATTCTTTGGACCAAAGTGCGTGGATAGATGTTTCTACGCAAGTCGTTACGATGAACTCCGCTATTCATTACGGGCTAGTGATGAGCGGACAGCTAGCAGGTACGCAGGCAACAGGTATCGTAGAAGAAGTTGCTGTGTCTAACACGCCAAGGATTTCTGCGGTTGTATCGTCTAGCACGCAACTTCCAATACAACTACGAGCTACGGACGCGGATAACAATGTTTCCGATGTCTCAGTAATAATTCTAGGCGTACCTAAGCCTCCTGCTGCTAACGCTTTCAAATGGTTCCCCGGGCACTACCAACGAGTTAATTCGTTCCATTTTGATTCAGCTGCTATAACTCAGGCTAAGAGCCAGCTGAGTGCAATGGCGTCGAATCCTAATGTCAAGGGCATCAAGATAAATTGGTACCCGCAGGGAATTGACAAAGGAACTACGAATGCTCAGTACAGTGCAGGCATAGCCAACCTTATCAGTATTCTGGATTTCGCTCAGTCGTTGGGCAAGAAAGTCATAGTAGAAATATCTGAGCGAGTATTCGCGACAGCCAATGGAACGATACCCGGTAATGCTTTTCCAGTATGGTGGGTAAACAATGGCTGGGTGACCGCAGGCACCAGCGGTGGGACACAGGCTATATGCCAACTATATAACTCCACGTTCATTCAAAGCGCGTGGATTCCAATGTTTCAGGCGTTGGGAGCTGCTATAGACTCTCACCCTGCGTTGGCCATGATAACGGTTGGCGACGAAACGGCTATCTCCACAGGAGTACCGAGCTTCAATCTGCAGGCATACTATACGCAGATAAAAGCTTACGCTGCTGCGACTCGTGCGGCGTTTGCCACTACGCCAATACACATCATGGTGGATTTCCTAAACGGCGGAGATCCAGTATACAAGGATTTGTTGGCTTACCTTTCTACAATAGTCGCGATGGCAGTAGGAGGACCAGACCCACCATTGCCTGGGCCTGTTACCATCACACGAGATGTAACGATCAATAATGCATTCCGTGGAGTGTATGGTGGTGTTGCAGGAGCAGGGATAGACTACCGTGGCAAGATGTTGTTCCATTCTGAGGTGCAAGATGTCGGACTTTCGATCAGCCCGTCATCGCCTTCTAACATATGGACATATCAGACAACGACCAGTCAGCTGTTCCCACATTTCATGTCGTGGCAATTTGAAACTGGTGCTTCTTCCGGTAATAATTGGAGTACGGGTATTCTGCCATTTATTAACTCCATTGCTGGGGTTACAAATTCCACTCCGCCTAACGACGGCGCAACGTACGCACAGTAGAGTTATGTAAATGATAACCGAAAGATTAGCAGAGTTGACCATGTATCGTGATATGTTGGATAAAACCGTTGCAGACACTAGAGCTGCGTACTTGAAAGCAGTGGAAGAAAAGATAGAAGGTAGTCGTTTTCGTTGTCTGCATATGGTATGGGAAGAAGCTGTGGCAGCTCGTAATGCTTGGGATCTTAGTGAAGACGCCAAGGAGTTGGCAGTGCTCGAAGCAACTCTGCTGTAGAGGACGTCATGTCAAAAACCTTAGCCGCGAATGCAGATCATCTAGATGCAACATCTGTTCCAGCGACCGCGATGGCGATCACGCTGTTCGGGTGGTTCTATGTAACTAGCGTTTCTACATTTCTACGATTTCTAACTCTGGGCAGTTCTTCAAACGGTGCCAGCTATTTTTCACTGGCCCTTGATATGACAGGCAGCACAACGCAGCTTGCTGCAACATCATCAAAGACCGGATCATTGTCTCAGGCAAAATCTTCTGCTTCGCCTGCAGCTAACACGTGGTTCCATGGTATCGCGGTGTTCGCATCTACTGCAGATGCTCGTTGTTTTTTAAATGGTGCAAACAAGGGAACTGGTACAGCGGTTGTTCCTGATACAACAGTTGATCATATTTATCTAAGTGGCAGACCCACGGATCATCTGTTTGGTATTCATGGTCAAGCAGCGCATGATGGAATAGCCATACGTGCTCTGTCGGATGCTGAGTGCGCATATCTTGGTACGGGTGGAAATCCTCGTGCACTTAAAAATATTTCCAACTACTGGGAAGTAACTGCCACTGAGTCACCTGTGGTTGATCAGTTAGGTAGTATTAATCTAACTCTGACAGGCACTAGCGCGGGAACGACGAATCCAAATATTGAAACGTTTATGACTGGCGGACCTATAGGCGCGCTGAACTACACTCAGAATACGGCCATCTCGTCTATTAACTTAGCAGCCGGTGGTGGGATATTCGATGATGTAAGCAGTCCGTTCACTGTTTCGTTATGTCAGCTTAATACTCCAACAAATCCGACGCAGACCACAGCAACTGGAACATCGGTCCGTGAAATTCCTGTTGGTAGTGTGTCCGGACTAGTGGCTGACAACTATGTGAAGATAGCGGGCAACGCAACTCCTGTTCGTATTCTCGCAGTCAATGCTACGGCGTTGACTATACTGGTAGATAAAGATCAGACTTACGCTAACAGTGCGACCATTAGTTACTACACTGTAAATCCACTAACCATTCCTGGACTAGGAATTGGAGCCAATGTATTTAGTGGAATTCCGACAGCAGCGTCTGTAAATAACCTTTGCTTCTTCCGCGCCACAAACAACAATGACAGCTCGATAGTTGCAGATACAGATATTAATACTATTACAGTAGCGGCTAGTGGAGGAGGCGGGGGTGGCGGAGGAACAAACTTACTGCTCGTTGCTGGATCATACAGTGGCGGGTTTTCTGGAGGCTAATCGATCATGTTACTTCAACGATTAAACGGTTCGCAAAATCACCGTATTCCAATCTGGCTAGCGGATGGCACCAGTACGAGCGGTGGGGGCAAGACCGGACTGAGCGGTGCGTCTCCAGGATTGATAATAGCCGCACGTGCGGAAGGGCAAGCTACTCCTACAATATACTCAGCCGCAGCCGGAACCATCGATCCAATTTCTACTATTGGAACGTATGTTGCACCGACTGCAGGCAAGTGTCGTTTTGGACAAGTGGATGCTACCAACGAGCCGGGTAGCTACGAACTGCAGCTGGCCAACTCGTTATTTAGTATTGGCGGTGCTTCGTGGTTAAAGATAACTGTGCAGGCTGCTGCTAGTAATGTACCGGTACAACAGTTCCTATATGATTTGCAGCCGCAAGTGGATGTACGCTCATTTGGCGGTCAACCAGGAGTTTTCAACTCTGGTATACCGAGTGTAGACGTTGCCACTCTTGGAGGCAGCGCTACAGCGCTCGCGGCACTGGTTGCAGAATTAGGGGCACGTGGTGTAGGCACTATCACTAACACTAGTTTCGCACCCACAGCGAGCATATTTGAAGTAACTGAATTTCAGGATCTTGAAAACGATCCTGTGTATGTATACCGAGGTATCGTTGTACTATCTGGTATCAATGTTCGAAGAGTCACTACTGTGCTCACTGACCAAATTGGTACGTCGGGTCGACGACTGACAGTTGTTGCACTACCTGATAGCTTCGCTAACGGCGATAAGATATTGGTGCTGTAATGTTGCATGGAATCTGTCACGGCATCATTGGTCCGCCGCGCGGATTCGCGGGGCGTACGTTACTAGGTAGGCAGACCATACCTTATAAGGCTGCAGCGCCCGGCGGAGCCAACTCCATCGCTGCGCGTCTGCAGCCCAATGCGGCGGTAGGCGACATATTCATTTGCGGTATCGGTATTTCTCCAAGTAACGCTGCATTTCACGTACGTGCTGACGGCACTTATTACGCGGATGTACAAGGTAGCACTATATCACAGGTTGTTTCTGTTGACGGGTATAGCAAAGTGTTTTCGGGGCTCTATGGCGAAGGCACTCTTATCCTAAATGATAGACCTCCAGTGCCCGCCAGCGGTAATAAGTTCATAGGCAATCTAACGATTGCTTTTGGTATACCGTTCAGTGTTCAGCTCTTAGCTATAGACCCAGACGGCAATCCAATAACATGGAGTGTTGTTAGTGGTGTACTACCGCCGGGCACTTCCATAAATCCAACAACTGGAATCTGGAGCGGCACTCCGACGACGTTGGGATCATTCGGATTCACAATTCGTGTATCAGATCAGTTCGGTGCTTTCACCGACGTACCAGATAGCGCTGTAGTAAGCGCTGTACTACCAGACTTCACCGGTCAGCAACTTTCAGTGGCTAGTGCAGTCGTCATATCGTTAGGGCTTAGTGTTGCATCTTCACAGACGGCATCGGCTCTGCCCGTTAATCAGATCATATCTCAGACCCCCATAGCACACACTCCAATAACGACGATAGGTACAGTGACCTTCGTTGTTTCAGATGGCAGCCTATTTGTTGGACCAGTGAATGTATTTCCAACTAACATTCAGGGGCTCACTTGGGAAGGTAGTCGCAGTGTTACTTTCGTCACTAATTTCAATGATTCAATAACTGGTAAGCCTAGTACGTCCACTTACACCCAGTATCCGACGATCGAATGGGATCTCAATTACGAGCTATTGAATCAGGCTGCTGCGCAGGATGATCTAAAGAAGATTGTTGGTCTGTTCAATCAGCAACAAGGACAAGCTACATGGTTCTTGTATGTAGATCCAGCATTCAACAGTGTCGTGCAGGAAGTATTCTTTGTTGGTAACAATGTTACCAAGCAAGCACAATTAACAGCACAGTATCGTATAGCCGGAGGCCCGGGCATTCCGGAAATGATTCAGGCTTTGCAGAACCCTAGCGCCGTGGTACTTCGTGATATCACTGCCGGAGTTAACTTAGTGCAGGGCACTGACTACACCATTGGAGCTACCGGCATAATCACATTTACGTCAGCTCCAGCACTCAATCATCAGATTGCATGGTCGGGTAACTTCTATTATATCTGCAAGTTCGTTTCCGACGATCTCAATCCCGATCAGTTCATGCAGCAGTTCTGGTCACTGCAGTCCATCAAGTTCAGGAGCGTCATACTGTGAAGCAAGCTTCCGCCGCAGCGTTTGCAATTTTAACCGCTGGGCAAACCATGCGTATAGATCTGTACCAGATAACTCTAGCCGGGGGGCTCGCCAATTTCTATTTTACAACTCATCAAAAATCTGTTACATACAATGGAAACGTGTACAACACAGGATTGATATTTACACGCGGCGCATGTAAGCAGAAAGTCGGTTTGGAAGTTCAGAAGATGGATCTTACTGTAACACCGCAGTCAGACAATGCTACAGGTATTCCGCTAATAGCGGGGCTGCAATTCTTAGCTGCGGCCAAAGCGAAGATATTCGATGGCGCTCACGTGCTATTCAGTAAGATGTTTCTTTCTAATTTCGATGATCTTACCCCTGGTGCTACGCCGTGGGTGCAGGCACGCATAGACACGGTATCCGTTGATCGAATGAGCGCCAAGTTTTCTTTGACAGATGATATCATCATATTGAACAACGCCGGGCCGCCTAACTTGGTGCAACCAGGGTGCTCGCATACACTGTTTGATCCAGGCTGCACACTGAACGCCGCGAACTTTGTTGTGTCAGGAGTAGCCACAGTCGGTAGTACTAACAATGGGGCTGCCACTACACTGACTCAGCCGGATGATTATTTCACTCTTGGTAAGTTAACTTGGACCAGCGGTGCCAATGCAACTACTCCTGCCACGACATATTTCATACGGCAGTACAAAAACTCGTTTGGCACATTTATCCCTATTCGACCATTTCCCAATGTGCCACAACCAGGCGATACATTCATAGCGCTACCAGGATGCCAGAAGACAATAGCTGCGTGCCGTAACACTAACGTTGCGGTAGGCCCAGCATTCGGTAATTTGCCACACTTTAATGGTAAGCCGTTCGTCCCTGTGCCAGAAACACTGTACGATGGTGGAGTACCTCAAGGCACCAGCAAGGATCTAGGCGGTCAGGGCGGCAACGGTACTACAGGCACTCCATTCGGTAGTGGAGTTGGTCAACGTGGGACATACAAGCCATGATGGAAGCAGAACAACGTTTGCGTATCGTAGATGAAGCCATGAGCTGGCTTCTAACTCCATATGTAGACTGTGGTGATATCAAAGGCCCGCAAGGTGCGGTCGACTGTGCCATGCTATTGATTCGAGTGTATGCCAATGTTGGGCTTATACCTACGGACTTCGATCCACGTCCGTACAAACCCGATTGGCACATGCATAACAATGAAAAGTTGTACCTCGCAGGCTTGGAAAAATTTGCACATCCAGTGATGACACCAGGACTAGGCGATGTGGCTATGTATCGCTACGGCAGACATGCCAGTCACGGAGCTATCATCATCAGCGATACACAGATGATTCATGCCCACAAGACGGCAGGCAAAGTTGAAATGATGGAGCGGCGTACTATCGTGGACAAGTTAGATAGTTACTGGAGCTTGTTCTAATGGGTGGTCTATTCGGCAAGAAGTCTCAGTCGAGCACTCCGACACGACTGCAGGCCATACAGGTAAATCAGTCGGCGTATGGCAACGTTGTACCGTTGTTATATGGTACCGATCGTGTGCCTGTAACACTAATCGACTATCAAGATTTCAAATCAACAGCTGAAACGGCCAAGCAAGGCAAGGGCGGAGGCAGTCCTACAACGACTGGATACAAGTACAGCGCAAGTTGGATCGGCATGCTGTGCGAAGGTCCAGTCAATGGCGTGCTGCAGATATACAGTGATCAAACACTAACTACCCTGGCAACCGCTCCCGGCGGGCCGTTGGTACTATTTGATGGCCACAGTGGTCAAGCCGCGTGGTCATACATGGCGACCAATCATCCGACGCACGCCATCGGGTACGATCGCACCGCGTGCGTAGCAGGTGCTAATTATTCGTTGGGCAGTAGCGCAGCCATGCCCAATCTAACATTTGAAGTCAAAGGCTTGAAGCTCTATAATGGAGTTGGCCCGGACGCAGCGCCTAGTGAAATACTAGACGACTACTGTACAGATCCAACACACGGAGTAGGATTCTCATATCTGCCCACGATAGATATGAACAAGCCGAATGGCTATCGCGACTACTGCGTGGCCATGAACTTTTTCTTTTCACCACTGGAATCAACACAACGATCTGCTGCCGCGTTCATCGGTGAAATGCTACAGCAGACTAACAGCAATTGTGTATGGTCCGCAGGCATAGGTCTGCGCATCGTACCGTATGGCGATCAAGTTGTCAGCACCAATACTGTCACATACACCCCCGATCTAACTCCTATATTTTCATTTCAAGATGCTGACTACTGTCCGCCCAAGGGGTCGCCGCCAGTTCTGGTTAGCATCAAACCAGCGAGTCAAACATACAATGTTTGGAACGTAGAGTTTCTAGATCGCACTAATCAGTACAATACGGCGATAGAAACATATCGTGATGAGCAGGACATTGCGCTCAATGGTGTGCGTATAGCTCCTACGGTTAGCTTGCACGCCATTAAGATACGGGCTATCGCTGCCACAGTAGCCGCACTGCTGGCGCAGCGTAATTTGTATATACGTTCTACATTCACCTTTACGGTACGGCAAGACTATTCGTTGCTTGAGCCGATGGATCTGGTCGCGATCAATGATTCTCAAGCCGGCATCGTTAATCAGCTGGTGCGTATCACGGAGACTACTGATAATCCGGATGACACATTCACTATCGTCGCTGAAGAAATGCTGGTCGGGCCTGCGCATGCCCCGGTATATAACACTCAGTTAGCCGCAGGGTATGCCGCTAACTACGGTGCTACACCTGGACCGGTCGATGTTCCATACATCTTCACAATTCCACCAATGCTGGCAGACCCGAACTCTGGCGGATATGAGATCGGTATCGCCGTTGGTGGAACCACTGGACTGTGGGGAGGGTGCACAGTATACGCAAGTTTGGACAACAGCACATATCAGCGCGTCGGTACTATAACTCACGCAGCGCGTTATGGAAGACTCTTAGGCGCAATTCCTGTAGGTAACGATCCAGACACTGTCAGCACGTTGAACGTACAGCTCAACAGTACTGCGCAACAGGGGCTAACTAGCGTTAGTCGCGCAGACGCTGATCAATTACGTAGTTTGATGTTGGTCGATGGCGAAGTCATGTCGTATCAAGTCAGTACGCCATTGAGCACTAGCAGCTTCAAGCTTAGTTATCTACGGCGCGCCGCATATAACAGCTCTAACACAGTGCACGCTGTTAACACGCAATTCACCATACTGGACGACAGCGTGTGGCGTATGCCGTTCGATCCAGGTATGGTCGGGCAACCTGTATGGTTCAAATTTGTCAGTTATAACATCTTTGGTGGAGGTGTTGAGGATATAAGCACTCTGCCAGCATATCAGGCTATATTCCAAGGCAACAACAGCGGACAGGTGCTACAGGTAGGAGCTACTCCGCTCGTGGCACGCGGCGGATGTGTACAAAAGGGAAATCAGATATACAAACAACCTAACGTCGCCGATGGATGGGACAGTGATTGTTATAGTCTGGATGCATTTACTGGTGGATGTACGGTAAAGTTCCAGCCGTGTCAAACCAATGCGTACTTCATGATTGGGTTGAATAGCGACCCATTGACAGACCAGAGCTATACGTCGTTGGATCACGCTTGGTACATAAACCTCGATGGTAATGCCTACATCTATGAAAATGGCTCACTCGTACAAACAACGACATCCTATCATGCAGGTGACATATTCGAGATACGATATGACGGAAAATTCGTCAGTTATTATCTCAATAGCGTGCTGTGGCGTACTGTACCAGATCCAAACAAAGTGTTCTTCATGGACAGCTCGTTCTACACTGCCGGTGCAGCAGTGCAGAATGTTTATTTCGGCGCGCTGAATCCAGCTAATTCCAGTCCGTTTATTGCTCGCGTCAATTGCAAAGTCAGCGATGAAAACGCCATGAAAGTTGGAGGCGTACTTGGATGGGATAGCGACGTGTATTCGTTGGAAGGTTACCCAACCTGTCACGTAACGTGGAAAGCTAACCAAACGAATGCCGATCTTATGATCGGGCTTAGCCGCACTCCTGGGCTAAACTCTTCGTACACGTTTGACTTTGCAATGCAGTGCGCTAGCAATGGATTTCTGTACATATACCTGTTAGGTGTAGTAGTTCCAGGGGTGACCATAGCCTACCTAGTTACGGATCGTATGGCAGTGACGTACGATGGTACGTATGTTAGATTTTGGAAAAATGATACGCTGCTGTACACCGTCGGTATCCCTGGTGCAGCCAACGTACCGCTGTTCATGGATTCATCTTTCTATACTCCTAATTGCGGAGTTAACACTTTGCAGTACGGACCGACCACCACGTTGCAACTTGCAGACACTACTCAGATAAATACCAACGCAGCGAGTGGATTCCTATCCATAGATAACTTCACAAGCTCGATAATATCACTTAACGGTGGTAATCCCGCTACCTCTGGATGGGTTGATATTATAACTGCCGTGTTTACTTCCACCGGTAACCCGGTCAGCATTGACAGCATGTCAGATTTCCGTGCATACATGTACGACACCAACAGTGGTCCACCGCACGGACTGTTTTCACTGACTGCGCAGATATACCGATATACGATTCCCCCTGGAGGCGGCGACAATCCAGCGGCTGCCGTACCGGTCGGTTCAATATTCGATCTATACAATCTGTTGTTGCAGTCTCCGGAATCTGGAGTTACAAACTTTTATAGCTTTCAGCAGCTGATGACCTTGAATGCCAATGATACTCCAGCAGCAGGACTGCACGTGTACAGAGTACGTATTAGTTACTCCATGAACCTTGCTGGAGGGCTACCTCCTGCGCAAGGTAACGCCAAGGGTGGATTCAATGCTAACTCTCCAATGATCAAGGTACGGGAGTATAAACGATGAAAGCTGTCAGCGTGTATTGCAAGACAACAGGGCTGATAAAACACCATATTACGGCCAACGATGACGATGATCTTAAACACAATATTCCCGCTGACCACGCTGTCATAGACGGGCATCATGATCCGCGTACATGCAAGGTGGACCTAGTAACCGGGTCCATAGAGCCACACAGTGGCCCAGAGCCTGTAGCCATGCCTGTGCATCCTGTGTTAGATGCCCGTAGAAGGATACACACACTAGAACAACGTTCTATTCGTGTACTGCGTGAATTGGCATTGGGCTATGACGGTGCACGACAGCGTCTAAAGGACATTGATGATGAAATGCAACTGTTGAGGGGTAAAGTGAATGGATCCGCAACAGACTAATGTAAGCTGGGCCACTGTAGCCGAAGCACTTGGAGCAATCGTGATGGGCGTTTTAAGTTGGTTAGGTGTAACAGCTTTGCGAGATGTTCGTTTTCTTAATCGCAACGCTGTCGTAAAGAAAGAATTGGAGACGCAGTTTGCGCGCATGCGTTCAGAAGCGCGGACCATGCATAACGAACGCATGGCGCTAACAAAAGAAAACCACGAGGAGAATAAGACACGCTTCGATCGGTTGGAAACTAAGGTTGACAACAACGAAGCTGCCAATCGTAGAGTACAGGATGACACACGTGACGAACTTCACGCGCTCGTTATACGCATCGAAGAAGTTAACTCACAGGCCATCCAGCGCGATTCTGAAAAGCAAGATAGGAAGGATTAATATGACACCATTAGCACATAACGCTGTAGCTAACAGCCTTCGTACACACGAAGGTAACGTACTGAAGGTATACGACGATGCGGACGGTAAACCTATTGTTGCAGGCAAGCTCGTCGTGGGAGTGCCCACGATTGGTGTTGGTCGTAATCTGGTCAAAGGGATCACGCCGTCGGAAAGTGAATATCTGTTCAACAATGACCGACAGGAAGTTGAAAACGAGTTAGATCGTTTTATGCCTTGGTGGCAACAGCTTAACGACGCTCGGCAAGTTGCCATTGTAGAGCTAGGATTCAACCTTGGCGTAGAGCATCTGCAACGCGCATGGCCACTAACAGTGGAATACGTCAAGACTGGTCGCTACAGCCTTGCTGCGTTGGAGATACGGAATAACAAAGTATGGATGGGCGAAGTGAAAGCTCGCGGTGAGTGGATTGCCAAGCTTATCGAAACAGGATTCCTGACATGATAATCTTCACATTTGGAATGCTGGGATACATGGTACATCTATTGGGTAGTTGGGCTCAGTACTGCAAGACGCAGAAGCCCGTGCGACTATGGGAATACATAGCGCAGGATTGGGCAGGTTGGGTCAGCGCTACCGTTGGGGCTGTTGTTGTGGTGGCTTTAACCCTAGATGTGTCAGCGCTAGCGCAATCCGTTGGTCTGTCACCAAAACTACTTGCCACTCTGCTTGGCTATGTTGGGAGCAGTGTTCTCGCCAAACTGTCAAACACGTTCGGTCTTGGAACGGGAGACCGATAATGTGGGCTAGCATACTGATGTTCCTACGTGGTGACTGGAAGTATATTGTTATATTTTTGGTTGGCCAAGCTTCAATGATCCCTGTGATTATGTGGTTCAACGCGCGCAACGATGCCGTTATTGCTGACCAGAAGACAGAGATCGCGACCCTCCGTAGCAGCTATGCCGATGCGGCCCTCGCCGCTAAGACCGACGCGGATAAGCAACGTGCCGATAGTCTTGCTGCAGCTAACAAGGTCTACAGCGACATACTCACTGGGCTCGTGCAGATTAACGGACAACTTGCTAGCAGGGTCGCTACCGTAAACTCTAACTTCGAGGCTCTTCACAATGATCCTTCCTTCACGTGTTTATATAAGCCTTTGCCTGTCGGCCTTCTTAACAGCCTGCGCATCACGTCCACCGCTATCGCCAGTCATTGAAAAGGTGGAAATAACACGCTGGCAGCCTTTGCCGCCAGAGTGTTTTGTAGTGCCGGAACCCGTGTACAGTGCGGGAGCCAGTGCGGCGGACGTGATGCAAGCGCAAAACAAAGTACTGCAGCAAATGGTGTTACAGCTGGCGTTGTGCAAGTCTAAGACGGCAGCGCCTTAGATCTTCTTACCTGTGTACATTACGGCTCGTTTCTTTATACGTAACTCCCAATCTTGTCGAGTGTCTACGTGTGTCTTCAAGTTTCCAGTGCCTTCACCAGTAGTCCACTGCACTTCCCGCCATGTCAAGCCGGCAGGGGCTACTTTGCGCACAACTATTGGTTCGCCATCTATAGTCCAGAGTTGACCAACTTCTGGATCTATAGATAGCGCTTCCATTTTCATACGTACACGTAACATCCATACAATCACCGCTATAGCACCTGTTGTGAATAACGCTGCTGAAGCGATAACGACGGCCACTAAGTCTCCGCTAAGATGAACCGAACTGTTCATAGCACTGCCAACTCGTGTTCCTTCGGTACAGAGAACCCTGCAGCATGCTTGTGTCCTCCACCGCCGAACTGTTTCGCAATCTCCGCTACATCTAGACCAACTCCGTTGATAGAGCGTAACGAGAACTTACGCCCGTTCGCTGTATCGTAGTACGTCGCGCTAAAGCTGTGTCCTTCCGCCAGTATTGCGCCGACATCACTTGCGAATTGCCCTGGTGCATTGGACACCGGCACGTTATAACCGCCGATCCACGCCATACGTCGTGTCACTTCGACTATGTTACGAACATCCTTCTGGTACATGCGCTCGATGGCCTTACCCTCCACGGCCAACTCCGCAAGATCAGCGCTCATCAGTTCGTCCCATACTGTGATGTCCTGCGGATAGCTATTGAGAGCCGCCAGCACGGATCGAGTGTTGGGCATCGCGAACTTCCACAGGTCGCGGTCCTCAATGTGTAATAACAATTCTGGCGGTGGCAGCCCGCCAAAGAAGTACTTCCATGTTAGGATTGCACCGCTATGATTTAGATCGAAATTAAAGGACAGTTTGAGGGATTCGTTGTAGTATTCAAATGGCTGGCTGCCGTCCTCCCCCATGTTGAAGTGCGCATTCATGTTATCCAGTGCGGTCTTGTGATGGTCGATCACCGTCACGCCGTTGGTTGCGCACAGTTGTGTTAGTACGTCTGGTGGGTATGAAAAATCGACGATGTAAACTTGTTGGCCGGCGCGCAATGGCGGAGGTGCCTTACCGTAACTGGCGGGCACTAATTCCACGTCGCGGTTGAAATGTCGCCATGCCGCCCACGCGGCTCCAAAGCCGTCGGAACAGTTGGCGTGATAGATAACGACAGGGGGTTCATGTTGCATGTTGTATCTCTTCCGTTTTAGATCAGATGGGTTGTGGTAAATAAGTAGCGGGCGCACTGGTGCGGGTACTCCGTAGAAATGAGCGCATTGGCGCATTGGCGCATAGCTAAGCTTAGGCTTACTGGCCCGCTGGCAGCCCTGGCGGGCTACGGGCTGGGCCAAGGGCGGGCCGCCTGTGCCCGCACGGCCTGACGGGCTCCTCAGGCTGCCTCAGGGGGCGGTTTACAGGGGCTGCTAGGCACCGCCTAGGTGCCCGCCGCCCCCCAGGCCCGGCACTTGGGCAGGGGCGCCCCCTGGCAGCCCCGTAGGGGCGGCAGCAGGGGCTGTAGCCCCGTACCCTGCGCGTGGCCCGTGGTACCCCTGGCCAGTGGCCTGGGCACGCTCCAGTGCGTACGCGCCTGTGCGCTTTGGCAATGGGGTATCGTCATCGCCGTAGGCATCTCCTACGGAGGCTGCCACAGCAGCTGCCTGCAGTTGTTGTAATTTGTCATATGCACTTACGAGTATCTCGGATGTTAGCTTGCCTTCACTGCGCAGCTTCTCCACCTCTAAGTACTTCTGGGCAACATGCACCATCTTCTCCAAATCTTTTATGCCGTCCTTGTTACGCCAACGCATCATATAACGAGTTATCTGCGCTTGGAAATAGTCCCACTCGAACAATGCAACAAGATCCCAGTGCTCGATAGGCAACTTCTTATAGTGGTCGCCGCCGACTTGGCGCTCGTTGGCAGATGCTTGTTTATTTTCTGGCATACGTAAGTCTCCAAAGCCGAGGATAGATGTTTTCTGTTCGATGATGGTCATAGATTGGGTGTCCCATGAAACATTGATGAGAGTCGTTCTTCTTGATCGCCGTAGTACCGCTCGACGTATGTTTTCACGTAGTCAAACAAGTGTGCTGCATTAACTGTTACATCTATAAGCCTGTCACTGACAATGCTATGCATACACCGATAGTATAGACGCAGCATCTTTATGTTGCCGCTGTCAGCCTCTTCCACACAGAAGATAGCAAGCTCCATACGATCACAGAACTTGAGTATCCTCTTTTCGAGGGTGTCGAGTTTTATCTCCATGGCATACTGCTCGTTAACTTGCCGATCTGCTTCCAGCATACCATCACGCAACATGGTATGTCTGTGCAGCGCCGGGCTCGGGGTGTCTCCATTCACAGTTTCCGGCACATCGTGATACAGCGCGGCACGCCATAGCCGCAACGGAGCTTCCGGGTACACGTGATCCAGCAACGCCAACACGCCGAACATATGTTCGCCATCCGTTTGTTTGTGCAAGGGCGGTACAGTGTGCATGCGCTCTACGCGCGCGGCGGCACGAAACAGTTGCAACCGTGAAATGTTCATGTCTGTTATTCCTCTTCCTTGCGTCTTTCCAACCAGCGTTTGCCCGCCAACGCCCAGTCCCTGGCCAAACAATACTCGTCCAGCATGTAAGCAGCATTGGCAATGCGAGAATTCTTGGTGCCCATCTCGCTCTTCCAGCATCTCCATGCACGATACATCGGCCACGCAACGTCGTTAAGATATGGGATGTTGGAAAAGTACGAGCGTGGAACATCTGTAGTAGATGGATCAGCAAACGTGAATATACGAGATAGCCCATCTAGCCATGCCCAGTATGCTGAAGCATCGCAACCTTTGAACAACGAGTATGGAGATATGTCTGACGCTTCGTATGGATCAGTCTGCACACGCGGCGCTGCTTTGATGCGAGCCCAGTCTTCACGATCCGTGTAGATGTGAAAGCTATCGCTTATCTGCGTGTACGGTCCAACACCAACGCCCACCGCCCCGGCGATGAACTCCTGCAGCGTGCTGAACTGCACCACATTGGCACCATACGCTCCCCAGATAGCATCATTGCTGCGGCAACACACACGCATTTCCAGTTTTTCATCACGCACCTTTAGAAAAATAAGATCGTTGCATGGGGTGTCCTTACCCTTGTAGTTAAGATCTTCTCCTGGGTCCCAAATGCACAGCACCGCTTGGCGCGTAGTATGGTCGGCTCTCAACTTTTCGATAACCGTAGAAATCTGATCGATAGCATAGTATTCACATTCCACACTGTTGAATCCTTCGAAATGCTTACGGAGCCTAAAGCCGTAGGCTCCATGGAAAAATGCACCGTCGTCACTATAACTTGCGATGTTGCTATTGAACTGCTTAAGGAAAGCAACATCGTTGCGTCCGGCCAGTATCCACAGCGCTTCGAAGAAGTGGAAGAACGGATTGGCATCGCGCTGCGGATGGAACAATACACGTTCCATCGGATTACTATAACATGTGGCCATGGGCTCTATTAGCTCAAGTGTACGTTGCCCACGGGGCGCAATAGAACGCCAATAGCGAGCCTGATGCTCTTCTGTAGCGAGCCATACCATTTCATCAAAGGCGCCGTTGACATTACGAGCGTGAATTGTCTGCATCGTTTTTCTCCAGTTGGTATGCGGGGATTACAGGTTTAGCATAGGGGCGACCGATCGTGGCTTGTCGCACTGCGTCCCTATCATTGCTAGTCGGCCGTGTGAGAGTTTCCATACCGAATTTGTCTGGTAGTAGACCAACTCGGTAAGACTTGGCATCACAAATGTCACAAGGAGATAGCGCGGCTCTTTCTCCTCTGATAAGAAAACGACGTGCGGCGTCCATAGGTTGGCCATGCCATATCTCCAGCAGCCCGTCAGTTACTACGTTGCCGCACTTATACACTCCTCTCCAATCGTTACAACATATCGCAACGTTACCATTGTACCGGATGGAAAGTTCACGAAATGGTTTAGCGCATCTAGCCACGAGGGGGCGCTTAAGAGGCGCAGATCCATTTCCACAATGGTTATTGAGCGTTGCATGTACACCTCCATTGGCTGTCGTTATATCTTGCACACGTATGAACTTGCGAGCCTTGTTACCGTACCGATTGTGCGGGCTGAATTCTTTTTCTTGTGGATAGAAGTGTACGTCGAAATTGAAATGCTCTGTTATGCCGTGTTGCGGTTCTCCATATAGCCATTTAATCTGCAGTGCTTCGTCCACCTTGTCTTTGATCTTCACGTACTCATAGGCATCGAACGCAAAGACATTAAGGCCAACATTGAACAGACGGTTCAAGCTTAGTACAACACCGGGAGGCCGCAGCAGCCCGCCGCCATTGCTGGTCATCATCAGTTGCACCTTGGGTAGCCAATTACGAAACACGCGAACGATCTCAATGTACTCATCATTCATCGTTGGTTCACCATGCATGGCAAACTCTACGCGTGGGTTCCAATATGCCTCGGCTATCTGCTTAGCAATATTCTCTGCGTTCTTCACATTCATCTGCTTAAACGTCTTGTCCTTGGCAGTGCGTATGCCTTGTAGTCCGCAGAAGTTACAATACAGGTTACAGCCCTCGCATAGCTCGACTTGAATACAGAATGGTGGAGCCTGTTTATATTTCATCGCTAGCATCCTGTCAAGAAGACATTACGTACTGTGCGTACCACATCTCCGTTGATGTTTACATGTCGTGCTTCAGTGAATATTACTTGTATCTCTGGTATCCACGGTAGCGTCACGCGCGAAAGCGTGTGCCAGTTAAATCCCATTTCTATAACACTCACTTTCGCCTCCTAGTAGCTCTGGCATTGCGCGCATTCAACTCACGTAGTAGTGCAAACAGACGATCTTCAATCTTTGTGATGTGTTCATTGTACGCACGCTGCTGAGCAATCACAGTGTCATGATTTATTTCAGCCGCTGCCCTATACAGTTCACATCGTACCTCCAGCTGTTCATATGTAAGTTTAATCATGGTGTCGTTAATGTTCCGCTCAATAGCTCGTAATGCTGCACATACATTTGTCCACGTCCACTACTAGTGCGAGTTGTCCAGTGTTTGACGGTTACATGTGCAGTCATTATCGTATCATCTGGACCAAACAGCATGGCGTCGATATCAAACTGAGGCTCGACGTTAACGGCCACCGCGTACAGTCCACTGTCAAACAGAACACCGTTAATGGACGCACTGACGCGTCCGTATTGCGGACTGAATGAGAAATACTCCACTGTCGGTGCTGGATTGATACACACAGTGTTAGTGCATCGAGTATCGCTCAATGCAACGACGTTCGATGCGATTAAAGCCATGAGCATAGGAATCATCATTAGCTTATCTCCTGTTGATAACCAAACGCTTTAGTCCACGATGTACGCATTGTCATACCACCGCCCTTAGGCTTTGGTATTAACTTTGTTATACCAGGATGTAGTTTCTCCATCTTCCTGGCAACTTGATCATGCAGTTCGCTGGTACGATATGCGGAGCACCCTCCTGGTTGCCCATACCAACGACTATTGAAAGAATACTTGACAGATACCCGATTCCGATAGCCCAGTCCAAGTAACTGTAAGTTCACATCTAAATCTTGCATCAGTGCTACACGATCAAATCGTATGCGATGCTTTACCAGCACATCCCGATTATAAAACAGCGTCTGCGCTATGCGACCATTTTCATAGTACGGAAGTTTGCTTGGGCGCGCAGCAATGAAGCGATCCGCAAAGCTTACATGCGCAAAGCCATCGTCCATCCAGCGCCGTAGCTGTGCAAAGCACTTAATAAATTCGTTAGGGTCTGATTTGACTATGGTGCCGTACGCTGATAAGTCTTTCTTAATGTTTATACCTGTTATGTCATCGTCTAGCATAATGAGATATCTATCATTGGATTGTTCCAATATCCACTGTCGAGTTTCGCTAAGCCCGCCCTTGAAGTTTTTCGGTAAAGCTAGGAATTCAAATTGTCGATCTTCCTTGGCCGCATTAGCGTACTCATGCAGTTCATCGTATCGTACAACCACTACAATACGATGTTCCAATGCAAATGGCAACACATACGGCGTGGTCAGCTTCTGTGCTCTGCCACGAGATGGCACGTAGATACATTCGTACATCATTCCTCCAACCAACTAAGTATTTTAGGCACTATCTTGTTGGGTGCATGGCGCTTCAAAGCTTCGTAACCGCCATGCTGCAGCGTACTGCGTAACTGGGCATTGCGCAGAGTCTTCAATGCTTTAACTACAGATCGTCCATCGTTAGCGGTAAGACAGTTGGTTCCAGGGACCATGTCATCGCCACGTCTGACCCATCCTGTATTAATGATTGGTACTGCTCCTGCATCCCATGCCTCAAGTGTTGTGTACTGAGTGCCTCCGCCATCGCCCTTGATGAGTGACATGTCGGCCATCGCACGACTACCGCGTAGTATGTCGAATGCAGCTTCGCGTGTCCTAGGGTATGCAACTTTGCTTTGTTCCCATTCAGGATAATCGGGAATAATCTTGAACTTAGTGTACAGACGATTCTCGAATCCATAGATGTCTATGTCCGCTCCTAACCGTTTGGCGTCCAACAGAATGTTGGTATGCTTGTCGAAGTCGATACGACTGGTGCTGACACAGTCCTTGGGCCGCTTCTGCGCATCGTTAAGACCCATGCGCACATACGGGTGACGTATGAACGTGGCATTGTCGAACTGTGCTACGCCGCTACGACGCACGACCCATAGAGGTCGGTCTATGTCTCTAAGGTACGATGTTTCGGTGGGATCATGTAGTACGACACGAGCGTCGCACCTACGTACAAGTGTGCTGCATGCGTCTGCAAATTTCTTCGCGACTGCAGTTATGATTGTTGGGTTCTTAATGATTGATGAATGTTCTTTGAACCAGCTCAACTTTCGATTGGAATACCACATGCCGTATCCAAATGGGCGCTTAAATGGTTCATTATGATTGCCTACTTTGTACAAGCGTGCGTCGATACCCTGCAGCATTAAGCTATGCATCAAGTGCGCGGTAAAGGTTACCCAGCCTCCTGTTGTGTTAGGGCTCAGGTACACCAGATTTATTCTCATGTATTTTGCTCCAGGCAATACGGGGACGGTTCTTTATGAGAGTTACAAGATCAGGGTGGTTATCACGTAGCATCTGGGCTGCACGACGAATCACCAAGGGAATTTTAGGTCTACGGCGCACTGTTGACCAGCAGTAGTTGTATAAGACAGCGTTAGGATGCCCGGACTGTAACAGCCGCAGTGTAAGATCAATGTCTTCATAAGCCGCCATTTTTCTGTAACGTATGTTAGCCTGCCGCAGCACGGACAGGTCGAGACCGTACGCGCAATTGGTTCTAGTGTTATATTTAACGGCATCTGATACTTCATGGTTGCCTGCCCTAGCACTTATACCAACCATTGGGCACTGCTGCGTTAGTTGTATGTCGATGTACAGTAGCATCTGTCTTAGTTCACGCGGTCCAGTAGGCAGTAGGTGCGAGGCACGCATGTCGGGGCGATAATAAAACCGTAGATCGTCATCCAACATCAAGATACGCTCGTTACGAAACATTCGTCGCGTTATCCAGTAACGTACCGCACCAATTCCTTCAACAGGGCACTTACGTATCTTAACCAATCCACCGGGGCTCCCCCGACCACGATCACATAGAAGAGCACGGTACGCAGGCGCTTCGTCCGGCGATACAACGAGTGTAACATGTTTGCCAGTTCCTATCAGTGCGCTAAGTGTCGTCTGCTTGCTCCACGCGGCGCGCCCCTTCGTTGGAATTACTATGTGCAGACTGGGCGTTGGATTTAACATACTCGGCTATCCAATCCTGTATCTCGCGTGCTATCTTGATGTATTCGCGGGTCGGAGTTTGTGTTTCCTCCTGCCCAATGACATACGCCCTCCATAGTTTGGCCCGTAGGATTGCGGGCAATGTAAACCAGTGCTTAGAACATCCCCACTTAGCCGGTGGTACTAACTTGCCACACCCTGGCCAATGGCATTCATGACTACGTGTCTGTTTGGCGGCGCGCACGTGGCGTGCCTTACGTGCTAGGGTCATACAGTTGTATGGTGTAGAAGGTTGGGAGTCTTTAATAACTCCTTGACCTTGCTGATATAAGCCTGCGTTATATCCGCAGTATCTATAACACTGTGATCACATAGTGTGTTTATCACCAACTTCAACTGTCCTAGCTCCGTTGCTAACTTTCCACGATTGTCATAGCCCTTTGATTCAAACCCGTGTCGTTGAATCTTACCAACAGCCTGTATCACTTCCCCCGCTTCTTCAATAAGCCATGCTAGTAATTCTGCTTCGGTTGGCGTTAGACGATTGAAATGTTCCAATATAGTTGTCATGTTAGCACTCGCTAGCCGGTGTTCTTATGATCAAGTTCCAATGTCTATCTTCTGTGGGTAACGCATAGTACATACGATGCCCGATACAGACCATGTCGACCTCTATCTTCAAAGGCTCAAGCTTTACTTTATCCAACACCTCACCGGTTTGAACCTCCTTGGGCTTACTATGCAGAACTGCGATACCTCCCCCTATAACCAGTAACAGTGCACAAACGAGCACAACTTCACGGTTCCAAATTAGAGCGCGCATAATACTACTCCAGTAGATCAAGCTGTTTTGGAATGGGTGGACGATACTTACTACGTGGGCGACCTTCGCCGTTCTTAACACGCATGTACTTGTCAAACTCGCACAGGCTATGTTCTATTTCGCGCATTTCCAATGCCCACGTACACGTCTTGATGTGATCGCTTACGTACTTGGGCGCCAGTACCAACAGTTCCCTCATGGCTCGTATATAGTCAACACCTGTTGGTAGTTTATGACGTTCCCCGGTGAGAAGTCTGTGTATACCACGACGTGCTCCGGGACCTGGGTTGGCCCAACTATTAACATCCGTGGCATCAGCGAGTATGCGGGTATGACGCAGGTCACACGCGATTTCGTAACCGATGAACCCTCCAATGGTTGGAATGCATTGAAGGATGTCGACTGCCC
>Ga0207703_10001181_pt1 | contig 24542 bp, 20 predicted proteins | sample KBSSwiS12_FD_184304 | JGI IMG/M metagenome (GOLD analysis project Ga0207703, IMG submission 184304) | Switchgrass rhizosphere microbial communities from Kellogg Biological Station, Michigan, USA - KBS Switchgrass S1-2 (SPAdes) (version 2) | ecosystem: Host-associated > Plants > Roots >...
CTTTGACGCGCCCTCACGGAAAAGCGTGGCTGCGTTTCATGCGGCGGCGCTCTCCGCGGGAGGTCGCGACAATGGCGCGCCTGGTCTGCGTGCCGACTACGGAGATGGTTACTACGCGGCGTTTGTTGTTGATCCGGATGGTTACCGGATCGAAGCCTACCATCGAGGATAGCTCGACACTGTTCACGGGGACGCGTGATAGCTCCCCGTGAACGCCCCCTCCGTCACTCGTCAGGTCGCGCTCGACTGCTCACCCTGTTGCTGCTCCGACTGAGCCGCCTGTTGCGCGGCCTGCTGTTGCCGCTTGCGCTCTTCAAACTCAGCCATGTGCTTGCGCAGGCTCAGCGGCCGCATGTCGGTCCACACCTCATTTACATAGGCACCGCATTCGGCGCGCGTTCCTTCCTTGACCACCTTCCAGCCGTTGGGTACTGCAATGCTCTTCGGCATGAGCGAGTACTGCTCCTCGATATTCATCAAAACAACATAGGGGGTGGTGTCATCCTTTTCATCTGATGCCATGAAAACGCACTCCTTGCGCTGTATTTTTTTGGGCGGCGCTCATCTTTGTAGGATGACCTGCACTTGTCAACACCGGATAGCCGTACTCCGGTGACAGACGTTTTATCTGTAGCCGCGGGCCTGCAATGTGAACAGATGAGCATAGCGTCCGTCCCGCGCCATCAACTCATCGTGGCTGCCATATTCCACCATCCGCCCGTGATCGAGGACCGCAATCCGATCAGCCATGCGCACGGTTGAGAACCGGTGCGAAATGAGAATGGTGATGCGATCGCGAGCGAGCTGCCGGAAGTGCTCAAACACTTCAGCCTCCGCCTGAGCGTCCATGGCCGCGGTCGGCTCATCCAGAACGAGCACATCCGCCCGGATCCGCATGAACGCGCGCGACAGGGCAATCTTCTGCCATTGCCCGCCTGACAGCTCGCGTCCATCCTTGAACCACTTGCCCAATTGCGTCTGGTAGCCGCCGGGCAGGTTTTCAATGAACTCACTCGCGCGGCCCTTCTGCGCCGCCTCGCGCCACCGCGGCTCGTCTTCGAAATACGGCTCGTCACCCGCGCCCACGTTCTCTCCAACCAACATCTGGTAGCGGGCAAAGTCCTGGAAAATGACCCCCACCCGCTGGCGCAGCGCGCTCTCATCCCATTCGGCCAGGTCCTGGCCGTCCAAAAAAATCCGCCCCCCTGTCGGCTGATAAAGACGGGTCAACAGTTTGATGAGAGTGGTTTTGCCCGATCCGTTTTCACCCACGAGCGCGAGGCTTTCACCCGGCTTCAGATGCAAGCTGATGTGCTCCAGCGCCGGCTCCTCGGCCCCCGGATACTGGAAACTGACGTCCTCGAATCGGATGCCGTCCTCGGGATGCGGTCCGTGTTTGACGGTGCCGGTGGCAGGTGGCACTTCAGTTTCGAGATACTCGTAGAGCGTCGACAGATACAGGTTGTCCTCATACATCCCGCCCACAGCGGACAACATCGCCGACACCGCGGATTGACCCTGGCGGAATAACGCCAGGTACATTGTCATCTGCCCGAGGGTGACGAGGCTCCGGACTGCACTGACCGCAATCCACGCATAAGCTCCGTACAACGCCAGGGTGCCTATGAGACCGAGCCCGAATCCCCAGGCATCCCTGCGAATGGTGAGGGCCCGATCCTCCTTGTACAGACGCCGGAAGATATCGCGGTAGCGGTTCAACAGGCGGGGGCCGAGACCGTAGAGCTTGACCTCCTTGGCGTAATCTTCGCGACCGATGACGGTCTCGAGATAGATCTGCATGCGCGTCTCGGGCGAGCGCCACCTGAACAGGCGAAAGGCATCGCCGGAGAATTTCGCTTCGGCAATGAACGCCGGCAGACCGGCAAGCAGCAACACCGCCACGGCCCAGTGAGAAAAGTGGGCCAGCAACGCCGCATAACTCACGAGCGAGATCCCGTTCTGCACGAGACCGAATGTCCGCATGATCAGACTGAGAGGACGGCTGGAAGCCTCACGCCGGGCGCGTGTCAGCTTGTCATAGAACTCCGAGTCCTCGAAGTGCTGCAGGTCGAGAGTCAGTGCCTTCTCGAGAATCATGACATTGACGCGCTGGCCGAGCTGCGCACGCAGCAACGACTGGCACAGCGAAATTCCTCGTTGCGTGGCTGCTCCGAATGCAACCAACACGCCTTCGAGAATGACGAGCTCGATGACTCGGCCCGGATCCGCGCCGCCCGCACGCATGGCCGCGACCACGGCATCAACGATCAACGAACCAACGTAGGCGACGCCCGCGGGCAGGACACCGGCAATGACGGTCAGGAGCCCGAGCGAAATGGTCAGAGCGGCATTGGTGCTCCAGACCAGCTTTACAGCGCGGGGGCTGTACCGGAAGACGCTGAAGAAGCCGCGGAGAGTGAGGCCCTCACCGGCGGCTGCCGGACCGGCGGCGCCGGGACTCACGGGCGCATTCGCCAATCGTGAGCCTGCCCTTCCGACGCGTGCGTTGATTTCTCGTTGAGGAGGATTCGACATCTGGGCCCATAGGTGGGGGCGCCGGCCACGGCAACCAAGTGACCGGGGCTACGGCTTCTCGGCAGTGACCGGCTTCGTGGCAGCGGCCGGCTTCGTGGCACCCGCGCCCTTCATGGTATCCGAGCTCAGCTCCGCCATCTGCTCCGAGCTGAAGTTCGTGATCAGGCGCGAGCCGCGGCCGTAGAAGAAATAGCTGTATATCCAGGACAACAGCACCGAAACCCGATTGCGGAACCCAATGAGGACGGTAATGTGCAGAGCCAGCCACGCACACCAGGCCAGGAAGCCCCCGAAGCGCAAGCGGCCGATCTCCACCACCGCCCGGGATTTGCCAATGGTGGCCATCGATCCCAGGTCCTTATAGTGGAAGCCCTCGGCACGTAGCTTGCCCCGCTGGGCCGGGTCATTACTGGACATGTCCTGCTGGATGACCCGGGCGACATACCGGCCCATCTGCAGGGCGCCCTGCGAAACGCCCGGAACCTGCTTGTTCGTTTTCCAGTCGATGAGAAACGCGGCATCGCCAATGACAAAAACGTTCGGCTGGCCGGGTATTGAGCAATCCGGCTGCACCTTCACGCGGCCACCAGGGCCCAGCTCGGTTCCCAATGTGGCGAGAATCGGTGACGCTTTCACACCCGCGGCCCAAATCACGTTGTAGCTGTAGAGGCGCTCACCGCCCGCTTCCACGCCGTCCTCGTACACAGCCGTCACCGGCTTCCCGACCAACACTTCGACATGCAGGTCGTGCAACTGTTTGAGCGCCTGCGCCGAAGAATCGGGATGCAGTGCCGGGAGCAGCCTCGGACCCGCTTCGATCAGAATCACCCGCGCCTTCCGAGTGTCGGCCACCCGGAAGTCCCTCGGGATCACATCCACGGCCAGCTCTTTGATGGAGCCGGCCAGCTCCACCCCGGTCGGCCCGCCCCCGATAATGATAAAAGCCAGGTGGGCCGCCTGCTGGCGCGGATCTGTCTCGAATTCAGCGATTTCGAACGATGCCAGCATGCGTGAGCGGATCAGGGTCGCATCCTCGACCGCCTTCATGCCCGGTGCGAATTTGTGCCACTCGGGATGACCGAAATAGTTGTCCACGGCCCCGGGGGCCAGGATCAGGTAGTCGTAGTCGACCGCATGTTCCCCTGCATACACACATTTCGCGGCCGTATCGACACGCGTAACCTCGGCCATCATGACCAGTGCGTTGGGCTGTCCGCGCAGAATGAAGCGGATCGGCTGGGCGATGTCCGCTGGCGCCAGTGCTGCGGACGCCACCTGGTAGAGAAGCGGCTGAAACAGGTGGTAGTTGCTACGGTCGATGAGGAGCACGTCCACGGGCACGTGCCTCAACGCGCGAGCAGCGAACAGCCCACCGAAACCACATCCGACGATCACGACCTTCGGTCGCCTTGCCATCTGCAACTGGGTCTCCCGTCTGTCCGCCCATTGGCTCACCGGTGGGATTATTACGTAAATCGGGCCAGCTTCGGGTTCTTGCAGCAACGACCCCAATGGCTGGGCGAAAGATGCGCCAAAAACGCATCAGCCGAGACCTCGTACTGCGGCGCTCCAGCCAGTAAAATCCAGCTCTGGCCCGACTGCAGAGGATTTGACGTTCGGCCCGTGTTTGCCCTGGCAGCGCTCTAAGCTTCAACCATCGTCGATGTCACCGATTGCATCGGCACGGGGTGGGTGTTGATTTGAATATGACACCGGATGTGATCAGAAATATTGGCTGACCACCCATAGTCAAACGCCCGCTGCAGACCATCGACCGCAGCGGGCGTCTCACCACGGTCACCTTACCGATCCTGACAAGGAGCCGACCGCGGCTATCGTGTGTTCGTTTCCGTCTGACATATGAAGACGCGGCCCCGGGGAATTTCCGTTAGATGTTTCCGCCGGTCGCACTTCAGTGCAGCGCAGCGCATATTTCCGTTGCGCAACGCAAGTGGGACAGGCGTAATATCGCCGTACACAGGGACCAGTCGCCCGATCGGGGGCTCACAGTTCAATCGGGCGGCCCTCACGGAAGGCAACGGGAATGAAGGCGAGGTCCCGGTCTTGTCCAGAAATGACGAACGATATCTTCTGCAGGCGCTCGAGTTTGAAGGCGTACTGCGCGCATGTTTGTATCGCTACACGCGAAACAACTCCGACGTAGACGAGCTGTTACAGGAAGTCTACGCGCGGTTGCTCACGGCGGGGGCCAGTGATGACCCCGAAGTGCGCTCGGTGCGCGCATTCGCGCTGACGGTCGCGCGCAATGTTGCATTCGACTGGTTGCGACATCGGCAGGTGGTGCCGATCGAGCTCGTAGCGGATCTCGAGGCCCTGGAGGTTCTCGATGAAGGCGAGCAGATTGAAGAGATCGTGAACAGTCACCAGGAGCTGGCAATGTTGGTCAAGGCCATCCAGAGCCTGCCCGACCGCTGCCGCCAGGTGTTCACGCTTCGCAAGGTCTATGGCTATTCTCAGAAAGAGATCGCATTGCGGCTCGGCATCTCGGAGAATACCGTGGAGCAGCATTTGACCAAGGCGGCGCGCCGCTGCGCGCAGGCATTGTTCGATCAGCCGGTCTCGGAACGCCGCTCGATGCTGTTCGACCGTTTCAGGAAGCGCAAGAGAGCCAATGTCCAGAGCGAGTGATATTTCCGACGCCGCAGCCCAATGGCTGGTCCGACTCGAAGGACAGACAACGCCTGAGATCTGGGACACCTTCCAGGAGTGGATGGACCAGGACCCCCGGCACCGGGCGGCGTTCATCCGGCTGCGCGTTGCCTGGAATCACGTCGACCTGCTGAAGAACATGCGGCCCATGGACGGCACCATCGATGCCGACCTGTTGGCCACCACAAAAATCAACCCGGCCGCCATCGCCACCCGCGGTCTGCAGCCGGTGCCGGGCACGCAACGCCGGCGGACCGAAGAGCTGGCCATGCCCGAGCGTCGCCGGGTGTTTGCGATTGCCGCCGCGATCGCGGCCGCCGGCATGGTCGCGTGGTTCAGCTCATACCACCTCGGCTGGAAGACCTACGAGACCAGCGTGGGTGGCCGCCAGAAGATGGAGCTTGCGGACGGCAGCACCGTCGATCTGAATACCAACACCGAAATCAACGTCCGGATCTCGGGTACCCGTCGCGACATCATGCTGACGCGTGGCGAGGCGTTGTTTCACGTCGCGCACGATGCCAACAGACCATTTTATGTCACGGCCAGCGGCACGGTGGTGCGCGCGGTCGGCACGGAGTTCTCGGTCCGCATCCGTGACCCGGAGCACGTCGACGTACTCGTGGCGGAGGGCCGGGTAGCCGTGGGCGCGCCGGGCACCGAGAGATCGGACGAGAATCCGTCCCTGTTGGCCACCGCACCCAAGGTTTCCGCGGGCGAAGCGGCCAGTGTGCATCGCAATTCGGTGTCCATACATCACATGCTCACCAACGATGTGACGCGCAAACTGAGCTGGACCGACGGGTTTCTCTCGTTCCAGGGCGAATCTCTCAATGATGCGGTCCGGGAATTCAACAGATACAACCAACGTCAGATTAGAATCGCCGACCAGTCGATTGTCGATTTCAAGGTAGGTGGTAACTTCCGGACCACGGACGTCGACAGCTTCACTGCCGCATTGCAACACAATTTCGGCTTCCGGGTGCAGGTCGGAGACAACGATGGTGACATTCGCCTTTCAGCAGGTGTCGAGCCGCCGTAATTTACCGTCCTCCATCTGAAGGGAAGAAATAACTATAACGGGCCCCGGAAATGGACTCATGCCCCCCTGGCTCCAGAGGACCGAGCCGCAACTGCATCTGGCTGTTCACTTGTCTCGCCCTGACGGGCCTGCTGCTGATTGTGGTTTCGGTGCCGGTACGCGCCACGCCGAAGCTGCAGACTTTCCACATCGACGCGGGTGATGCCGCCCGCACCCTGAACGAATTCAGCCGTCAGTCGAGCCTGCAACTGCTGTTTGACTACAACGTCGTCACGGGCCGCAGAACCCATGCGGTGAGCGGTGACCTGCCCGCGATCGTTGCCCTGCAGAAGATGTTGGAAGACACCGGGCTCACATTCGATTACGTAAACGACAAGACTCTGTCGATCGCCGCGGTGAATCACGACACCGGGGCTGGTTCCGCCGTCGCGGCGCCCCCTGCCGCCGACAACGACCGCGCCCGGGCTGCCGAAAACCAGGGTGTCGAACGGAATCGGTCCGGCTCGGCAGCCGTGCGCAATGACTGGCGGACAGCCGAACCGCAGGAGATCATCGTTATAGGCACACATCTGCGCGGCGGGCAGCCCGTCGGCGACCACGTGATTTCCGCGGGTCGCGACAGTATCGAGGCGAGCGGCGCCGCGACCGTCCAGGATTTCCTGCGTACTCTGCCCCAGACATTCGGCGGTGGGCCGTCCGAAGATACTCACTACTTCAGCAGCGAAACCCAAACCAACTCCGGTCTCGGCTCAGGCATCAATCTGCGGGGCCTGGGCGCACGCGCCACGCTGGTCCTGGTCAACGGCAAGCGACTCGCGCCCAGTGGCAGCGAAGCTGCCTTCGCGGACATCGAAAATATTCCACTATCGGCCGTGGAACGGATCGACATCCTTCCCGACAGTGCCTCAGCGATGTACGGCGCTGACGCTGTCGGCGGCGTAGTGAACTTTGTGATGCGCGACAACTTCTCCGGCGCTGAGTCGCTCGCACGCGGCGGCTCGGGCACCGGGAACACGCAACGTGAATATCAACTGGCTCAGACATTGGGGTCGCGTTGGGACTCAGGTAACGGAATGCTCTCTGTCGAGTACTACCGGCGTGACGCACTGCCGGCCGCGGCGAGACCTTACGCCACGAGCAACCTGGTGCCGCTCGGTGGCAGCAACTTCAACACCTTCCTGTCGAACCCCGGCAACATCGTCATCGGCAATCAGACTTATGCGATCCCCCGCGGGCAGAACGGCACGGCACTGACAGGCAATGAATTGACCCCTGGGACACTGAACCTGTCGGATGTCTACGCAGACGCTGATTTGCTGCCGAGTCAGCGACGATTGAGTCTTTACGGGTCCGGCAAGCAGTCACTGACAGACAACCTCACTTTGTTTGGCAATGCCATGGTGAGCCAGAGAGACGCCCGGCAGCAGCTGGGCGGCCTCGAGTCCCGGATCACCGTCCCCAACACCAACCCCTTCTACGTCAACCCCACGGGCTCGAGCGACCCGCTGGCCGTCGACTACAACTTCCTGGATGACGTAGGACCCGGATTCACGGATGCCCTGGTGAATGATCTGAATCTGACCCTCGGGCTCAACCTCGATCTGAGCGCGGCGTGGAAGCTGAGCCTGTATGGCAACTATGCCCAGGAGCGGGAAAACCAGTTCAGCGGCGGACAGGTTGACCAGGCGGCGCTCGCCGCGGCCCTCGCGGACCCCAATCCGGCCACCGCCTTCAACCCGTTCGGCGATGGCTCCAACACCAACGCGGCGACGCTGAGGACCCTGGCCACGGGCAGCCGTTTCTATACCGACTCGCGCCTTCGGACCGCTGACGTTACGGTGGACGGCCCCATCGGACACTTGCCCGGGGGCGCCATCAAGCTCGCCCTGGGCGCCGATCGCCGCAACCAGGTCTTTGACACGATCACGCCCGAGTCGGCCGTGCAGCCGGCGGGCCGGGCGAGCCTGAGCCGCAACGTGTTCGCCGCATTCGCGGAGCTGACAGTCCCGCTCTTTGGGGCGGACAACGGCCATACGGGCTATCGCCGGCTGGAGTTTTCAGTCGCCGGCCGCTACGAGCACTACAGCGACTTCGGACAGGCCACCACGCCGAAGTTCGGGCTCGTTTGGGCACCGTTTGACACGGTTGCGATGCGCGGCACCTGGGGACGCTCCATCCGTGCGCCCACGCTGTCTGATCTCGATGCCAGCCAGAATGTCGTGATTGCAACTGCACTGCCGGACAAAGGCACCGCCATCGGCTTCTCCAACGTGTTGATTGAATCCGGAAAGAATCCGTCCCTGACCGTGGAGCATGCGCGCAGCTGGACCACCGGAATCGACGTGGATGCGCGCGAATGGGCCAACGGCCTCACCTTCAGCGCCACGTATTTCAACATTGACTTCCGCGACCGGATCGAGAATCCCACCTTCCGCCCTGACATCCTGGACGATCCCGCATTCGCGAGCCTGATCACCCGCGGCCCGAGCGCAGGCGAGCTCAGCACGGCCTGCAATCAGGGCCGCTACTTATCAGGCACCACCACGCCGTGCCAGCTGTCCAATGCGGGCGCGATTGTGGATCTGCGCTTCCAGAACATGGAACGCGTCAGCACTCACGGCCTGGATTTCAGCACTACCTACACGCGCTCGTGGGCGCCGGGTGTCCTCAAACTGAGCCTGGATGGCACCTGGCTGTTCCGGTTCACCCAACAGGAAGAGCCGGGCGCGCCGGCCCAACAGTTGCTCGATACCCAGAACAATCCCATCGATCTGAAGATGCGCGGCGCCCTCTCCTGGCAACAGCGGCGCTGGGGCGGCACGCTCGGTATCAACTTCCAGAATCATTATGTGGATACTGTGAGCGAACCCAACCGGCCGATCAGCGCCTACACCACATTTGACACCCAACTGCGTTACCAGCTCACCCCGTTCGGCGACAGTTTCCTGGCCAACACGCGACTCGAGCTGAATGCCATCAATCTGCTCAATCAGAGCCCGCCGTTCCTCAACAACGCAATCGCACACATCGGCTACGACCAGGAGAATGCCGACCCGTACGGCCGGCTGGTCAGCCTTCAGGTGCGCAAGACCTGGTGAGCGACGGGCCCGGAACGGGCAGGCGTTGCAGTCACCGGCTCGCTCGAGTCCAACCATCCGGCGAGCCACGCTTCGACGCACAGTTGCTCCTGCAGAATCTCCGAGTATTCGAAGTCCGCGGGTGAGCGCTCGCGTGTCAGGTACATTTCCAGGTTGCGGCGGTTGAGCAGGCCTTCCTTCACGAGCCGGCCGTTCAACAGCACATCGCGCACGAAGTTGAGATTGACATCGAGAACGTTGCGGATGTGTTGGTCGATGCGGCCTTTGTTGCGCCGCTTGATGATTTCCGCCGGCAGATCCGGCGCAAAGGCCCGCCGGGCCGTAGCCCGGTCCATGCCGTTTCGGATCAGCACGTAGGTGGGAATTCGCAGGCACAGCTCCACCAGCGGCTGTGAGAGCAACGGCATCGTGCGCTCGGGATACGGACCTGCGTCAAACGAAGGGTAAAACGCGGGCGCGGCGCCAACCGTCAGCGAGTGCCACAACACTCCAGGCGGCACGCCGCGCAGCGATCGATTCGCAAACCACGGGTGGATCAGTTTCGGGTTGCGCCTGCCCGCATTCAGCAGATCCTGACTCACGATGGTGCGATTCGGCGCTCCGGGCATCCGCAATGGATGAAGTTGCGTAGGAGTGAGACGCGTGCGGACGGCATTCACGAGCAGGGGCCAGATCGACTTGCGTGACACGCGGGCTGCATCCACCGCCACCCGCAACAGATTCCGGCTCATTCCGTGATCGAACAGATAATCGGTCACGGCAAGCTCCGCATGTGCCTGGAAAAACACGCCATCGCCGCCGGAACCCGAGAACACCCCTTTGATATCGCGCTCAGCCGCCAACCGGCCCTCAAACCGGCTGTGCTCGAGCTCGTACATGTAGAACCACGGCCGCGGCGTGCGATGCAGATGAAAAATCTGCTCGAGCTGTGGCTCCTCGACGGTGAGCTGATGCTCGATCAGCTCGGCACCCACGTGACCTGCCATCAGCCGGGCGTACCTGCGCTCGTCCTCATCGGGACCCGTGCCGAAGTAGTGCAGGCATGTCACATCGGGTTGTGAGGGCGCGCTCTTCAGGCAGCTCAACACGATGGAGGAATCCAGGCCCCCGGAGAGACTGTGGACGATTCTCGGATAACAGGCCGCCCAGGCATGTATACAGGCGCGCGTGGTTTGCCGAAGCAGCGTGACCGCGGTATCGGGATCCTGAATCGGATCCGTCTGCGCAATGGCCAGTGGATCCCATTCCAACGTGCGGTGAATGGTGTTGCCCGAGAAGCGCACGCGCTCGCCCAGCTGGACTTCGGACACTTCCTGCAGCGCCGTCTCCCGGGCCTGGTAGCCGGAGTACACGAGGAAGGAGCGGATGTAATCCCAATTTACATTGAATGTCAGCGCGCCCAGGGCGACGCAATCCTCCAGGTCGGAGAACACCAGGTTCACGCCCTGATGCATCGCGATGAAACACGGCATGTGACCGGAAGGATCGCGCAGCACCCAGGTCTCGCCGGTAGCGGCATCCTGTACCACTGCGACATAACGACCCCAGTAGCGCTCGAACAGGCGGCGGCCACCTGTCTGTATGATCTTCACACTCTCGTTGCCATTGAAGTCAACACGCAACGCAGCCGCGGAATCCGCCATGTCGCTGTTGAAGATCCGCCCGAACACGGCGCCCGCATCCTGATCGAGCAAGAGGGTCTGACTCGCGCCATCCCTCACGCCTGCATCAAACGCAGCCAGCCCCACGGACTCGAACGCCATCTTCCAACCTGACTGGCGCGCGAGAATCCGCTCCGCGAGCGAACGCGCGTTCGCCACCGCCCGCGGATCGGTCGGATTCCAGTTCAGAATGAAATAACGATACATGAGCGCGTCCCTGCGTTATCAGACCACCATGATCGGGGTGTAGCCACTCACGTGCTCGACGGTATCGTTGAACACGGTGTCGCCCTGTTGAACCCAGCAGTGAGCCGCAAAGGGCCGCGTCTGAACGCCGAACACCCAGTCGGCGTAGATGCCATTACGGGCGAGAAATTCTATGAGCGCCAATGAGTCGTACAGGCACTCGTTCCTGGAGGAGAACAGGAATATCCGGTAGCGCATGAAGGTTTCAACCAGCACGCGGGCGCGTTCGACATCCAGTGGCGCCACCTTCGGAGCCAGCGTCGCCTTGCGCTGCCTGACACGGCGGATGACACGCTCGAAAGCCCACGTCCGCAGGGCAATTTTCGCCAGGGCGGAGGCGATGAAGAAGCTCCACCAACTGCCGCCGTTGCGGCTGGCCGCCTGTTCGGAATCGGTCAGCAGCTCTCGCTCGGGAGGGGTTGCGGATACCGGTGTTGCATCCTTTCCCGGCGGCACGCTATCCGTCAGGAGGCCGCGGCCGCGCAGCACTTCAATGGCGGCTTCGGTTTCGGGCGTGGGTGCTTCGCCACCCTCTGCATCAGGTGCCTGGATGGGCCAGCCGCCGACCCACGCGCCAAGACCTGAGGTCTGAGCCGCTTCCAGCGCCCAGTACCGGTCTTCCTTCACATCCAGGAGCACCAGGTGTTCTCCATTCACGCACACAAAGACGTGATCAGCCAGCGCGTAGCGGGCCATCGAACCCCTCCTTCCCCTTCAGACAGCTCCAGCCTCGCCCGATGCGCGGTTACGCGCACCGGAACGAGGCCGGAAGACTTTTTTCTTTTCGAACGGCGCCCGTGCGCTAGAACAGGAACAGTTTGTTGGTGGGCGGAGTGCCCAGCTCAAACAACAGCAGGAGTGGAACGCCCTGGGTGCGCTCAGATGCGCGTCCACAGTCGATTATCCCTGATCGGCCGGCGGCCAGACCGTTCGGGGCAACTGCATCCGTGGCGTGCACTGTCTTCTTGATTTCCGTTTCAATTTCCAGCGTGCTCATGAGTCCTCTCCAGTCGTGATGTCGAACCTGACGAAAGCTTTTCCGTCGCTCACACGTCGGTCCTCAACGCGGCTTGCGCCCACTTCACGCTCCTTGTCAGGTTAGGTTCGACGAATGCCATTGATCGGTTGGCACGGCAACGCTGCGCCTACAATGAGCCTTGCGTCAAGTACCCCAACAGAAAATTCACGCTCTCGGATCCGGGACCCGAGGCGCGCCCCGATCGTCTATTGGACCAAGGGCTAATTGCATTGCTGCAACGCTCGCCAGCAGCGTTTGATGGGGGAATGGTGCCGGAAAGCGCGCCGGGCTGGAGCCTGCCGGCGGGCCGCGCGGCATGCTTCGAGTTTGCGTCATGGGATATTGACTCGCCACTGCCGGATGTTAGGTGTTGGCGATGCAAACCAACACCACGGCCGGCCGGCCCGCCACTCGTCATGTTTTGTAACTCAACTCGCCGGCGGCGGGCGGCGCCGGCTGACGCAATGCAGCAGCCGGCACTGCGAAAAACGCGCGGCTCGCGGATGGCGCACCGGAAGTTTCCGCCCAGCGCTGCGACCTGCGTTCGCACTTGCACACCGCCCCCTGGAAAGCGCGAAGATAGCGATTGGAGAGATTTCCGCCATTCCCCGATTGGCAGGACCCCGGCTTGTGGGAAATAATCCACAATGAGCCCCGCGCTGCGACGCGAAGACTTTTATAATCAATGTGATAGCGGAATTTTACTCCTCAACCGTCCTTGAATTGACCCCCTTAAACCAGAATTTTTGCTGATCGATTTATGCCAGCGTCGGATACCGAAGCCGAGGCCTCTGAGTGGCTGATCCGTCTCGAGACAGATCCCCCGCCCGAATTGAAGGCCACATTTGAGGAATGGCTCGCCGCCGACCCGCGCAATCGGGCTGCCTACGTGCGGCTGGAGAAAACCTGGCGCCACGCGGATGTCATGCGCAAACTGCGCCCCCTGGACGGGGAAGTCGACGAGAACATCATCGACAAGTTCGGCGAGCCCGGCGCCATGGTCGTTACCCCCCGCCGCAAGCCCTGGCTCCCCTGGCTGGCGGCCGCCGCCTCCTTATTGATTGTCGTCACTGCGGGCACATACGGCTGGGCCAGATACTCCCGCGCAGGTTGGCAGGCATACAGGACTGAGCAGGGCGGCTTTCAGCGGATCGCCCTTCCGGACGGCAGCACGGCCTCCCTCAACACGAATAGCGAAATCCGGGTCAAAATGACCTCGGATCGCCGCGAGATCGTTCTTGCACAGGGCGAGGCGTTGTTCACTGTCGCGCATGACCCACAGCGGCCATTTGATGTCACGGCAGCCGACACGGTGGTCAGGGCCGTAGGCACCGAATTTTCCGTGCGGCTGAGGGATCAACAGCAGGTTGATGTCATCGTGAAGGAAGGCCGCGTGGCCATCGATCCGCCGGATGACTTCGTAGAACCGAAGCTGGCCCAGCAGACGGTCTCCATACCCAAGTTATCCACTTTGGCGGCCGGCGAGTCCGTCAGCGTCAAATCAAGAAAGCTCGTAGTAAGAAAAGTCCCCGCGGAGGATATGACCCGCAAACTGGCGTGGACCCAGGGGCGTCTGTGGTTTGATCGGGTGACGCTCGTCGAGGCGGTCGCCGAGTTCAACAGGTATAACCGCCGTCAGATCGTGATCGATGATCCGTCCATTGAATCCTTCCACATCGGTGGCACCTTCGATACCCAGGACCTCGACAGCTTCGTGAGCGCCCTGAGCTCATTTGGCATCCGCGCCGACAGCACGACCGGCGGGCCGGACGGCTCCGCGGAAATCATTCGCCTGTCCCGGCCTGCCGAAGCAAAACAGTAGTCGGCCCCTCGGGCCACGCCGCTTTTCGTCCCCTGACCCGCGACCCGACTCACAGTCGGGACGGCGGCGCATTGCTCTATCGCAGTCCTTATTGTACGATCGTTCAATAGTCCGCTGCCTCCCGGAGCCGCGCCCATGCCTATTGCCACGACCAGCGAAGATGGCTTCAGCCTCCCTGCCTGGATCTATCACGACCCCGAGTTCTTTGAGCTCGAGAAGCAGGCCATTTTCCGCAAGGCCTGGCAGCTCGTCTGCCACCAGAACGACGTGCCGAATACGGGCGACTACCACTCCTTTGAGTTCATGGGGGAGTCGGTCATTACGTTGCGCGGTGAAGACGGCCGGATCCGCAGCTTTCACAACGCTTGTCGACATCGCGCGGCCCGGCTTCTGGATGACTCCAAGGGCCACTGCGGACGCAGGATCACCTGCCCCTATCATGCTTGGACCTACGGCCTCGACGGGCGTCTGATCGCCATTCCGCAGAAAGAAGCGTTCAAGGGCCTGGATTTCGGCCGCCACGGCCTGGTCCCCCTCGATCAGGAAATCTATCTCGGCTTCGTTTTTGTCCGGTTTGAGACCGGACTGCCGTCGGTCGAGGAAATGGCCGCGCCGTATGCGCACGAGCTCGAGGCCTATCGGATGGAGGAGCTCATCCCGAACGGACGCGTGACGCTCCGCCCCCGAAACGTGAACTGGAAGAACGTCGCGGACAACTACAGCGATGGTTTGCACATCAACGTGGCCCACCCTGGCCTGACCCGGCTTTTCGGTCGCGGCTATGGCATCGAGGCGCAGCCCTGGATCGACAAGATGTGGGGCGGTCTTCGCGACATCCCCTCCAGCAACTGGTCGGAGCGGCTGTACCAGAAGTATCTGCCGCGCGTCGAGCACTTGCCCGAGGATCGTCAGCGCCTTTGGACCTACTTCAAGTTGTGGCCCAACGTCGCTTTTGACATCTATCCCGACCAGATCGACTTCATGCAATTCCTGCCGGTGTCACCCACAGAAACGCTGGTGCGCGAGATTGCCTACGTACATCCTGACAGTCGCCGGGAAATGAAGGCCACCCGTTACCTCAACTGGCGGATCAATCGCCGTGTCAGCATCGAAGACAAAGCGCTGATCGAGCGCGTGCAGGCAGGCATGGGATCCAGCGGCTATACCGTTGGGCCGTTGAGTGACGGCGAGGTATGCCTGCGAAGCTTCGGCCGGCGCATGCGCTCGCTGATACCCGAGACCCGTCTACATCGAGCTCCTCCCAGGGGCTGGAGCATGCGACGGGAACCAACTCCAGTGACACCTGCCGAGGAATTCGAGTTTGCGTGATGCACTGATCATCGGCGGCGGCCACAACGGTCTCGTCTGCGCCGCTTATCTTGCCGCGGCGGGTCTCCGGGTTACCGTGCTCGAACGGCGCGGTGTCGTGGGCGGAGCCGCGGTCACCGAGGAATTCCATCCGGGTTTCCGCAATTCGGTGGCGGCGTACACGGTTTCGCTGTTGAACCCGAAAGTAATCCGGGACCTCGAGCTGGCGAAACATGGTCTGCGGGTGGTCGAGCGACTGGTCTCGAACTTCCTGCCCACTGAAGACGGCCGCTATCTGAAAACCGGCGGCAACTACACACGCCCCGAAGTCGAGAAGTTTTCCAAGCGGGATGCCGCGCGGCTCGAGGCCTACGGTGAACGCCTCGACATGATAGCGGACCTGCTGCGCGAGCTCGTGCTGCAAACTCCACCCAACGTGGTGGAAGGCAACTGGCTGACCGCGCTGCCGGAGCTCCTGAGCGCCGCGCGCATCGGCGGACGCCTGACCAAACTCAACATGAGCATGCGGCGCGAGCTGCTCGCTCTGTTCTCAACATCCGCCGGCGACTACCTGGACGGTTGGTTTGAAAGCGATCCCATCAAGGCCGTGTATGGCTTTGACGGCATCGTCGGCAACTATGCGAGCCCCTACACGCCCGGCTCCGCCTATGTCCTGTTGCATCACGTGTTTGGCGAGGTCAACGGGAAGAAAGGCGCCTGGGGACATGCCATCGGCGGCATGGGCGCAATCACACAGGCGATGGCGCGATCGGCAGCCTCCCGGGGCGTGGATATCCGCGTTGGAAGCCCGGTGAAGGAAGTGATCGTGGAAGGCGGACGCGCCGTCGGCGCCATCACCGAGTCGGGCGAGACTTTTCGCGCCAGCGCGGTGATTTCCAACCTCAACCCGAGGTTGCTGTATCTCAACCTGATTGACCAGAGCGCGCTGCCGGCCGAATTCCGCGAGCGGATGAGCAACTATCGCTGCGGCTCGGGCACCTTCCGCATGAATGTGGCGCTTTCCGAGCTGCCCGACTTCACGTGCCTGCCCGGCAAGACCCGCGGCGACCATCATACCGGCGGCATCATTCTCGCGCCGACGCTGCGTTACATGGAGCAGGCGTTTTTTGACGCCCGCACGTTCGGCTGGTCGAAGAAGCCCATCGTGGAAATTCTCATTCCTTCGACGCTGGACGACTCCCTGGCGCCTCCGGGGCAACACGTCGCCAGCCTTTTCTGTCAACATGTCGCACCGAGACTCCCGAACGGCGAGTCCTGGGACCAGCATCGGGATACCGTGGCCGACCTGATGATCGACACCGTCAACGAATTCGCCCCAAACTTCAAAGCGTCCGTCCTGGGCCGCCAGATCAACAGCCCATTGGATCTCGAGAGAACGTTCGGGCTGATTGGCGGCGACATCATGCACGGCTCACTGCAGCTCGACCAGATGTTCTCGGCGCGGCCGACCCTGGGTCACGGGAACTATCGAGGGCCACTGCCCGGCCTGTACATGTGCGGAGCGGGAACCCATCCGGGCGGTGGCGTAACGGGAGCCCCAGGCCACAACGCGGCGCGCGAGATTGTGAGTGACTTCAAACGGGGGCGGCTCATTCGAGCTGCCTGATTGAAGCGCGCCAGAAAAAAAAACGCGGCACCGCGCTTCGAGCGCAAGCTGCCGGATGAGCGGCGGCTGGCGCTGATTGAAGCCACCATCGAGTGCCTGAAGAAGTTCGGCCACGACGGACTGTCGATCCGGCGCATCAGCGCGCAGGCAAAAGTGTCGATAGGTTTGATCAATCATCACTTTCCGACCAAGGATGCGCTGGTCGCGGAGGCCTACCGGCATTTCAACACCGAGCTGGTGGGCTATCTGGAGCGGGCAATCGCCGCCGAGCGCGGTTCGCCGCGCGAGCAGTTGCGGGCTTTCTTCAAAGCCTCCTTCTCACCTCCCAACCTGGACAGCGAGGTCCTCGCGGTATGGGTCGTGTTCTGGGGCCTGTATCGGCATTCGAAGGACATCCAGCGCGTGCAGAGCGAGACATATCACGGCTACGTCGATCTGCTGCGCGGCATGCTCGCTGATCTGGAACGCGAAGGCGGCGAGCTTCGATTCAATCTGCGGCTGGCCGCAATCGGTCTCACGGCGTTGATTGACGGATTGTGGCTCGAATGGTGTCTGGATCCGGACAACTTCGAGCCGGGCGAAGCCGTGCAGTTGTGTGAGGCATGGGTGGAGCGACTGGAAAGCAAGTAGCCCAACATCGACACCCCACCGCTGGCGCGGCGCAGCATCCGCGGAAAGCAGCGCAAATTGGCTCTAATCCGGCGCCCCGCTCGCCTGGGATATCCCCTCGCTTGCAATCAGCTTCGCACCCCTTAACCTGTCCGCGCGCAAGGACTGCGCTACGCCAGGGAATAGGCGCCAACACGTGAGACTCGAGCAACCCGTGTTGGCGCTTCGGTTATGCAGCGGCCATTCCCTGTTGTTGAGCTTCCCACAGCGCGGCATAACGGCCATGCTGCCTGAGAAGCATGGCGTGAGTTCCGCGCTCAATGATCGTCCCGCCATCGAGCACTACAATCTCGTCGGCGTGCACGACCGTTGACAGCCGGTGCGCTATCACCACGGTCGTGCTGAAGCGCGAGATCTCGCGCAGATTCTTCAGAATTTCACGCTCTGTGTTGCTGTCCAGGGATGATGTCGCCTCATCAAACACGTAGATGCGGGGACGCTTGATGGCGGCACGGGCGATCGAGACGCGCTGCTTTTCGCCACCAGATAATTTCACTCCGCGCTCGCCGACTTTCGTTTCGTAGCCCTCGGGCAGGCTCACGATGAACTCATGCAGGTGAGCCAGCCGCGCGGCGTGCTCGACCTCCGCCTGCGTGCTGCCTTCCTTTCCAAAGGCGATGTTGTACGCAATGGTGTCATTGAAGAGTACGGTGTCCTGGGGCACGACCGCGATCGCCTGCCGCAACCAGGCCAACGGCAACTCCCCGACCGATACTCCGTCCAGCAGGATCTGACCCGTTTCCGGATCCAGCAACCTGACCAGCAGCCGGACGAGTGTCGATTTGCCTGAACCACTGCCCCCGACGACACCGAGTGTCCTGCCCGCCGGCAGTGTGATGCTGACGTCGGTCAGCACGACCCGATCGGAGCGATAGGAAACGCCCACCTGCCGGAATTCGAGCCGGCCAGCGCCCTCCGGAGGAACGCCCGTCGCCACGCCGGCGGGTTCCGGCTGCTCGCGCAGGATCTCAAACATCTTGCCCAGAAAGGCCAACCCCTGCGACAACATCTGCATGGCATACCCGAGTTGTTCCACGGGCCGAACAATCTGCAACATGTAGGTGTTGACGAGCACGAAGGTTCCGACAGTCATGTGACCGTTCTGGACCTCCCGCGCGGCGTAAAGAATCGTGACACCGAGAAAACCGGCAAAGATCGTGGCGACGAACAGGCCGTTATAGGCATACCGGCGATAGACACCGACCCAGTCTCGCTCGGTTTCCTGCAACACGCGGCTGACACGCTCCTGGACGACCGATTCCGCGGTGAAATACTTCACCGTTTCATAGTTCAGGATGCTGTCCGTCATGACAGCAGTTGCATTCACCTGTGAGCTGGAGGCGCAGTGCGCCGCATTCATGATCGTGACAGTCGAGTACCAGAACACCAGCCCATACGCGACTATCGCACCGGTAAAGAGCCCCAGAAACGCCGGCTGATCCAAGCGCGACAACACCACGACGACCGTGCCGAGCTCGGTGGCAACCGGCAGGATCGTAAACACCAATGTATGGAGAACACTCTGGTAACCATTGCGCCCGTTCTCCAACGCCTGACTGATCGCGCCGGTCTGCCGCTCCAGATGAAACTTCAATGGCAGACGCATGATGTGAGCAAACAATCGCTCACTCAGCATGCGTGACATACGCCGTTCTGCACGGGCGTAAACGAGTCCTCGAACTTCGCCCACCGTCCGCGCCAGCCATTGCGACAGGACGTACAGTGCAATCAGCACCACGACGGAAAGCCCTAGAGCGACGCCGTGTTGCTCCGTAAACCCGTCCACCACCAGTTTGAGAGCCACGGGCCCCAGCGCCGTGGTAGCCGAGGCAACCATGATCAGCAGGAGCGCAACCACCAGCCGGAAACGGACAAATCCCGTGGCGTCCGTCCAGATCAGCGCAATGACTTCGGCCAGGCTGACCGGGCTCTTGCGGTTGATTTCAACCATGAAACGCGCACCCTCCGTGGGCCGCGAACGTGCAACCCCGCGTCGAACTCTATACCAGAAGAATCGCGGCCCGGGCCTCCTGGCGGGTAGACTCAGGGTCGCCGGGGCCGCGGCGCTGCGAAGATCCCGGCGGATCCCGGGGAGTTGCCGCCGCTCAACGTGATCACATCACCGAAGTGATCGCTGGAGCCGGCCAGCGTGGCCCTGACACCGTGAGTCATCCCCAACGCGGCCACAAATCCCTCCAGGTCGTTCACCCGGAATTGACCGCCCACCAGCAGGGCTCCCGTGCGCGGATCCCCGATCCGCAACTGCCGCTCGTTGTGTCGGTTGAATTCGGCAGCCACCATTGCCAACGATTGACCCCGGAAATTGAGCCAGCCGTCCTTTTCATACATCCCCGCCCACGCCAGGCGCCTGGCGAGCTCATCCGGGCCGATGGGTCTGATGGTCTGCAGGTCGCCGCTGATGTTCAGCTCGTTGCCGGCTGAAATGATGATTTCCGCCGGCTGTTTGCCGCCGTGCGCGCCGTGCTGGATTCCAACCGCCCGCATCAGACCGTGCACGACCTGACGATAGTCGATTTTCAGGGCCGCATAGGCACAGCCGATGGCCGCGCCGCCCAGGAGCAGCGCGAACAGGGTCTGGTAACAGGTGCGGCGGAGGCTCACAAGACTCACAGACGGTTCCCCTTGAATGATCCGTTAGATGCGCTCCAGGGTGAGATATTGAGCTGCGTCGCGACAGTAACTGTTTCTTACAGGGGGTGCTGGCGGGCCATACGAGCGCTCCATCCGGATCTCAACAGCACCGATACCGACTATAGTGCGATGCAACAAAACACGAGGGGTATGGCGTCCGGGCCGCGGCCAGGCCATTTTTTGGCGCTGGAGTAGCGGAGGACGGGCGCGCGCGCGTCTTAGAGCATGGGATGGAACGCAAAAGGAGATTGCCGACCGGCGCTACTCGTTCGGCCACCCGCCTCCCGGGCGCGGCCGTTTGCTTTCAGGGACGTTCGCATGGACGCCCCGACGTTTGTCGAGCTCGATAGCGCTGGCGCAAGAAGCACCATGACGAGAGCAACTGACATCGAGCAGCAGGCCTCCGAGTGGATAATCCGCAGTGAAGGCGGAGATTTCACGGACGGCCAGCGGGCTGAGTTGGAGCGTTGGCTCCTGGATCCACGTCATCGCATCACGTTTCTGCGAATCAGGGAAGCGTGGCGCCGCGCGAGCCGCATGCGCAGTACGCGGCCGCTGAATGGCAATGTGGATCCCGATCTGCTGAAAAACGCGGATCTGACTTTCCGTACTCAGGACGACTCCAACAGCTCCGGTTGGCCGTTGCGGATCGCGGCTGCCGCGGCCCTGACTTTGATCATATATCTGGTGGGCCTGGCCGGTTGGATCACACTGCGCCCGTCGGACTGGATAAAGTATACGACCAGCGTCGGCGGCTATGAAAACATCGCGCTCGCCGATGGCAGCGCAATCCAACTCAACACCGACAGCGAGATCCGGACGCGACTGACATCACACGCGCGCGAGATCCAGCTCATCCGCGGCGAGGCGCTGTTCAAAGTCGTGAATGACCGACACCGGCCCTTCACCATCGAGGCCGCGAATGTGGCCGTGCATGTCAATCAGTTGGATGAGAGCGCAGCCGCGCTCGTGGTGCGCGTGCGGGCCCCGAGCGCCATCGATGTATCGGTCACGCGCGGCAGTGTCGTGCTCGAACCCGCGGAGCGCCTGTTCGACATCGCCTCCCGGCATCCGGCCGTTCCGGAGTCGACTATTGTCGAGGGCGACCTGGCGGCGATCCGCCCCGAGGGCGTGCATCTGATGCGCGTGGGCCTCGAGGAGCTCAATCGCAAGCTCAGTTGGACCGCGGGACTGCTGTCATTTCAGGGCGAGACGCTGGCCGAGGTGACGGATGAATTTAACCGTTACAACCGCAAGCACCTCCTGGTCACCGATCCTGCCATCGCGAACCGCAGGATCGGCGGCGCCTTCCAGGCCACCGATCCGGACAGTTTCGTGTCCGCTCTGCGCAAGGGGTTCGGAGTGCGGGCGTATGAGTTGCAGGAAAATTCGGACGAGGGCGTGATTCGACTCACCTCCGCAAAATAGTTGCCTCTCCACGGCAAGCGGACGGGGACTTCCGTTAAAATCGGCGAATTGACTCCGAAACATCGCCAATCGCCTGCCGCCACCCAGCATGAGATCACCGGCCTTTTCGCCGGCATTGGAGGTCTCGAACGCGGTCTGCACCGCGCCGGTCACCGCACCTCGCTCCTTTGTGAAACCGATGCCGGCGCGACAGCCGTTCTGAAGGCTCGCTTTCCCGACGTCGACCACCATGACGACGTCACCACTCTCGATCGATTACCCAAGCGTACGACGTTAGTCGTAGCCGGGTTCCCTTGCCAGGATCTCAGCCAGGCCGGCCAGACCGCTGGAATCGCCGGATTGCGCTCCGGCCTGGTGGGAGAAGTCTTCCGGCTCGTGCACAAGCACCGGACGCCCTGGATCCTCCTGGAAAACGTACCGTTCATGTTGCAGCTCAATCGCGGCCGCGCCATGGACCACATTACCAGCGCACTGGAGTCCCTCGGATACCACTGGGCGTATCGCGTAGTTGATTCCCGATGTCTGGGCCTCCCTCAGCGCCGGCGGCGCGTTTACCTGTTGGCCTCCCTGGAAAACGACCCGCGAACCGTTCTGTTCGCAGACGATGCCGGATCGCCGGCCTCCACCGATTCGAAAGCCAACAGCGCCCGGTCTGCCTGTGGCTTCTATTGGACCGAAGGCATCCGGGGCCTGGGATGGGCAGTCGATGCCATTCCGACTCTGAAAGGCGGATCCACCGTCGGCATACCCTCGCCACCAGCGATCCTGCTCCCCAGCGGAGAAGTCGTGACTCCGGATCTGCGCGATGCAGAGCGGCTTCAAGGCTTTCCGGACGATTGGACCAAGCCCGCGGAAACCGTCGGGCGCACCGGTCGACGCTGGCGGCTGGTGGGAAATGCCGTCAGCGTCCCCGCCGCTGAATGGATCGGGCGCAGACTTGCAGCACCGGGTACCGTTCGGGACTTTCCAACGACACCCATTCGCGGGGCTCCCTGGCCCACAGCGGCCTGGAATGTGGGCAATGGCCGAATGCGCGTCGAAGCCTCCGAGTGGCCGGTCAAAAAGGCTTACCAACCGCTCGCGAGCTTCCTGAAGCACCCGCCGCGCCCGCTGTCCTTCAAGGCAACACGCGGCTTCCTGGAGCGGACCACGCGCAGTTGCCTCATCTTTCCGCCAGGCTTCCTGGAAGCGCTGCGGGCACATGAGTTGCGGATGGCCTAGGGTCGAATGTCCAGACAGCCATTTAAAAAGGTGGAGAAGCGACTGGCGGGGACCAGGGCGCTGCGGACCGATGCCGCAACCTCTGCCCGCATGGGCCGCGTCCGGCAATCAGGGACCGCGCCGGAGATGACGGTCCGGCGCGCCGTTTCAACACTAGGGCTGCGTTACACGGTCAGGAATCGGGACCTGCCCGGCTCACCCGATCTGGCCAACCGTTCGCGCCGTTGGGCCATCTTCGTGCACGGCTGCTACTGGCATCGGCACGAGGGCTGCCACAAGGCAACACTGCCGCGTACCAACACTGATTTCTGGCTCGCGAAATTCTCACGCAATAGGGCCCGGGACGAGGCCGCCCGCATCGAGCTCGAGCGGCGCGGTTACCGCGTGTTGACTTTCTGGCAATGCGACGTGGAAGGAAGCAACGCAATCGCGGCCAGGCTCGGGCGCCTGCGGCCTTCCCGGCGTTCCTAAGCTTCCCGTCCCCACTCCCGGATCCGGAACAGCGCATGCACTTCCGCACTGGCCGCGCGGAAGTCAGTAGCCCAATCGACGCCCAGGTTGCGCAGGAAATAGGCCGTCTGAAAATCCCGGCTGTACTCCGGGCGGCTCGGCCGGTGGCCGCGCCAGACAAAATCCGCCGAGCATCCCACTGCGATGCCGGCCAACATCAACGAACGCCGCGCATGATCCTCATCAACGCCGTAGATGGCGTGCACCGCCTCCAGATGCAACGCGCAGGAGAACCAAACCAGGTCGTTCTCCATTGCATAGCGAGCCGCCGCTACTTTGCGCGGATCACTGGGAGAAAATTGTTCCGCGCGCTCCGTCGCCGGCGGCAGCGTGTCACACCCGAAACACAACATCGCATTGATGTAGTCCGCCTGCACGGAAGGATCCGAAGCATCGCCGAAATGCTTCTTGAACAGGCGCGACACCAGACGGTCAACTTCCAACACGGCGGCCGCGACTTCGGGCACCCGAGCCTCGTCGACAAATTTCGCACGGCTGTCCAGCGACAACGCCATTCTCACCCAGGCGTTGAATACGGCCGGGCGCTGTTCGCAGCGCAGGAACCTGCGCAGCAATCCCGGCTCGGTGGTGCCATTGCCAAAGTGATAGCGGCCGTTCGTTTCGGGGTGGTAGATGTCCCAATACTGCGTATACGCATCGAGCTCGTGAAACCAGGCCGCATACCGGTTCGAAGCCTCGACGAGCTCTCCCATAGCGGGCTTCATGCCCACCTGCCGATTGACCATCGCCACCCCGGAATGCCTCGATAACATTCGTGAAATCCTCCGCGTACAGCAAAGGCCTGTAATCAGGCTCAGGTTTATCGCACCCCGCAAGGGGCAGCACGGCGAATGGCGCTACCAACGTCTCGGGCGCGCGGCAGTATCACTTACCGGCGCGCTGATCCAACTTCTCTCTGACACCGCCGGCCGAAAGCAGGCGTCGCATGGGCTCGCCGATCAATTCGTAGACCGCGGAATAAGAGCGCTGCAGCGCGGAGGCGCTCGGCAGGTACTGAAAAACACCGTATTCGCG
>Ga0207703_10001190_pt1 | contig 24463 bp, 16 predicted proteins | sample KBSSwiS12_FD_184304 | JGI IMG/M metagenome (GOLD analysis project Ga0207703, IMG submission 184304) | Switchgrass rhizosphere microbial communities from Kellogg Biological Station, Michigan, USA - KBS Switchgrass S1-2 (SPAdes) (version 2) | ecosystem: Host-associated > Plants > Roots >...
GACTATCTCGGCTGCATCGGCATCCGACAGCCGTGCAAACAACACATCGTACTGCGGACGTAACGTGGCTGCGGCAACCCACGCCGTAATAGCGAGGATCAGTACGACTCCAGCAATCAGTCCGATCCTGGCGCCCGGCTGCAGGCGCTTCCATAGATCTCGTATGGCGTTCACATCAAACCTGCATGCGCATCAGTTCCTGGTAGGCATCCAGGGTCTTGTTACGAACAGCCAACATCAGCTCGAAGGACAGCCGGGTCTGCTCCATGCCGATCACCGTGTGATGCAGGCTCTCCGGCGCCTGGGCCGAGGCGAGTTTCATGGTTGCGTTCTGGCTGTTGAGCAACTGAGCGTTCAGCGACTCCAGGCCTCCCAATACGGTCTCAAATGACGGGCCGGTGGCCTGCTCGATCCCGGTCATACCGTCCGGCAGCACGGGCTGCTGTGCTGCGACCGTGGCAATTGCCTCGACGCTCATCGGTGATTCCCCATGTCCAGAGTTCGTTGCATCAGCGTGCGAGTGACATCAAATGCCCGCAGGTTGGCCTCATAGCTGCGCGATATGGAGATCAGATCGAGCATGGACGAAATGGGGTCCACGCCGGGCATGGTCACAAATCCTCGTGCGTCCGCATCCGGGTGACCGGGGTCGTACACCAGGCGCGGCGGCACATCCAACTGCGCTGTCCCGCTGACCGCCGGTCGCGGCAGCGACTCGGCGGACAATGAGTCACTCGATGCTACCCCATTGTGTTTGCCGAGGATGCTATGGACGATCACCGTGAGTGGCTGGTAGACCGCGCCTGCCTGGCCGGTCGTTTGCGCATTGGCCAGGTTCGCGGCGGCGGCTTCGAGCCGGGCCTGCTGGACATCCATCCCGGCGGCGCTGATATCCAAAATGCCGAACATCCCCATGTCTCAACCCTCCCGGCCTTCTTTGATGGCCATCTGCAGCAGCCCCATTGATCGCTCGAAGGCGCTCAGCAGCGTCTGATACTGCGCGGCATCCTTCGCCATGAGCGCCATCTCCTTGTCCAGGCGCACAGTCTCATCCGCCGATTTTGTCACTCGCGCGCCCGCCGGGATCTGAGCCACGCCCTCGGGATCCAACTCGTCCGCGATGCGCTGCACCTGCTCGTCAAAGGTCACCTCGAGGCGCTGGTAGTCAGGAACATCGGCGTTCGCGATGTTCGCCGTATGCACTGCCTGCCGCAGCGAAGCGACATCGAGCGCTCGCGACAAGGCTGCAAACTCCGGTGCGGACACTATTGAGCTCATAAATTTCTCATTGCACGATCAGTTCTGCGTGGAGCGCGCCGGCGCGCTTGATACCTTGCAACACCGCGATGATTTCCCGCGAAGAGGCTTTCACCGCCCGCAAGGCATTGACCAGGTCGGAGATGGTGGCACCCTGATGCAGATTGATGGCCTGCGTCTGCTGGTTGTCTTCCTGAGTCTTGATCCGCGTCTGGGGCACGATGGCTGTGCGGATATCCGCGCCGGGACGGATGAAAGTTCCATACGGCTGGGAGACCAGGTAGTCCGTGGTGATGGAGACCTTCAGATCGCCTTGCGTGATGGTCACAGCGGAGAGCCAGACACTGCCCCCGGACACGATCGTCCCGGTGCGCTCGTTTACGACAACACGTGCCTTGGCATCGGGCTCGACAACCAGGTTTTCGACCGTCGCGATGAGACGCACGAAGTTGGCGGGCGGCAGGTTTTCGGTCTCGAGCCTGATGCGACCTGACTCGAGGGCAGAGGCGCCTGCCGCTGGCAGCTCCTTATTGATGATGTCGGCCACCCGGGTGGCCGTCGTATAGTCAGGATCATTCAGGATCAGATCGACGGTTCCGTCCCGGTTTTTCAACTGGGGGGACAGCTCCTTCTCCGCTACGGCTCCCTCCGGAATCGTTCCCGAGGTGGGAAAATTCTTCTGCTCGACATTCCCGTTCTGCTCGAAGCGATAGCCACCCACGGCCAGCGGCCCCTGCGCGGTGGCATATATGTGGCGATCGCCGCCCAAAAGCGGGGTATGCAGCAGAGTCCCGCCTGCCAGGCTGCGCGCATCACCGATCGACGATACGTTGACATCCAACCTGTCGCCAACGCGCAAAACGCCGGGGAGGCTGGCGGTTACGAGCACCGCGGCCACGTTGCGACTGCTGACGCCGAGGGGCGGAACGTTGAGGCCGAACTCCTGCAGCATGTTGGAGACTGACTGAAGGGTCGGCAGGTTGCGCTGGGTATCGCCGGTTCCCGGCAATCCGACTACCAGGCCGTACCCGAGGATGGCGTTATCCCGGACTCCCTCGAACCGTGCGAGATCTTTGATCCGGACGGCGCAGTGAGCGCTGCCGGTGAGCAGCGCGGCCAGAATCAACATCCATCCGTGGGCTCGCAATCGCATCATTCACTCCCACAGGAACGACAGAATCCGGTTGATCAGTCCGGGCGACTGCTTGCGCGCCAGGATTCCCTTGCCGGTGAACTCGATACGCGCGGACCCCACTCTCGAGGACGGCAGGGTGTTGTCCGGCCCGATGTCCTCGGCCCGAACGATGCCGTCCAGCCGGATCCGCTGCCGCTCGTTGTTGACTTGAATGTCCTGCTCACCGTGCACGATGAGATTGCCGCGATCATCGACGTTCAGCACAGTGACCGTGAGATTTGCGACGAGCTTGTCGCTGCGCTCGATGTCGCCTCCGCCGCCCGAATTGCTGCCGATCGTGGCCGACAGAGGCTTCAAAGTGCCGGTCTTGTCGAGCACGGAGACTTGTGCCGAGTCGGTCTTGTTGGTGGTCGTCTGTGCGGCGGCGGAGACCGAGGAAGCCTCGGTCACCAGGACCGTGAAGACATCACCCGGCCGGTGAGCGCGCCGATCCGCAAAGAACGATCTGGGCTCGTCGTTTTGCGCCAAGGCCGGGGCAATGGCCAGCGCCGCAAGACACAGGAGCACTGTTCTATTCATTGATTGTCACCTCGCGCGAGCCGCTGACAATGGCGCGAAATAAATCATGGCTGCGGGGATTCAGGACCAGCAGGGAATCACCGGCAATACCGTCGTTCTGGGCGACACCGCGGGTGGTGAGCGAAACCTTGGGACCGACATACCGAACGACTATCTCCTCTCCGCGCGCCACCAGGGGCCGCGGCTCAACAGACGCGGCGCAGATCACCTCGTTCGCTCGCAACGCCTTCCTGGCGCGCTTCCCGTTGAGAAGCGTCGGATCCAGCACCGGGTCGCAATTCGCGGCCACGATGTTGCTTTCCGCCAATTGTCCGTCCCCCGTGTTGAGCATCTGCCCTGGAACAACCGTACGCGTCGCGCTCACCGCCTGAGCGAAACCTGCCACGGAGTACCAATACACCCGCCGTCCAATCTGCACCGCGCTACGCGCGCCGAGCTGCACAACTTTTGCATCGGCGAAAGTCGCCGGCACGTCGGTGCTGAAGGACTTGATTTCCCACCGAACGACAGCGGGATAGCGCTCCAGCAAACGTGCTCGCAGGATCCCCTCGACCGCGGAGGTCGGTTCCGTCGTAGCCAGCGACATTGCAAGCACGCCGAAAATCACGGCATCAGGTCCTGTAGAGACTGTTGGTAATGGCCATCATCTGGTCGGCTGCCTGGACGACCCGTCCATTCAGCTCGAAACCCCGCTGCGCCAGCATCATCGAAGTCAGCTCCTCGACGAGCTGCACGTTGGAAGCTTCGAGGTAGCCCTGCTTGATGGAGCCGAGCCCCTGTTCCGTGGGCGTGCCGACTCGCGCCTCGCCGGAATCGGTCGTCGCCACGAATTGATTGTTGCCAATCGCCTGGAGAGCCCCCGGGTTGGCAAACGACACCAGCTCGATCTTACCGAGCTGGACCGGCTGACTCTGTCCGGAGACGGTTGCGGTCACTTCTCCGTTCGCAGCGATCTGGAGCGCCTGCATGTCCGATGGAACACGCATCGACCCCGCGAGCGGCGTGCCGTCCGCGGCGGCCAACTCGCCGTCGGCATTGATTCTGAGCGCGCCGTTACGTGTGTAAGCCGGCGTTCCATCCGCTCGAATGACCTCGAGATACCCACTGCCGTCAATTGCGACATTCAGCGGCTCACCGGTCTGGTTCAGCGCGCCACCGACAGTCGATGAGCTGGTATGTGCCAGCGCGCCGGCGCCTCGCTCAGTGAGATTTGCGCGCACAGTGGCGACCATGGGATCAACCGAAGTGGGCGTCATCGCGGCCGTGGCCTCCTCGAAGGAGACGACGCTGCGACGAAACCCCACCGTATTCAGATTGGCAACGTTGTTCGCGACAGTGTCAATCTGACTCTGCTGCGCCCGCATTCCAGTAGCCCCAATGTAGAGAGCGTCAAACATGATTCTAAGCTCCGTGTCGTAGTCAGATCCTGCCGAGCGTGGTGATGGCCTTGTCGGTCATGTCGTCGTAACCGCGAACAAAATGTTGAGCGGCCTCGAAGCGGCGCAGCGTGTCCATGAGCTGCACCATCTCGTTGACCGTCTGGACGTTCGAAGTCTCGATAAACCCCTGGCGGACCGTCGGCGCCGGAGCATCGATTGCCTGCTCGCCGTCGGCCAGGACATATGAGGAATCGCCCACCGGCCGCAGGGCCGATCCGGATGCGACATCCACGATACGAAGCTGGCCCATGACGTCGGTTCCCACCCGAACCGTTCCATCTGGAGAAATCGTGGGTTGATCGCCGGTGATCACGAGAGGACCTGAGGTTCCCAGCACCGGGTCACCGGCCTGGGTAACGAGCTGACCATGGCTGTCGAGGTGGAAATCACCGCGGCGGGTCAGTGTTTCACCCCGGGCAGTGTTGACCACGAAGAATCCTGATCCTTCGAGCGCGAGGTGCAGCGGACTCGCCGTGCTCTGCAACGTCCCCGGTGTCAGATCGAGCGCGCCCCGCCGCTCGATGTTGGATCGATCACTGACGTAGCCGGCGATCTGCTCGAACGTCGCATGACTCACCGGAATCTCACGCCGGTAGGCCACACTCTGCGAGTTGGCGATGTTCTGCGAAATGACCCGCAACCCTTCTGCCTGCGACTGCATTGCACCTGCAATCATATCGATCGTCGTTGTCATTTCGCCGCCTGCTGCCGTTTGCCATCAATGTGGAGTACGTGGACCAGAAGAGCCGCCATGATCGGGAACAAGTCCCGCCCGATCGCGCCGTCAACGGGTACGCGATACAACTGGGCTACGAGCTCTGGATCTCGCACGATCGGTAGGTCGTGCACCGGTTTCTGGGACATCAAAACTCCATGTCCACACTGCCCGCTGACAGCACGTGGTCGATGATCTGACGCGCGGCACGCCCCTCGGAGCCGTACTCGTAGCCGACTCCCTCTACATTCCAACCGAGGCGGCCCGCCAGCTGCCTGACTTCACCGCTGTATGCGGACAGCTCGGTAGCCGCCTCAGTCGTCTGCCCCGTAAAAGTGATAATCAATCGGTTATCGAGCGCACGCGCCTCGACCTGCACAGGCCCCAGCGTTTTGGTGTCGAATGTCATTACCAGGCGTCGGATCTGAGTTGCCGCGCTCGCTGTTGGGCGCTGCTGGAAGTGCACCAGGTCGAGCTCGACGAGTTGACCGGCAACCATCACAGGCAGAGTGCCGTATCGGTACGCCACACTCCCTTCATTCTGAATATTGAGAAGCCAGCGCGACAAGTCGCCGCCGCCGCCGTCGTCGGTAAATGCGTTGCCGAGCATTTCCGCGAGCATCGCGGAAGCCGAATCGTCCCCTTCCGCTGCGGACTGAACGAGCTGCGTTACATCACCGGCTGCACTGCTTCGGTTCGCTGCATTTCCGTCGATCCGCTGTGCCACATAAAGCGCCTGCAGGCCTTCCTCCGCGACGGGGTGGCCACTCTTGGCAAGAAATAGCCCTCCCAGCGCCATCGAGGTCGGATCCGTCGCGCGACTGACGGCCTGCTCCAGACTGTCATGTTGGTCGGTATCGAGAGCCACTTTGTAACGAGCCTGCAAAGTGTCGAGCAGGGATGGTGTCGGGGACGTTTCATCCGGCGCCGCTGCGGGCTCGGAATCGGATGAAAGATACTTGAGCTCCAGCCGATCGCCGACGGATACGACAACCGCGCGCACCCGGGCACCGACATTGAGCGGCACGAGGCTATCGACGACATGTTGGCCGCCAGCCATGGATACGAGGTATTGCTGCTCCTCGAGCTGCTGCAACACGCTCATGTCGAGCCGCTGACCCACCTCGAGCTTCTCAAACGATCCATTCACGTGACCGTCGGCCGCCCGTCGCGAACCCGTACCGACCACATGAGCTGCTGAGCTGACGTGAGCGACGGTCACAGCTTCACCACCGCGAATGCGCGAAGGCTCACATGAGTGGGAATTTCATTGAGTGATATCACTGACAACTGCGGGACCAGGCGCTCGGTAAAGCGCCGGATGTGCCGGCGCAGGCTGGGCGCGCACAACAGGACCGGGCGCAGATTCCCGCGGGTCATCCGCTCCACTTCATCCGACAGCTTGCGCAGCAACGACTCCGCGAAGCGCGGCTCGAGAATCAGAGTGGGCTTCTCTTCCACCGCGCGGATGGAGCCTGCAACGGATTGCTCGACGTTGGAGTCGAGGGTCAACACTTGCATCTGACCTTTGTTATCCGCCAGTTGCTGGCAGATCACAGGTCCCAGCCGCTCGCGAACGTGATCGGTCAGCACCTCCGCATCCTTGCTGCGCCCACCGAAGTCCGCCAGGACTTCGAGAATGGCGTCCATGTTGCGAATCGGCACACGCTCTTTGACGAGCCCCTGCAGCACGCGCTGTACGTCACCGACGGACAGGACCTTCGGTATCAACTCCTCGACCAGGCCCGACTGCGTTTCACGGACCCGGGCAATCAGGCGGTCGGTTTCAGCACGGGTAATCAGATTGTGCGCGTTCTGCCTGAGTACCTCGGAAATGTGCGTCATGAAGACGGTCGCAGCATCCACAACCGTGTATCCGACTGAACGGGCGTTGGCGCGACCGCTTTCGGCAATCCACACCGCCGCTAGCCCATAGGCGGGGTCGGTCGCAGCGACACCATCGATGGCCGCACGCTCGCCACCCGGATTGATCGCCAGGAGGCGGTCCGGATGAACCTCGCCCTCGGCCACGCGAGTGCCAAACAGTTTGATTTCGTAGCGATTCGGCGCCTGCCGCTTTTCATCGCGGACTCGCACCAGCGGCAGCACGACGCCCATGTCGAGCGCAAACTGCTTGCGGATTGAAGACAACTTCTCCGCCAGAATCCGGCCTTCTTCGCCGACGAGCGGGATCAGTCCGCTGCCAATGGTGACCTCCGCCGGATCGACCCGCAGCGCCTTGTACAAATCCTCGGGTGTCTCCGCTGTCGCAGGAGCCGATGCTCTGTCAGCCGCACCTGCCACCGGCGCGCGCTTCACCGCCATCCAGAACAGAAACGCGGCCGCCGCGGCGAGAGTCAGGACCGGAATGACGGGCAGGCCCGGTAGAAAGGCCAGAGCCACGAGCACCACGGCCACGAGGGCGATGCTGCGCGGATGAGCGAGGATCTGCCTGGACACTTCCGCGCCCAGGCGGGCATCGGAAGCTGCTCGTGTCACAATGATGCCCGTACCCGTTGCAATCACGAGCGCGGGCACCTGGGTCACGATGCCGTCGCCGACTGTCAGAAGTGTGTAGGTCTGCAGTGCCTCGCCCCAACTCATGCCTTTCTGGGCAACGCCGATCGCAAGTCCCCCGATGACATCCACCAGAATGATGAGGATGCCGGCAATGGCATCGCCTTTCACGAAGCGGCTGGCACCATCCATGGCACCATAGAAATTCGCCTCTTTTTCAATGTTCTTGCGCCGTTCCCGGGCCTCGTTCTGATCGATGAGCCCCATGTTGAGATCGGCGTCGATGCTCATCTGCTTACCCGGCATTCCATCGAGCGTAAAACGCGCAGCCACCTCAGCCACGCGTTGCGCGCCATTCGTGACCACGACGTACTGCACGATGATCAGCACGACAAACACGATCATGCCGATGACGTAGTTGCCGCCGATCGCGTGATTGCCGATCGATGCGATGACTCGCCCGGCGTTTGCCTCTGACAGAATCAGGCGCGTGGCTGCAACATTCAGGCCCAACCTGAACAGGGTCGCGACCAGCAGCAGGGACGGAAACGTGGAGAATTCGAGCGGCCGCTGCGTGAAGAAGGTCAGCAGCAGAATCAACAGTGCGAACGAGAAGTTCGTAATCAGCAGAAAGTCCAGCAATTGCGCCGGGATGGGTGAGAACAGCACCAGCAGGATGCCGGACAGGAGGGCCACCAGCGCCAACTCGCTTTTCTCGCCGAACACCTTCTGCAGCCACGAGGTCACTGGACAACCTCATACCGAGCGGCCCGCCGCCGGGCGGTCTCCACTTCGGCGTAGATGCGTGCAACATCAACGAAGGATTCGGGTGGAATGGGCTGATCCACGCGCGCCTGCCTGAACAACAACCGCGCCAGCTTGCGCCGCTCATACATCGGCACACCCTTGGTGCGGGCCAGCGCCTTCATTTCCACGGCCCAGCGGTCGGCTCCCTTGGCGATCACCTGGGGCGCGGACATTGCTCCTCGGACGTACTTCAGCGCAATGGCAATGTGCTCGGGGTTGGTTATCAACACATCGGCTTCAGGGACCCGGTTCACGGAACGGGTCTGTTTCAGATTCTCACGTTGCAGCTCGCGCAGCTTGGCGCGCACGTGCGGGTCGCCTTCCCGCCGCTTGCCCTCTTCCTTGATTTCCCGTCGGCTCATCATCATCTGCCTGCTGTATTGCCAACGCGTGTAAATCAGATCCAACAGTCCGATCAGCAACAACACGAGCCCCAGCCGCAACAGCAACGACTCACCCGAGCTCGCGAGCCACGCCAGGCGTGTGCCACTGTCCGTGGAGGCGATCGCGGGCAGCCCCGGCCACAGGCTCAGCATGAAGCCGTACAGAATTGCGCCGAACAGACAGAGTTTCAGCAGGGTTTTGCCGGCTTCAAACAGCATCCGCTTGCTGAAGACCCGCTTGAAGCCCTCCACCGGGTGCATGCGCTCGAGCTTCGGCTGCAATGGGGTGAACGAAAAAACCGGCCCGATCTGCACGAGGTTGGCGAGAATCCCCGCCAGCACCGCGACCAATACAAACGGCACGATGATATCCAGCGAAGCGAGCAGCACCTGCCCCAGCCATGCCGCATCGCCGGGCCGCTCGAGACGGACGCTGCCGGAGGCCTGAAAGAGCGCGACTGACAGATCGGCCAGATGGGAGGAGACCGCGCTTCCCCGCACGACGAGCACCGCCAGCAGGGCGCAAACAGTCACAAACGTGTTGAAATCCAAGCTCTTGGCAACCTGACCCTGCTTGCGCGCCTCGGCGAGCTTGTAGGGTGTCGCAGGTTCCGGGCGATGTTGTTCCTGCTCAGCCATTGGCGAACAATGCCTGCAGGAGGGGACCAGAGAGTTTGATCGACGCGGCCAGGGCCGTCAGTCCCAGAACGATCTTCACCGAGAAGCTCAACACGAATACGTTGAGCAACGGCATGCTGCGCGCCATCACGGCCATGGCCAGATCCGTCAACAGCAGGGCAAGCATGACGGGAGCCGCCAGCGCCGCACCAAAAGTAAACATCACACCGGACTGCCGGAATACGGCATCCCAATCCAACGCGGAGCCCACCGTCCCGGGCGGGACGGTCTGCGCCGACATTGCAAGTGCTTGAATCAGCACATGGTGTCCATTCATCGCCAGAAACACGGCGATGGCCGCCATCCCGAAGATCGTGCCCAGCAATGAGCTGAAGCCCTGCACGGTTGGATTCAGCACGGAAGCCACACCAAACCCGATCTGGATGTCCAGGATACGTCCAGCCACCTGCGTGGCGGCATAGGCGGCCAGAAACCCGAACGAGAGGCTCGCGCCAATGGTCAACTCGCTGAGAGCCGCCGCGGTCAACGCCGGCACGGAGTTGATCTCGGGCGCCGATATCGGCAACGCGGCAACGATCATCGCGCTCAACGCGAGAGTGATGATTACGCGCGCGGTAGCCGGTATCTGCGTAGGCCCAAACACCGGAGCCAGCATCGTCGCCGCCGCGACGCGTACGGACAACAATCCGGTGGCGACCAACCACCCGATGTCGAAACGCAGTGACATCGGGTCAGAAATAGCTGGGGATATTGCTGATCAGACGCGTCGCAAACTGCGCCAGCGTCGTCATCATCCAACCGCCCAGCAGCAGCAACACCGCCGTGGCGGCGATCAGCTTGGGCACGAAGGTCAGCGAGGATTCCTGTATCTGGGTCACCACCTGCAGGATGCTCACCAGCAGGCCGACCAGGGTTGTAATGGCGATGAGCGGACCGGCGAGCAGGAGAGCGGTCCATAGCGTATCCGAAGTCAGCGCAAGCGCGCCTTCCGTCCCTAGGTCTCCCATAGCTCCCCGACCCTTCCCGCACCCGAAGTTATTGTTGCTTGATCCCTTATCCGGCCGATCCGTTGCGAAAACGGTCAGCCGCCTCGTGGACATATGTTAACCATCGCGTGCCGCACCGCGTCAAGGGGTGTCAGTGCAAAGAAAACTCTTGCGTTGTGGCCGGGGGTGGGATAGCGGAAGCGGCGGGTTAGGGTTTGGTTGGAATTGTGTTGTTCTTGTTGCGATGAATGGAGCAGCTGCAACTCGAAGCGGATTGACATCGGCGGTTGGAAGTAGCTGGGGATATTGCTGATCAGGCGCGTCGCGAACTGCGCGAGCGTCGTCATCATCCAGCCGTCCAGCAACAGCAACACCGCCGCGGCGGCGATGAGCTTGGGCACGAATGTCAGCGAGGATTCCTGAACCTGGGTAACGACCTGCAGAATGCTCACGGGCAGGCCGACTAAAAGTAGTGATGCCGATGATCGGATCTGCCAGCACGAGGGCGGTCCACAGCGTATCCACCGTCAGCGCAAGCGCCGACTGCAAGCGGTCCGGCCGTGTTATGGACATATGTTAACCATCGCCTGCGGCACTGCGTCAAGGGGTGTCAATATAAAGAAAAGTCTTGCGTCGCGAGCACGAGTCGGATAGCGGGGTGAGGGCGGTGGTTGGATATGTTTTGTTTTTGTTGCAGGGGAGTTAAAAGTGGCAGCCCACTTGCGTTATGGTGGAAACACCTTGGTTTCTTTGGTGTCCAGCAGTTTGGAGCAGTCGCGCACTCTGCTGATCAGGTAGATATCCACGTGGTCGTCAACAAAGGCGAACCGGAAACCATGCAGACACGACCGGTCGTGTACGACCGACCGAATAGGCGCGACCACTTCGTGCCGTTGGGCGTCTGCGGAAGTCCAGCGGATCGTGACGCTTTCGGGCACTCTGGAGACTTCGCTTTCCGCGGTCGTAACGCGGTTCACCGGTCCGAAATTCTTGTGCGCAAACCCTCGCGGTAATGTCAACGCTCCGTATGTGATCTGCACCGCGGTGACGGCACCATGACCGAAATTGCCGAATTCAAAGGTTTGATAGAGCGGCTCATCCGACATCGAGGCACCCTGTGCGCTCACTGCAACGAGATATGCGAACGCTCCGTAGGAAAGAACCTTCGCGACGATACGTTTCATGGCACTTCATAGCTCCTCAGTGTGAGTAGTTCGGATAAGTAGGCGCCGGGTTGCGAGCCGGAAAAACAGTCCGGTTGTTATGGATGCCGAACGCATGCAGAGTCTTGTCGAGCAGATAGTCCGAGTTGTGCAATTGCATGCTCTCAATCGAATAATTGCGGACATCCAGATCATAGTTACCCGCTGGATCGGTCAGCGGATTCAGGGGCACTCCCAACTGATGCAGGAAACTGTACCCCATATCGAGGGCGAAGTACTGGTAGGGATTGCTTTGATACCCGCCACCGATATCCGAATGTGCACCGGGGATGCCCAACTGGACGATGCGCCCACCGTTGGAGAAGCTGCTGATGTCGGTCGAGCCGGTTGCGCTGCTCGAGGCGAAAAAGAGGCGGTCTTCGTCATTCGCAGTAATGTGCAGCACGTGCTCGACATTCGGCGCGATGTTCAGGTTGTATCCGGGATTAAAGTCGGTGCCCGCGATCCCGAGTGAGCCCACGGTATCGTACAGGACCAAGGCCCCAAACCGAGGTGTCTGCTGACCCGAGAATACCTGGAATTGGCCCGTGTCCGGGTCGGCACTGTCGGGAATCGGCACCCCGGCATACACCAGATTGGCGAAGTCGCGGGCTTCCGCGGCACCGCGGCTGAAGCCAATGCTGGACACGATGATCTGAGCATCGCTGTCGGCGGCATAAATGGCACTCATCGCCTTGCCGAGCTGGTTGAGCGCTATTTTTTCCCGGTCTTTGGCGCCGGCTCCATACGCCCCGCCAGCCAACTCGCCTTCCGGACCGGTCCCGACACCGGACGCATAGTTCGCGTTCGCGTGATCCGTCTCAGGCAGCAGATCGTCGAAGAACAGCGCCGGGTTCGTTTCATTGAGAGTATCCAGGCGGTTGTTCCAGGTGCCATCGAACACCTGAGTGAAATAGTACGTATGCGGGTCATTCGGATCAGCGAACGGAGTCAGGCCCAGCGAGTCGATTCTGCCCATGGAGACCTGGTTGGCCTGGATGACCGCTGGAGTCACGTCGCGAGTGGTGGGTCCGGGAATGGAGAAGTCGGGGTGGAAAGCTCCGAGGGACACTGGAATGTCCTGCAGCGCAGGCTCAAACGGCGCTCCCGTCTGCGGGTCGATCGGAGCGCCGCTGGCTGTATCCGGATTGTTGAGATCCTCGAGCGTCAGGCGACCCAGGGAGCTGTCGCCAACAGCGCCATCATATGTGTTGACGTTTGGCCTGCTGTCGAATGCCGGCAACGTCGGGTATGTCGTCGGTGGCATTTCCAGCCCGAGTATCCCCTGAACCAGGCTGTCTCCCAGCGAGTTGCCAAAAGCGTCCACCGCCACGGCGATCGGTTGAATCTTGCCGCCAATCGCCTGCTGAACGACGCCGCCGGCGGCGTGACCGACGAAGTCGCCCACGAATGACGAACCGGTCCCCTGGCCGACGTAGTGTCCGACGATGCCCGTCACCGGTGCTGCGGCAGCCGACTGGGCCACTTCAGTCCAACTGAAGCTGTGTTGCAGCCCCGTGGCCACCGCGATTCCCTGTACGGCGATATTGTCGATGGCGGCATTGGCTGCGCTGGATGCAATCTGGGCCGCCACTCCGCTGCCAAAATTTACCGCCGGACCGAAGAACTGCACGCCCTCGGTGATGGCGGCAACTCCCAGACTCTTCCAGTTGAATCCCTTCTGATCCCCGTCAGCCATGGCCACGAGCTGCTCGGCGATGTTGCCGATCACGGGGCCCGCGAAATACGACACGACGACTGCCACCACGAGCTCGAGAATCTTGCCGAACAAACCACAACCGTCCTGCTGCTGCGGGGGCGGAATGGGTTGTGTGGGGGTCGTGTCCCCGATCGCCTGGGAGGCATTGAAGGGCTTGAACGAATTCGCATCGTTGTGAAGCGAGGTGACGTTGTTTGGCACCCGCAGGGTGGTACCAGCCGTCAGTGCGCCATCCGGGTCGGTCAAGCCGTTTTCGTTGGCGATCAGATACCAGAGACTGGCATCCCCGAAGACACGCGCCGAGATGATCCTCAGCGTATCACCGGCCTGCGTCACTACCTGCGCGGGACTGTCGGAGGGATAGCTCGTTGATATCGGGGTGTAATTGACGTCAAAGTTGGCCTGGAATGCGCCGCCCGCCTGCAACTGACCGAAGCTGCCGACGTTGTTGCCGTTTGCAAAGAAGAAATACTGAGCCTTGGTGGTATTGGCACCGTCACCGATACGATTCACTGCCACGCCCCAAGCCTGGCCAACACTCATTCGGCCGGCGGTGCTGTCGAACTGGCCCTGGATCGTCGCGAGCACATTGCCGTTGGTATCGTTCGCGAAATAGCGGGTCCTGGTCGGATCGTTAGTATCCGTCGTCTGCACGAGCGCGCCGTTGACATTGTGCAGGAACTTGGTCGCGCCGCCTCCGGGAACGACCGCATTGGGGGCGCTCGGCAGTGAACCTGCATCCAGCTCGAGCTGCTGATAGGTCGATCCCAGGCCGTAATGCAAAGTGTAGAGTGTTGTGTACTGCTGCACCCCATTGGTGTCGAAGACATCAACGGAGTAGCCGCGCAGAACACCGGCATCATCATAGCCCTGAGTCCACTGCAGCATGCCATTTGAAGCGAAGAGACTGGCCGTACCGTAGTGCACGACCGACTGCAGCTTGCTGTTCTTCGTAGTCGTCTGAGTTATAGCGCGACCGTCATCGTCATACAGCGTCACGACGGTGTTATATGCGAGATCCTGTGCGCCATCCCCGGGTAAAACAGTCACTGTGTTGAACTCATTTATGACATGCGACTCCTTGTCGTAGTAGCGCTCACTCTCCAATGTGGGGCTATAGCCGGCGTTGTATGTGTCCTTGGTGGTCTTGAACAGTCTGCCGAGACCGTCGTAAGTGTAGTATTCGGTCACGAGCCCATTGCTCGTGGGCACCATCTGCACACCACCGTCGGACGGGTAGTAGTACGCCTGACCGGCAGTGGTTGCAGTGATCCGCTCGCCTTTCGCATCGTAGGTCAGCCGGGTTCCGTGATCGGCGTTCACGACGACGTTGGGTACTGTGCCATTGTCGTTGGCTCCCTCACTGACGATGACGCGATTGTCCTCGTCGTACTGGTAGTAGAGATCCTGGTGCCGGGAGGTACCGGAATGATCCAGATAGTCATCCGATATGAGAGTGCGATTGCCCGCATCGTCATAGTGGTATGTCAGGTGATAGTCAGGATCGGTGAGCGTTGAAATTCGATTCTGCTGGTCGTAGGTGATCTTCGTATCCTGCTGGACCTGGAAGTCCACGACGACCTGCTCCCGGACCTTGCGGCCATAGGCGTCATACCCGTATCCCGTGGTGCTGTTCGAGCTCGCCAGCTTCGAATTGACGGTCGCGACACCCTGGTCAGTGATGCTGATGAGGTGACCCGCCGAATCGTAGCCATACTGCAGATGCTGCCCGACCGCACTGGTCTCCAACTTCACATTGCCGATGCCGTCATACGTGTAAGTGTGCTTGACCCCCGATGTGTCCGAGGTGGCACCATTGGAGCCATAAAAGTAATTCGGGTTGGCTAGATCCGTGCTCTCCTGCACGTGGCCGAAAGCGTCATATTTCCAGGTCAGGAAGCTGTTGTTGGCGTCCGTTTCCCGGGTCTTGTTGCCGTGAGCGTCGTACTCGTAGGTGGTATCGAATCCGAGCGCGGTCCGAGTGCGGATGACGTGTCCCTGCAGGTCATACCAGTATCGAGTGGTCTTCCCATCGCCGTTGGTATCCGTAATCCTCTCGCCCGCTTCGTCATACCCGTAGGTCTCGACGACAACCTGGGCGGGGTCGGTGGCGGTAATGCTCGGATTGACTGCGCTGGGAGAGCCCGCAATCGAAAACGCGTTGAGACTGATTTCCCTGGCGACCTGGACGAGCCGGTCGTCCTTGTCGTAAACATTTCGGGTCCTGTAGCCCAGCGCATCCGTGACCTGGATCTGGTCGCCGAAGATATTGTAGACATAGCGGGTGAAGGATCCGTTGGCGAACTCAGCCGAAGCCGGGTCGCGCAGCCCCAACAACTGGCCGACGGAGTTGTAGGTTGCGCGGCCTCCGGCGCCATTGCCGTCATGGGTCTCCAGCAGGTCACCACGCAGGTTGTAATAGTTGGTCACAATGGGTGTGACCCACTCATATTCGATGGCGCCCCATGTTCTCAGCACCTGCTCATACGGCAGTGTAGTCTGCGTGAGCTTGTTTGCCTGGTTGTAGGCGTACAGAGTGAGATTGCCGGCCGCATCGGTGACAGATAAAACATTGCCCCACCGATCGAAAGTCTGCGACGTGGTCGGTGTAGCGAGGTGCGGAGCGTCGATGCCGGTACTCGTCATGAATTGCGGGGATTTCTGCGTCAAGATGTTTCCGTCGAGATCACGGATCGTCTCGTTGCGCAGCGTGCCGCTCATGGTGCTGGCGGTATCCGCCGAGACCGAGGACAGGTCGACGTCCTTGCTGCGTATTTCCGCTGTTGCGCGACCTGCCAGGTCGTACAAGTAGATCTTGGCTACCCCATCGCCTGAATTGGTCGACCAGAGATGACCCATCTGGTCGTACTTGAAGTAGGTCTGAGGCGTCGTGGGAACGGGGTCTTTACCCACAGTGTACGTGCTTTGGCCTGTAAGCTCTCCAAACGCATCGTATGTTGAGTCCGTGCGCGTCACCGAGGCGGTCGCCGGGGGATTCTGCAGTTGCCGTAGCACCTGCGTGTACTTGCCGGAGGCGTCCAATCCCAGAATCTGAACACTCTGCACCGAGCCCAGGCCACCTGGAACCGGCAGGATCTCCAGTTGAGAATTGTCGCTCCACGTCAGTGTAACGCCCGTGCCCACATTCGAAAGGACAGCGGACGTGTAGACGCGAGACTGGGCTCCTCCATCGGCGTCCGTCGTGTAGTTGACCCGAACGATGACAGGCCCGGTACCGATATCCGCGTAATTGACAGTGATGCTGTTGGAACCCAGCCAGTAATAACGCTGATTACCGCCCTCGGGATCGAAGTTCGAGGCCAGCACCGCGCTCGTTTGCGACGCTATCGATGCAGTCTGCGCGTCAGCCAGAGCCTGAGGCTGAATGAGCGCAGTCTCGTGCCCGAGAGCGTCGTACTGATGAATCTTGACGGTGGTCCGGACTATTCCGTCCGGGCCTTTGACCGGCTGCCACTCTTTCGCTACTTCGCCACGCCTGTCGTAGGAATAATATGTCTGTGCTCCCGTCGGATCCTGCGTCTGCTTGACATGCCCCTGAGCGTCGTACGACATGAGCGCGACGCGGTCGTTTGCAGAGTCGGTAACCGTCGGAGCAGCACCTCCTGCGGTCGTAATGTTGCCCGCATCCGTCGCTCTCTGAATCTGTTCGACGGCGTTGCCCAAAGCGTCACGCCGAATTTCGGTCAGCGGCGTGACCTGGACATCCTGCGGCTGTCCGTTGGCCTGCAGTGTCCCGTCGATGTTTCTGCGCGGCGCGGCCATGGCGGTAATCCGGCCGAGAGCATCGTAGTAAGTGTATGTCGATGACCCGGTGGGATCGGTAACGCCGATCTGGTTGCCGACCGCGTCGTAGTAATACCAGGTGGTCGCGTCCTTGGTGCCCTGGGTCAGGATCTTATTGACGTCATAGTACGAATAACTTGCATTCTGCAGGGTCTTGCGAGTCATCCGGTTCATGCCGTCGAACACGTATGTCGTGATGCGATCCGAGCCCAGGGCATCCACCGGGTAGGTGCTCGGCACCGGCGTTCCGAAGGTCGATGTATTCCAACTCCCGGCGGCCAGCGCATGGGAATATTCGGCCTGATAGATCAGGTTGCCGAGGTCGTCGTAAGCATATTTGGTGATATATCCGAGCGGATCCACCTGCGCGGTCTTCTGCCCCCGCCGGTCGTAGTAATAGTAGGTATCGGCCGTTGTGCTGGAATTAATGGCCTGTTTAGAAAGAACCAGGTTGCCGAGCGCATCGTATTGGTTGGTTGTCGTGGCTGCCGCGGTATACGTGCTTCCCGTCGCTGCATCGTAGTTGAGACCTGATGGCTGCGTGATTTTGATGACACGATTCTTGACGTCGTAGTCCGTAACGATCAGGCGATCCGCCGGATCGGCTAGCAGACCCGCGTTCGTGAGGTCGTTGACGCTGATCGTCGATGTGTTTGTCGCAAGTGCGCTCGAGAGAGGTTTTGCGTAACGGGTGAGGTTGATCTGATTCCCGAACGCGTCGTACTTGTATTTGGTGACGTAGTTGCCGGCGTCTACGTCGTAGATAACATGCCCCGCGGGGTCATACACCTTGTAGCTGTAGTTTCCAGCAACATCCCGATTACGATACGCGTTGCCCAAGGCGTCGTAGGCGACCTCCGTATAAACCCTTTCAGTGGTCTCAGTGCGCACCACCGCGCTGCCGGCCCGATTCTGGTCATCAGAAGTGGGGTCGTAGATGCCGACGGCCGGATAGGTTGTCCGGGTCTGTCTTCCCAGCGCGTCGTAGAGGTAGCTCGTCGTTCGTGCCTGAGCGGTATTGGAGGCCTCGATTTTTGTCGTTAGGTTTCCGAGTGCATCGTAGGCGTAGGTCGTTTCAATCCGAATCGTGGCCGTGCCGTTGAAAACCAGGCTCGAACCCGCGGTCGCCACCGTCGTCACGGCGACGGCCGGATCGGTTTCGGTTGTCAACCGTCCCAGGGCGTCATACACGTAATTCCAGGTGGCACCGTTCTGGTTGGTGTAGCTCACCTTGTTGCCGACAGCGTCGTAGGTGTACCTCTGTACTCCACCCATCCCGTCGGTTATGGACTGGATCTGGCCCAGGGCGTTGTAAACCGTAGTATTGGTGACAAATGAGAGGCTGTTGTTCTCGAGACTCTTCGCCTGAGTGACAACGGTAGCGAGATTGGCGCCGGCCAGGCTCGGCTCCTGCGACACATATTCGACCGTGCTCTGGGTACGTGCTGCGTCGTTGTAACGTGTCTCGTGGAGATAGGATTCCGGGTCCAGCTCAAAGCGGAGTCGTCCCGTACTGTCGTACCAGTAATAAGTTGTCTGATCCTTCGCGGCGTTGCCGTTGTTCGCGGCCCAGGTTTGCAGAGAGGCCAGATCTTTCGGCCCACTGTATCGCGTGGCAAATGCCGTGCTGGAAGTGACGTTTCCGCCGCCGTCGTAAGACTTCTGGACGACGTCACCCAGTGCATCTACTGTGAATGCCGCATCACCACGGAGGTCATACGCAGTCCAGGTGACTTCATCTGTCGAAGCGGGCGTGCCCAAGACCGCCGTGACAGACGTAATAGTCGTGTACGTGCCTGAAGCGATCAGATTCGTGTAGGTCCGCTGTTGAATGACCCTGCCAGCGGCATCAAACTGCCGTTCGGTGACCGCGCCCACTGCGTTAATTGAGTAGACATTGCGCCCGTCGCGGTCGTAGACCGACTGCGTTACCCGATCGGCCGCGTTAGGCCCGACCGAGACAGTCGTCACTACATCACCCAAGCCGGACGTGCTGATGGTGCTCGCGTGGCGACGAGTCGACAGAACTCGATTGTCAGCGTCGTAGGTGGTCTCTGTAACGCCACCTAATGCATCGACTGTGTAATGCAGCCGATTGTTGGGATCGTAGACGTACCACGTCGAGTTGTTCGCGGCATCGATCTTCCGCGTGATATTCCCATCGGCATCGTACTTGTAATAAGTTGTGAAATTGAACGTCCCACCCAGTGAGGTCGGATCGTCAATTTCCTGTATACGGCGGCCGAGGGTGTCGTAAATATACTGCGTTTTCCGTGGATTCAGGCTACCCACACCCTCAATGACAGTCAGTACGTGACCTGTGAGGTCGTAGGTATACGTCGTCGTACGGACATCGGGCTGTCCTTGGTCCTGATCTACCTTGACAATCCGGCCATCGCGGTCGTAGGTGGTAGCGGTGATCTTGCCTTCGGGGTCAGTGACCTGAACCGCCCGACCTTCGCCGTCGTACTGGTAAGTCGTCACGAGGTTGAGACCACCGGTGGCCGAGTCCACCGTCTTCGTCAGAATTCTATTGGCGGCGTCATAGGTGAACTTCGTCACCGTGCCACGCGCGTCGGTGTCGGTCAGCAGGTTACCGGCCGCGTCGTAGGTACGGGTTTCCAAGCCGCCCAGATCGTCGCTGACAAACGCCAATTGACCGTTGGGGTCATAGCTGTATTGCGTGATCAATCCAGCCGCGACTACAGTGAGTGTTTGCCCGTTTCGATTGTGCGTGGTGGTGGCACTTATACCTTCAGGCGTCGTGACAACGACACTTCGCGCGACATCGTCGTATGAAAAGCGGGTCGTGTTCTGCAGCGCATCTTTTATTGTGAGGGTGCGCGAAAACCCGTCGTAGGTCGTGACCGTGCGGCCGGCGAGCCCATCGACGGTCGCAACCTGACGGCCAAGCCGGTCGTATTCGTTGCGCGTGATATTGCCATTCGGGTCGGTTACAGATGTTTTCCGACCAAAGGCATCGTAGGTCTCGGACTGTGACGTATCCGACCCACTGTTTGGGTCCTTCCAAACGCTGCTCGTCAATAGACCGCGCGTATCATAGTTATATGTGTGGGCAAGTGAGTGTGTCGAGTCGATCTTCTGAACGCTCGTAGACTGATCTCCGAACGTATCATAGGTATAGGTGGTGCTTGCCCCTTCCGCAGTCGTGGCGTTGGCGAGTTGGCCCGTCAGCTCATACGTCATTACCGTATGGGCATCTTTCGTCGGATCCGCGGCAGCGGATACTCGGTTCGTAAGCGTCGAATTGGGCGATCCACCCACCAGTGATGCCGTCGAAATCCGCTTGTAATAGACGATTGTGTCGGTCTGCTGTCCCAGGGCGTTGTAACGCTGCTCGGTCACTTCACCCATCGGATTGACCGTGTACGTCAACCGCCCGTCTGAGTCGTAGTAATACAGCGTCGTATTGTTATTCTGGTCGGTCGACGAAATCTTGCGGCCCAGCAAATCATAGGTGAAGTGGGCAGCGTATTGAGTCCAGATGGCCTCAATCTGCGTCTGATTCATGCCGTTCGAAATCAGGCTGCTTCCCTGAGCGCTCAACTGGGCGATAACTCGGCCGAGCGAATCATACCGTTGCTGTATGGCGTTGGCGTCGGACGTCCCATAAGCGTGGGTGGTGCTGGTCAAATTGCCGACGAGGTCGTAGGTATCGGTAGTAACAGTTCCTTCATAATCAGTTTGCTGAACGAGCCGGTTGGCGCCGTCGTACTGGAAGGTCGTCGTATGAGTTGGCGCTGTGGCTGGACGCAGACTGTCCAGCGTAGAACCCGCAGAATAGGCAAGTTGCTTGTCGTATCTGATCTGCTGGTGGACGTTTCCGGCACTGTCGTACGTGGTCTCCGACAGATAGCCTTCCCCGTCGAGAACACCGGTCCGCCGGCCCTCGCGGTCGTAGAAGAAGTAGCTGGTGATGTCGTGTACGGCGTCCACCGTGGGACGCAGTTGCGCCAGCGTGCCATTCGACCGTAGAGCAGCGCTGGTCGGAGTTGCGTAGGCGGTCTGCTGGACCAACTCACCGGCAGCATCGTAGGTGTATTCGACCAGGTACCCGGCGGCATCCAGAGTGCCCGTAACATTCCCATCGTTGTCGTAGAAATTACGCGTGTGACGGTCCGCTTGGGGATTCGCAGTGATGGAAATGTCGCCCGGCAGGACTTGCCCAACCGAACTGGCGATCGTGATGGGCGTCGCGTACTGGATCTGGTCGGTTACGCGACCTTCCCCGTCGTAAAAGTATTGAGTGACATCCCCATTGGGATCGATCGTGTATTGCGCCCGACCTGCCGCGTCGTAGACAACCCGGCTGATCTGATCGCTGGCACGGCCAACAGTGGTCTGCAGATTGGCGACCAGCGTCGCGAGGCCGACGTTCGATGGATTGCCTTGGCCGTCCAGGAGGCTTGCGATCTGTGCGGACGTTAGCGCGTCGGCATAACTTACCGTCTTGATCAGATGGCTTTCGGCATCGTAAATGTACTGCGTCAGGTTCCCCATGCCATCAACGCTGCCAACTTTCCGGCCGGCTTCGTCGTAGAGGACATACTGGCGAACGCCCAACGGATTCGTTGTGATGCGCAGCCGCCCATCTGCGTCATAGGTGTACGTTGTGGTCCCGAGCGCCTGCCCGGCCGCATTGCTCTGTACGACGCTAGTCAACCGGCCAGCGTGATCGTAAATCGAAGTGGAGATGAGTCCATTCGCAAGCGTGGTGACGGTACGGTTGTTCGCGGAGTCGTAGCTTGTCAGCGTTGTTGCACTGGTAGAGCCATCAATCCACTGAGTGGTGCTCGTTACACGGCCCAATCCGTCATACACGTACGTCGTTGCATATGCGCCAGTCACTGAAGTACCAGTCGCGCGAGGATCGATTGTCTGCAGTAGACGACCCCGCTGGTCGTAGACGTAATGAGTGACGGAGGCCGAAGAGGCGACGCCCGCTCCCGAGTTGTCGGTGCTGGCGTAGACCGTCATCGTGCTGAGATTGCCGCGGAAGTCATACGCGTAGTCGGTGCGCTCGGTCTGCTTGAGGTCCTGTGCGGCTACCCAAGTTGAAAGTTGCGCTTCGCTCACTGTGTCGGTGGGCGCCAGCGAGCCGACGCTGTAGACCGCCGAGGAATACTTCAGCAGCGAAACCAATTGTCCCTGAGCGTTGTACCGATACTCGGTCACCCGGCCCTCCGCGGATACTGAGAAGCGGAGGTGATCTTCGCTGTCGTAGGCATAGCGAGTGGTGACCGGGTTGCCCGGCTGAGCCGCTCCCGCGCCATCAGCGTCCGGCGTCAGAAATCTCGTTTCGGTCAATATCTTGTTGGTCGCACTGTAGGTGCGAGTCACGGTGTCGCCGGCGGGATCACGCTCGAGTAACAGGTTTCCATTCGCGTCATATGCCATCGTGGTCACGCGATCGAGCCCGGCTGGATCCTGGGTGATGCTCGTCACGTTGCCGTTTGAGTCGTATGAGTAGTCCGACCGCAGACGCGTGCCACCCATCGCCGGACTCAGAATGCTCGTCAGCCGACCTGAGCTATCCGAAAAGTACGTCGTCGTTTGACCCAACGCGTCCACGATGTCGGTTTGCAACTGGGTCACCGCCGCTGACGCTGAATAGGTCAGAGTCAGAGGCACCGCCAAATGCATTCCCGTAGTCAGCGTCGGATTGCCGAGAGCCGCCTGCAAGGTGGTGACCGCATTGGCATCGGACGTGCCATAGACGGCCTGAGTAATGCTGGTCCAGCTCGCTCCTGTGGGTACTGTGTAATACGCCGGAACTGTCCGAGTCGTCGATACAGTCAGAGTGGAAGGCAATCCCGTGAGATGAGCGCCTGCGGTGAGTGCGGGGTTTCCCATTGCACTCTGCAACGCTGCCCCCGCAGCTGCGCTATTTACGCCATAGAGTGCGTTCGCAACTGACTGCCAGGTCGCCCCGCTCGGAACCGTGTAGTAGGTCCCACTGCCGGCGGCCGCTTTGAAGGCGGCCATCTGCATGATCCACCAGCCAGCGGCGTCCTGAGGCGCAGTCGCGTTGTAGGTCCCAACGCTGCTGACGGTCTCATCCTCGAGGATCTCCCCGCCGCCGCTCCTTTCGCGCTGAGTGAACTGGCTGCCGGCTCCAGGGACCTCGTTCGCGACATAGGTGGAGCCCACCAGCAGGTCATTTGCATTGGTGGTGGTCAGCGAGCCGCTGTCCAGCGTCTGGCCATTGCCTATGGACCCGACCATCCCGTCCAGTGGGTTTGATTGATCGGCTCCCTGGTACTCAGCGGTCCGAACATCCGGCCAGTTGACGGAACCGCTGAATGCCACCGTAACGGTATTGGCGCCCGCAGCCGCACCGGCGATATTCTTGGCGTAGTAGATGGCTGTTGATTCATTACCATCTGTCGTCACCGAGCCGGCGCGGGTATATACGTTACCCATGCTGTCGGTGACCGAGGTGATGGTCGCCGTGGCGCTGATCCAGCCGATCGCAACAACATTCAGATTGCCGGCGGTCTGCGCATCGGTGAAGGTGGTGGTGACCGCGGCCACGTTGTCCGGGGTTGAGGAATTTCCCTGGACAAAGCTGATCGTCCCCGCAGAGCCGGACAACGAGCCTGTATTCAGGCTGTAGGCCTGATTGACTGTATCGGTCGTCGAAAGGATGCCGCTGTTGGCGGATGCCGTCGCGGTGGAAGACGCTGGCACGTAGGACAGAGTAAGGGGCACCACCAAATGCAAACCGGTTGACAGCGCCGGCAAACCCGTTGCCTGCTGCAATGCCAGCACCGCATTTGCGTCGCTGATTCCATATACCGCTTGGGTAATGCTGGTCCAAGTGGCATTAGCCGGCACCACGTAATAGGCAGGTACAGTTACGGTAGAGGAGACCGTCAACGTTGCGGACAGCCCAGTGAGTCGATTCCCAGCCGTAAGAGCAGGGTTTCCCATGGCCGTCTGCAACGCGGTGCCGGCGGCTGCACTGTTGACCCCATAGAGGGTGTTGGCGATCGACTGCCAGGTCGCCCCGCCAGGAATCGTGTAGTAGGCAGGGACGGTTTGAGTCGTCGATACAGTCAGGGTGGAAGGCAATCCCGTGAGATGAGCGCCTGCGGTGAGCGCCGGGTTACCCACTGCACTCTGCAACGCTGCCCCGGCAGCTGCGCTATTTACGCCATAGAGTGCGTTCGCAACTGACTGCCAGGTCGCCCCGCTCGGAACCGTGTAGTAGGTCCCACTGCCGGCGGCCGCTTTGAAGGCGGCCATCTGCATGATCC
>Ga0207703_10001194_pt1 | contig 24450 bp, 21 predicted proteins | sample KBSSwiS12_FD_184304 | JGI IMG/M metagenome (GOLD analysis project Ga0207703, IMG submission 184304) | Switchgrass rhizosphere microbial communities from Kellogg Biological Station, Michigan, USA - KBS Switchgrass S1-2 (SPAdes) (version 2) | ecosystem: Host-associated > Plants > Roots >...
ACGTCGCCCCGATCGAACCGAACGACGGGAAGGTGCGTTGGGATCGCGCGGCGCCGATCGATCCGGAGACGCTCGACATCCGCGCCGTTCCCGATCCGTCGCATCATCTGAACATCGCCATCACCCCCGAGGCGCTGGTGCAGAGCGCGGCGCAATCGGAGGATGGGTTCAAGCAGTTCGTGGAAGAGACCGAGCGGCTGCGGATCTACGCCAATCAGGCGTTCCAGATGTACTCCAATGCGAACGAGTCGCGGGAGACGTTCCTGGAGCGCTGCGTCGAGGAAGCGCGGCGGCGGTTGAACGAGCAGTCGGAACGGCTGGAGAGCACCTTCCGCCGGCGCATCGACCAGCTCAAGCAGCGCGCCGAACGCGAGGACCGCGACGCGCAGAACGAAGACCCGCTCGACGACTCGTCGAAGAACGTCGGCGTGGCCTGGGGACAGGCGCTCTACAACATCACCAGCGGCCGCCCGGCCGCCGTCAGCGACGGCGCCTCGACCGTTCGCGAGGTCGACTACCTCGAGAACATCGCCCAGATCCAGCGCGCCTGGGACAAGGAGCTCGAGACCTCGCGCGATGAATTGATGGCCAGCGCCCGATCGATCGAAGAGATCGATGTCGCGCCGACCGCGCGCAACATCGAGATCACCAAGTACCTCATCCTCTGGGCCACCGCGCTGCCGTAGCGGAATTCAGGAAACGCGTTCGTGTTAGGATCGATCCGAGTCGGGCAGTAGCGCAGCCTGGTAGCGTACCTGAATGGGGTTCAGGTGGTCGGGGGTTCAAATCCCCCCTGCCCGACCAAATCGAACCCTCCCCAGTCCGCGTGGTCCGTTCGCGATCACGCCAGCCAATTCAAAGATTTTTCGAAAAAGCGCCTTCGCTCTTCGTCTATCCGGTAGCGCAGTGAAGTATCGGGTCTTTGAACTAATTTCCGGCAGAACGTCATTACGAATATCAACATCAACCGTTCACGCCCGAGGGATACGGAGAGTTCGGTATGTCAAAGGAACCGCCCCACACTCCCGATGAGAACGATCATCTGATCGACCTACTGGAAGATGATGATCACGTAACGGACAACCTGGCCTTTTTCGCCGCTCGGGAGGAGAAGGCCTTTGCGAACGAGCTCGCGTCCTTGCGACCAGTGGGTATTCGAGTCGCGACGCCGATCGTGCACACGCTGCAAGAGGCCGAGGACGCCGTCAACGAGACGATCGCAAGACTGTTCGCCAGGGGCCGGCCTGGCACGCCGCTCACACCGTTGTTCATCACATGTGTGAAGCACGCGGCGACAGACCGGGTAAGGTCGGCGGCATGGCGCAAGAGCCAGGACGACGCAGTCCTGGCGGCTGTTGCATCGCCCGACGAGACCCCGTTCGAACGGTACCTGCGGAATGAGCGGGTGGACGTGATCCGCGAGTTTCTCCGTCAGCTCTGTTCGGAAGACCGCGAGATCCTCCGCCTCAGGTACTACGTAGGGATGACGCTCGAGGAGATGGCCCTCCACTTCAATGCGCCGCTGAACACCGTTTACTCGCGACTCAAGCGAGCCGAGAACCGGCTGGTGAAACTATTGAAGAAAGGAGGAAAATTCAATGTCTGATGCCCGTACTGATAACCGATTCGACAATTTAAGGCAGGCCTTTGCCGCCCTGGAGAAATCTGAGGTGAAGTCGCCGCACGCCGACGCCGGCCCGTGCCTTTCCCTCTTTCGCCTTCGTGATCTCGCAACCGACGCCAGCATCACCACCTCGGGGGACTCACGTCATCTTCACAAGTGCCGCAATTGCTCCGTAAGTCTTTCCGCGATGCAGTCCGAGCTCGGCACCGATCCAAAAACAAAATTCGACTCGAAACTCGTCGAATACACGCGCACGCTTTTACGCTTCGACATCGCCGAGAAGCACGCCCGCGAGCTCTTCGACCGGATCCATGTTCACCGCGAAGAACCTGACCGAAGCTTTACCTGGAGTCATATGCACGCCCCCGTTCAGGCTCTGCGCCGTCACCATAGCCCCGGCGAGCATCAGGACGCGGAGTCGATCGTCGCCATGATCTCGGCGGCCATTCATTCCGCGCTGGCTGACGCCTCGACCCCGTTCGCACAAAGCCTTGACGCCGCGTGGCCGATTGTGATGATGATGGTCACAACCGGAGAGGCGGTTCGTCACAACGACCATCTCGCCGCGCGATTCGCCGGCGAATACGCCGACATCATGCGGAGTGTGCCGGTTCCGCTGAAAGCAGCGTTGGCGTACGGCATCGGCAAGTTCGTGCAAGGCGGCCCGCAGCTCGAGCGCATCGGCACCGGTATCGTGATGCGGCTGGCCGAGCATGGCGATCCGACGGCTCACTCGATCCTCACTATGCTGTCGGACACAGAAGTGCCGGCGCTAAAACTCGCGCTGGCGACGAGTGCGCCCACACGCGTCGATCCACAACTGGTAACCGTTAACACGTGGCTGAACGACCTCAAGCAACGGCTTCACCTTCAGGGCGACCTTTCGGCGATCGTAAGCACGGTGCAGAACAAGGTTTGCGACATGCTGGCAAGCATCTTCAAGGACGGCGATTCCACGTCGCAGTTGCTGCAACTGCTGCTGACGCGGCACTACCTTTCCGGCGCGGTTTCGCGGATCAACAAGCGGTGGCCGAACACGCTCGACAGCTTCCACTACATGGGCGACATCGCCTGCGTCGTGATGCGGAATGCGCAATACGCCAATCACCAGTATTTCGTCGCCAGCGAGGTGGTCTCGGCGATCGGCTCGAATTTGTCCGCCGTTCGCGCGATGGCCGACCTCCTCGAAACGCCTGACACCGAGATGCGTCAGGCGCTTTTCGTCTGGCGCCTCGAGCTGGCCTGCGGCACCTCCCTGGCGGAAACCGCGGACGCCATCAGCAACTTCGACAACAGCGCGGCGACGATGGCGAAGGACGATCCCGAAATCGCGGCACTCGTCGATTGGAGCTGGCTTCACGTGGAGACGCATGTGAAAAAAGTTAACGAGCAGCGGGCAAAAGCCTGACCCACAACCACGGACGTCGAACGAGCGCCGCATGACCTGCGGCGCTTTCGTTTTTTGTTCGAAAAAATCGCCCGTCATTCGTCTTCATGGCGGAGGAAACAATCATGAACGCTCGTAACATTGTCCCGCTGCTCATCGTCGTCGTCGCGTCGGCCGGCGCATTGCTCTCGACCGCCGATCATCATGAAGCCGCGCAGTTGCCGGATCATCATCACAACGCGATTCTCGAAGGCCACAACGACCACCATGACGCGTTCGATCACCATGACGATGTGGCCGTCGCGGACATGCTTCATCACGCGGCCACACACCTCGACACCGCCGGCGCGATTCCCGATAGCTACGTCGCGCTGCCCAGCTGGAAACCGTCGTGGGAACTGCGCTGGATGGACTTCCATCATGGCGATCACGCGGTGCGGCTTTATCACGCGACTGATCACCACCATCCGGAGACGCGCTTCGTCATCGCCGTTGACGACACAGAACATGACGTGGTCCAGCACTGGATGTCGGTGCAGTAACCATAAGGATGTATGACATGAACACCTCAATCGCAACCTTCGTGGTTCTCCCCAGCGACGTCGCAGCGGACGTCGCTGGGCTGGCCAGCGCGCACGCGGAGTTCGATCCGGAGCGCCGCCGCGTCGTGAGAGTCGATGACGGCACGGAGTGGCCGCGGACGGTTGTCGCGCTCATGATGCGAAACGACGGAACGGTCTGCGCCGCGTTCACGCGCGCACAGGCGCTCGATGAAGCATGGATCGAGGACGGCTTCGTCGTCGCAGCTCGTGCATTGCGTTCACCCGACTGAACAGATCATCCAGGATCCTCATCCCGCGAACGAAAGCCATCGATATTCGGGCGGGCGTGTAAGAGGTTACTAGGCAACAGCTTGGAACGACACATGTCCCAGGATAGTAACTCCTACGATAGAAACAGATACGATAGAAACAGATGGGATTCAGGTTGGTCGAGGGTTCAAATTCTCCCTGGTGCCACAGACGTGTAACCCTTCCTCCCATCGCCTCGTGTCACGATCGCCGGAAACGCCTCATTCGCGGAAGTGCCTAGGGCCGACGAAGGGTCCCCCTTCCGATCACTCCTCCCGGCGGGCGTTTCGTGGCCGACATTCGGCAGAACGTCATCGCTGCGCGTCAGCGCGTCGCAACTGGACGGAGGGCGATACCCGTTCGTACGCGATCCGAAACGACCTAGCCATTCCCACCAAACCGCGTAAGCACGGGAAAACGGCTGGAAGTCGTCTTGTGGGCTTTAGCCCCCTTATTTGAAACGTTTATCGCCGATTCGTCACCATCTCCGTCGATGGTGGTGTGCGTCGTGGTCATGAGAACCCGGTGAGGAGATGCAGGCTTCGCCGACAGACGTTGGCCGATTCCATCAATCTCCCATAAAAACCAAACATCTCGTGCGATCGACGGACCGATTGTCGGATATCGACTACGTATGGCGAATTCAGGAATTATGCAGAGGTGGTATCGCCTTCACGCCTCAAATTCCAGCGGGGGTTCTAACCAATGAGTACCAATATCCGGCCGGCCGGTGAGCCGGCGGCTACGTTCCGATTCGGTGAGTTCACGTTCGATTGCGGGTCGCGCCTGTTGATGCGCAACGGAGTGAACCGGCATCTTTCGCTGAAGGCGCAGCACCTGCTCCAGCTGCTGATCCTGGCGCGGCCGCGCGCGCTGTCGCGCGACGAACTTTACGACGCGCTCTGGCCGGCGACGTTCGTCTGTGAGACCAATCTCGCCGGCATCATCAACGAGGTGCGACGCGCCCTCGGCGACGACGCTCGCGCGGCGAGCTACATCCGCACCATCCACGGCTTCGGCTACGCGTTCTGCGGCGACGTTGTGTCCATGTCCGCAGCCGCTACGAATTCCGTTGCCGCGACGCTGCATTGCGAGGAACGAAGCTATCCGCTGCGCGAGGGAGAAAACCTGGTCGGCCGGGCGAGGGACTGCGGAGTGGTGATCCTGGCTCCCACGATCTCCCGGCGCCATTCGCTGATCACGATCTATGACGACTCATTTTCGATCAGGGATCTCGACAGCACGAACGGCACCTTCGTCGATGGACAGCGAATCGGCCGCCTGCCGGTGATGGCGACAAATCGCGTGCGGATCGCGTTCGGGTCGGTCGCCGCGTCGATCAACTTCAGAGACATTCCGACAACCAACCCTGAGCTGCTGCTCATGAACGAATTGAAGCTCCGTGTTGGCCGAAGGTCGTCGAGTCCGTAACAATCGTCTTAGTCGCCTCGTGTCACGATCGCCGGCATGCGCAGTCTTCTGATCGCCGCGCTTCTCCTCACACTCTCGCTCCACGCGCAGACGCTCCAGCAGCTGGAGCAACTGGCGCGGACACGTCCGCAGCATCCGCTGATCGGACAGGCGTATGCGCGGGCGCTGGCGAAAGAGGGGCGCGGGGACGAGGCGATGGCGGCGTTGCGGCGCGTTCTGGCGCTGAGCGTGGCGACCGATCTTGCCGATCACGACTTCGATTCCATCCGTTCGCGTGACGACTTTCACGCGCTTGAACAATCAGTCGACGAATTGCGGCATCGGCGCGTGTCGCGCGCGTCGATCCGTTTTCATTTGCCGAAGGACCTGCTGACCGAGGCGATCGCGTACGACCCGAAGACGAAGAGCTTCTTCGTCAGTGCGAACCGGCCGCGGAAGATCATCCGCATCGACGCGCGGGGCCGCGTTTCCGAGTTCGTGAAACCGATGCACGGCTTCTGGGGCGCGAACGGCCTCGCCGTCGACACGAAGCGGCGGCTCCTCTGGGCGAGCAGCAGGGCGATCATCCGCGGAGGCAACGTCGACGCGGCGCAGGCGCAGGAGAGCGCGGTGTGGGCGTTCGATCTCGACCGTGGCGAGGTCTTGAATCGGTTCAAACCTCCGGCGAATGCAGACGCGCTCGATGACCTCACGCTCGCGAGCGACGGCACGCTCTACGTCTCCGATTCGCAAGGTGCGGTGCTGACGCTCCCACCCGGCGGAAAAGAGCTGCTGCCGCTCGTCCCGCGCGGCGGCCCGATTCGCTCTTCGCAGGGCGAGACGATTCACGGACGCCTGCTCTACGTCGCCGACTACGGGCGCGGCGTGGCGGTCGTCGATCGCCAGACGCACGACGTCGCCGGCCTCGCCCTTCCCGCGGACTTCCCCGCCTTCGGCATCGACGGCCTCGCGTACGCGAACGGCTGGCTGTACGGCGTGCAGAACGGCGTCGAACCGAATCGCGTCGTCCGCCTGCACCTCGCCCCCGGCGGCCTGCGCGCCGATCGCTGGGAGATCGTCGAGATGAACCATCCGCTGATGGACGAGCCGACGATCGGCGCCGTCGTTGCGGGGGACGAGTACGTCTTCCTCGCCGCCAGTCAGGGAAACAAGTTCGACGACAACAAGCTCGATCAGCTGCATGATTCGATCGTGATGCGATTCAAGCCATGAACTTCAAGGAACTGCATGCCGGTCCCGATCTCCTGATTCTTCCGAACGCCTGGGACGCGATCAGCGCGCGCGTGGTGATCAACGCCGGAGCGAAAGCGGTGGCGACGAGCAGCGCGGCGGTGGCGTGGTCGCACGGTTACGCCGACGGCAACGCGCTGCCGGTGCCGCTGCTCCTGGCCACGCTGCGCGACATCACCCGCACGGTCGACGTGCCGGTGACCGCGGACATCGAATCGGGCTACAGCGACGATCCGCACACGGTCGGCGAGACGGTGCGGGCGCTGATCGACATCGGCGTCGCCGGCATCAATCTCGAGGATCGCGGCGAGTCGCCCGACCTCCTCTGCGCGAAGATCGAAGCGGTGCGGCGCGCCGGCCCGATCTTCATCAACGCGCGCACCGACCTGTTCCTGAAGAAGCACGAGGCGGCGCTGCCCGAGTCGATCGCCCGCGCAGGCCGCTACGCGGACGCAGGCGCGGACGGCATCTTCGTCCCCGGCGTCACCGACGCCGCGATGATCGCGGCGCTCGTCCGCGGCATCGCCCTGCCGCTGAACGTCATGGCCCGTCCCGGCGTGCCGCCGGCGGCGGAACTGCAGCGCCTCGGCGTCCGCCGCCTCAGTGGAGCGGCCTGGCTGGCGCGCGCGGCCTTGAAAACGCTGCACGATTCGGCGTCGGCGTTTCTCGCCACTGGCGACTCCAACGCGTTGGCGGCGGCCTGCGGCGCACTGGTCGATTACAACGGGATGCTGGCATAATTCACGGTCTCCCATGAACATCGACGACCTCTCGACAGTCTCCTGTCAAAGCTGCGGCGTTTACGACGCGTCGCTGCGCGCCTCCTCTCATCCCACCGTGGTCTCCGTGCTCGTCACGGCGGCGCAGAGCGCGAACGCCGGCATCTTCTGCGCGCGCTGTCGCGCAATCGAGTCGGTGAAGGCCACCGCGATCACGCTCCTCGCGGGATGGTGGTCGCTGCGCGGGCCGGCGCTGACGATCGCGGCGATCCGCGCGAACATCGACGGCGGCGAGCAGAACGCGACGACGAACGCGCAGATGCTCCGCGGCCTCGCGCAGCTCGAATACGCCAATCGCAATCCGGAATTCGCGGCGATGTTCGCGCGCGCCGCGCACGTCGTGCAGCCGCAGCGCGAGAACAGCCGCCTGATCGACGAGCTGGGCAGGCGCGGTCATCGCAACGCGCTCCCCGATTCGATGTGGCGGTTCGCTCCGTTCGCTCCGCTGGTGGTCTTCGCCCTTGTCCTCGGCGTCGTCGGACTGCGCGTGATCAAAGGAAGCGGCACCGCCGCCCCCGACGTGGCGGAGCCGGTGCAACGCGCCTCACTCGCTTCGAAGCCGCTTCCGGTGCAGCGGCAGTTTCGCAACAACGAGGACCTGAGCGGCACCGCGGACGAGCTGGAGCAACGGCTGACGCCCGACTCGAGCGAAGCGCTGGCACGCGCCTACTTCCGGGCGCGGCTCAGCGAAGCGCGCAGCCAGATCCCGTCACGCGTGCGTCATGGCGACGACCTGATGGCCATCGAGGGGTCGATCATGGGATTCGGACAGCAACCGGCACTGGCCACCCTGCTGGCGAAGCCGGCCATCCGCGCGGCGTACGATCAGCTGACGACAACGATCAACGAAGCGACCCGCTACTACCATGGCGGCGCGCCGGTCGACGCGATCGAGCGGACCGCCGGCGAGTCGCTCGACGTGACGCTCAACATGACCATCGAGGCGGTGGACAGCGACATGCGCGGCCACAGCCAGAGGGCGGAGGCGCTGGTCACCGACGCCGATAAACGCCTGGCCTCGATCGAGGAAATGCGGAACGACCTTCATCTCCGCGCCGTCGTGATTTCCACGACCACGCGCGCCATCGACACCTGCCTCAACGTTTCGAGCCGCAATTAGGCCGGCACGGCCGCTGGAATAGCGACCGGAGCGCTGGTGTCTGGTAGCGAAATGGAACAGCCGCAGCCGCAACAGACTCTTCGCATCTCCATCGACGAACAGACCGCCCAGGGCCACTACGTCAATTTCGCGCACATCATTCATTCGCCGAGTGAGTTCGTGATCGACCTCGGGCGCATCATGCCGGGCCAGCCGGACGTGAAGGTCTACACCCGCGTGGTCATGACGCCGCTGCACACCCGGCAGCTGCTGGAGGCGCTGGCGCAGAACGTGGCCATCTTCGAACAGAAGTTCGGCGAGATCCGCCTGGAGCCGCATTCGTTCGACACGTCGAACGAACCGTCGAATTAACCCCATGTCCCGCATCAAGGTCATCGGCGCCGGACTGGCCGGCTCGGAATGCGCGTTTTCGCTCGCGCGCCGCGGCCACGCCGTCGACCTGTTCGAGATGCGTCCCGTGAAAACGACGCAGGCGCACCAGGGCGGCAACCTCGCGGAGCTGGTCTGCTCGAACTCCTTCCGCTCCTCGAACATCACCAACGCCGTCGGTCTGCTGAAGCACGAGATGACGCTGATGCAGTCGTTGGTCATGCGCTGCGCCGCCGAGGCGCGCGTCCCGGCGGGAGACGCCTTCGCCGTCGACCGCGAGCGGTTCGCCGAAGCGGTGACGAACGTGATCGCGAACGAGCCGAACATCACGCTGCGCCGCGAGGAAGTGGAGACGCTCGATCGCGGCGACTACGACTTCCTCGTCGTCGCCACCGGCCCGCTCACCTCCCAGCCGCTCTTCCACGCCATCGATGAATTCCTCGGGCGCGACGGCCTGTATTTCTACGACGCCATCGCGCCGATCGTGGCCGCCGACTCGCTCGACTACTCGAAGCTCTACTGGAAATCGCGCTACGGCAAGGGCTCCGGCACCGATTACCTCAACGCGCCGATGACGCATGCCGGGTACGAGGCGTTCGTCGCCGCGTTGCTCGCCGCCGAGCTCTATCCGCTGCACGATTTCGAGAACGCCGTCCACTTCGAAGGCTGCCTGCCGGTCGAGGAGATCGCCGGCCGCGGCATCGACACGCTGCGCTTCGGTCCGATGAAACCGGTGGGGCTCGAACATCCGGTCACGGGCGAGCGCCCGCATGCGGTGGTGCAGCTGCGCAAGGAAGATCTCTCCGACGAGTACTTCAACCTCGTCGGCTTTCAGACGAAGATGAAGGTCGGCGCGCAGCAGCAGGTGATCCGCATGATCCCCGGCCTGGAGAACGCGCAGTTCGCGCGCTTCGGCTCGATGCACCGCAACACGTTCATCAACGGCCCCCGCCATCTGCGCAACACGTTTCAGACGAAGAAAGACGATCGCATTTTCTTCGCCGGACAGATCACCGGCGTCGAAGGCTACGTCGAGTCGGCGGCCGTCGGCCTGCTCGTCGCGCGCTACATCGACGAGTTGACGCGCCACGGCGACGTCAAGCCGCTCCCCTACCACACCGCCCTCGGCGCGCTCGGCCGTCATGTGTCCGAGTCGTCGCCCGATCGCTACCAGCCGTCGAACGTGACGTGGGCGCTGATCGAGGACGTGATCGGACGGGCGAAGAAGATCGAGAAGCGCGAGCGGCAGGTGGAGCGCGCGGTGGCCGAGATCACTACGCGGGCAAAGTAAGCAGGCAAACTCAGTTACATCCCCACGCGCAACCCGACGATCAGCCGCCGCCCGGGCGACGCGTATCCCCGCACTTCTTCGTAGTGCTGGTTCGTCGCGTTCTCCAGCTTGATGTACGGCGTGTAGCGGTCGCCGTGCAGCTGCATGTTGACGTCGACCGTGGTGTGCGCCTTGTCGTTGACGTGCGTGAACGGCGCGACCGGCAGGACGTCGAGGCGCGCGCCGGTGTGCACGAGCGCGATGTTCGTGTCGGTCTTGCCGACGCGCCGTCCGATGAAGATCGAGCCCGAATGCTTCGGCCGCCGCAGCAGCTCCTCGCCGGTGTCGTCCTGCTTCGTGTCGAGGTACGTGTAGTTCATGCTCGAGTAGTACTTCGATCCGACGTTGCGCGTCAGCGAGACCTCTGCCCCCTGCGTCCGCGCGCGGCCGATGTTGGCGAACGTGTAGGTGACGTTGTCGAAGACGATCAGGTCGCGGTAGCGCGCATGGAACAGCGTCACGGAGAAGACGCCGCTGTCGCCGAGGGCGAGGTCGTAGCCGACCTCCGCGCTGCGGCCGTGCTCCGGCTGCAGCGACGCGTTGCCGGAGAAGGGGAAGAAGAGCTCGCCGATCGACGGCGCGCGGAACGACTGGCCGTATGCCGCGCGCAGCTTGCCGCCGCCGCGCACCCAGGCGAACGCGGCGCGGGGCGAGGTCTCGCTGCCGAATTCGTCGAAGTCGTCGCGGCGCGCGCCGAGGCTCACCTCGAGACGCGAGTCGGGTCCGAGGTTGTGTTCCAGGCGGTCTTCGATGAAGAACGACTTGTCGCGGCGGCGATCGTGATCGAGGTTCGGGCCGAACGTGGTCAGGTCGGTGACGGTGGCCCGCTCGTACTCGCCGCCGGCGATGATGGTGCCGATGGCGGTCGACGTCCGCGTCGTGAGGCGCGCGCGGCGGGTGGTGGAATCGGTCGTCCCGTTGACGTAGCCGTACGGATCATCGGGATCGCTGAAGTCGTCGTTCCGCCTGCTCTCGGAGAGCGTGACTTCGTACGAGAAGCGGCCGATGGTCTGCGCGATCGGAACGGCGAGCTGGCGCTCGGTCCCTTCCTGCCGGCGGTTCGGCGAGGGGACGATGGCGGAGCCGTCGAAGTTGAGGTTCGTCGGGATGCCGAGGTCGTATGACGTGCGGCGGCCGGCCAGTCCGATGGAAAACTGGTTCGACGCCGTCCACTTCCAGAAGAGGTTCGCGGTGTTCTGGGTGAAATCGTCGTTGGTGGCGAAGCCGTCGTCGTTGCGATGCTCGTACGACGCGCTGAAGAGCGTCGACGGCGTCACGTAATCGGCGCCGGCCATGGCGTTGCGCAGGCCGTGTCCGCCGGCTTCGAAATCGCCATGCACGCCGCTCTTCACCGGATTGGTCAACACGTTGACCACACCGGCGACGGCGTCCGATCCGTAGAGCGCGGAGTAGGGCCCGCGCACGACCTCCACCTGCTGCACGCCGGCGGTGGAGAAACGTCCCCAGTCGTAGCCGGCGAAGTAGGGGTTGTTGATCTCGATGCCGTTCCAGAGCACGAGGGTGTGCGTGGAGTTCGCGCCGCGCGTGAAGAGCGAGGTGGCCTTGCCGGGCGATCCGGTGCGGCTGATGGTCAGCCCCGGCACCTCGCGCAGCACGTCCGCGAGGTCGCGCGCGGCGTGCTGCTCGATTTCTTTCTGTGTGATGACGGTGACGCTGGCGGGGGTCGATTCGACCGTCTCGGACATCGCCGAAGCGGTGACGACGATCTCATCCGATACGGCTTGCGTGGTCTGAGCGACTGCGGGAAAAGCGGCGAGAGCAAGGACGAAAACGAGGAGCGACTTCATGACACTTCCCTCCGAAGCGGTTCATGGGATTTGAAGCGTCCGAAATGGTCGGTCTCCTGGCTTCCGGGTCATCCTTCTCGGGCTCCCTTCCCGCGTTCTCCGCAGTGGGGGCAATCGCCGTAGCGCCGAGTCGTCGCCGGTTACAGTGGCGGGGGCCGCGCCGGTATCACACCGGCTTCCCTTCACCAGATCGGGTTGACTTGTAAAAGAACCGAACGGCGATCATAGCAGACGGGGTTGGTTTGACACGGTCCAACCCGCAGATTACCCTCAACAGACTCCGGGTACAGTCACCATGGTCCTCTTCAACTACGCCACGAAAGAGATCACTGCCAAGATCGTCTATTACGGTCCCGGCCTCTGCGGCAAGACGACGAATCTGCAGTTCATCTACGACTCGCTGCCGTCGAACAACAAGAGCAAGATGCTCTCGCTGGCGACGAAGACGGACCGCACCCTTTTCTTCGACTTCCTCCCCCTCGACCTCGGCAAGATCCGCGGCATGCGGACCAAGCTCCAGCTCTACACGGTGCCGGGGCAGGTCTACTACAACTCCACGCGCCAGCTGGTGCTGAAGGGGGCCGACGGCATCGTCTTCGTCGCCGACTCGCAGGACTTCGCGCTCGACGCGAACCTCGAGTCGCTGCAGAACCTCGAGGACAACCTCAAGCGCCAGGGGGTCCGCATCCGCGAGATCCCGCTCGTCCTCCAGTACAACAAGCGCGATCTCCCGAACGCGCTGCCGGCGAAGGAGATGGACGACGCGATCAACAAGCAGCATGTGCCGTACTTCGAGTCGGTGGCGACGACCGGCATCGGCGTGGAAGAGGCGCTGAAGGGGATCACGCAAATGGTCCTCACGCACCTGGTGAAGAAGTACGGTCTCGAAGGCTCCGAGCCGATCGATCGCGAGATCCAGATCCTCAACCCGATCTCGGCGGAACGTCCCGCCAGCGACTCGCTCTGGGACGAGGAGGAGCCACCCGCCGCCGCTCCCGCTCCTCCGCCGGCGGCCCCCGCGCCGCGCGCCGCGGCCGCTGCCGCAGCTGCGCCATCGAGCACGCCGTCGTTCTTCGTCGACGACTCGGCCGATGACGAATCGATCCCGCTGGTGGAAACGGAACTGGTCGGCTCGGCCACCGTCGCGGTGCAGAGCAGTCCGTTCGAAGACGTGACCGACTACTTCAGCACACCCGGTCCGGCCGCGGTGCCGGACACGGACGTGCCGATGACGTCGATCGAGATCCCCCTTCCGCCGGGGATCCTCGATTCATTGCCGGCGCTCGACAACACGCCGTCCGCCGTCGCCGCCCCACCCGCCCCCGAGCGCCGCTCCAGCGACGGACTGACGAAGGAGGTCAGCATCCCGCTGAATCTCTCGGTCGAGGAGCTGCGCCATCATCGCCGGCTGAAGCTGAAGATCACGCTCGACGTGAATCTTTTGCCGTAGCCTCACGTTGTCCACACTCCCGGAGGAGTGGTCGAGTGGTTTAAGGCAGCGGTCTTGAAAACCGCCGTACCGGAAACGGTACCGTGGGTTCGAATCCCACCTCCTCCGCCACCGGCAACGTGCCGGTGCGCTGGTAGGCCAAGCCTTCTTCAGGAGTGGTCAGCGCGATTTCGGGCGGCGCGAAAGCCGCACCCTCATCCACCCCCCTCCTCCCTTCCGTGCTACCTTATTTCCATCCAGAAGATCGTCGGAGGAAATGCATGCGCACGACTGCGAAGAGCGGCGGGCTCACCGTCCGAGCCATTGCCGGCACGTACAACATCCTCATCGGCATCGACCTCGCCCCGGCGAAGAGGAAAGGGTGTCTCGGGTTCACCATCTCGCGGACGAACGTGACGACGAAGGAGACGCGCTTCCTGCCGAACCGCATCACCTTCGCCAGCACGCCCGAGGAGACGAAGCTCGACACCTCGAACTCGCCGCTGCAGAAGTTCCGGTGGGGCGATTACACGACGTCGCCGGCGACGAAGTACCGCTACACCGTCACGGCGCGCTACGGGAAGCCGGGTCAGTTGAAGGACGGCGACAGCGTGACCGTCACGGTGACGACCGAGGATCCGAAGGAGCATGCCACGCCGGTCTTCTTCAACCGCGGCGCCGCGGCGAGCCAGGCGTACAACGACAAATTCGGGACGAAGGGTCCGGACAAGCTCGGTGAACCGAAGCGCACCGAGGCGCTGGCCTGGCTCTCGCGCGGCCTGGAGGAAGCGGTCCTCGCCTTCATGGAGCAGGCGAAGGACAAGAGCTTCGGGCTGCACGCGGCGGTGTACGAATTTCAGAAGCCGAACCTCGTGGGCGGACTGAAAGAGGCGCTCGACCGCGGCGTCGACGTCCAGGTCGTCTACCACTTTCGCCACAAGGGCCCGAAAGACAAGACGTGGAAGGAGAACAAGGCGGCGGCAAAGAAGGCAGGCCTGACCGCCGTCTCCACACAGCGCACGGAGGACAACAGCGCGATCATGCACAACAAGTTCATCGTGCTGCTGAAGAACGGCGCGCCCATCGCCGTCTGGACCGGCTCGACGAATTGGACCGACGGCGGCATCTACGGGCAGCTCAACGTCGGCCACGCCGTCTACGACGCGAAGGTGGCGCAGACGTACGAGGCGTACTTCCAGCTCCTCAAACGCGACCTCAAGGGCGCGGAGATGAGGAAAGAGGTGGCGAAGATGAATCCCGTCTCCGGTGAATTGCCCGGACCGGGCGTGACGCCGATCCTTTCGCCGCAGGGCGACCGCACCATGCTGAACCTCTATAACGCCGTCGCGCAGCGGGCGCGAAGCCTCCTCGTCTCCGCGCCGTTCGAGCTCGCCGACGAGATCAAGGCGACGTTCAACCCCGTCCCGAAGAACACGATGCACTACCTGCTGCTCGACAAAGAGGGCGCCCTCGGCGGCAAGAGCCAGATCAGCGTCATCGAGCACAACAAGGCGAACGGCATCGCCTTCGCCGCGACCTTGCAATCCAACCTGACGAGCTTTCAGGACAAGCTGCTGAAGAAAAGCCGGGAGAGCTACCACCACGCCGGAGTGCACATCCACTCCAAGATCATCCTGGCCGACCCGTTCGGAGACGATCCGATGCTCGTCACCGGCTCGGCGAACTTCTCCACCAACTCCACGATTCACAACGATTCGAACAGCCTCTTCGTGCGCGGCGACACGCGCGTCGCCGACATCTACTCGACCGAGTTCATGCGCATGTTCGAGCACTACCACTTCCGCGCCGCGAAGAAAAAAGCGGGCGACAAGGCGAAGGTGCTCACGCTGTCCGAGACCGACGACTGGTCGAAGAAGTGGTACGTCGAAGGGAGCAACGAGGCGCTCGACCGGATGCTGTTCGCCGGCACGCTGCCGAAGACGATGCTGACGCCGAATCCGGTCGTGCCGTTCAAGGCGAAGAAGAAGGCGAAGAAAGCGGCCGCAAAAAAGAAACCGTCCTCGAAGAAGAAGGCGGTCTCAACGAAGAAGAAAGCGCGCGCTAAGACTTGAACTTGATCGTGCAGCCGAACGCCTTCGTGGCGGTCGTCTGCACGGCTCTCCCCTCCAGCAGTGCATCGAGCGCGGCGCGCAGGCCTTCGTGCTTCCGCTCCTCGACCTTCGCGGAATCATCGACGTAGCCGCGATAGCGCACGACGCCGCTGCCGTCGACGACGAAGATGTGCGGCGTGACGCGCGCGCCGTACGCGCGGGCGATCGCGCTGTCGGCGTCCTTGAGGTACGGGAACGGGTAGTGCCGTGAGACGGCGCGGCTCTTCATCTCCGCGGCTGACTCGATCGGATATTGCGCGTCGTCGTTGGAATCGACGGCGTAGAACGCCACGCCGCGCTGTGCGTAGTCGCGCCCGAGGTCGATGATGCGCTGCTCGAAGGCCTTCGCGTACGGGCATTGATTGCAGGTGAAGACGACGACGGACAGCTTGCCGTCGCCCGGCGTGAAGCGGACGGTCTTGCCGTCGGTGGCGTTCGTGAGCGAGAACGCCGGCGCCTTGGCCCCGACTTCGATCTCCGCGGCGAATCCGGCGGTTGCGATGAGCAGCAGCGTTGCCGCGAGCGCGATGGATTTCATTTCGTAGTCCTCCGTTTGGCGATCAACGTTTCGAGCTGAGTGATGAACCACTTCCTGTCGAGAACACCTTCATTGCGCAACAGCTCGTGGCCGTTCTCATCGAAGACGAGCGTGATGGGGATCGAGCCGTCGAAGCGGAAATCGTCCGCCAGATCGTTCGCCGCGCCGGTGTAGTAGACGTTGCGGAAACGGACGTGGCGCTGCTCGAGGAAGCTCGCCACGCGTGTCTTCGTCGCCGTGCGGTCGCCGGGGATCATGTCGTCGAGCGACACGCCGATGACCTCGACGCGCCTGCCGCGAAATTGATCGGCGATGGCCTGTACGTCGGCGATCTCCGCGACGCACGGCGCGCACCACGTCGCCCAGACGCTCACGACGCGCACGCGAGACTCTTTCCGGAAGCTGTGCAGCACGTCGCCGGACGTGCGGACTTCGGCGAGGTCGGTCGCCAGCACCAGAGCCATCAGGAGCGCGAGCATCAAACGCGATTCTAGGGGCTAGAACCTGCGCGAAATCGTCACAAAACCCGTACGGGATGCGAAGCCGACCTCCTCCGTCTCGTTCGGGAACGCCAGGAGGTACGTGATGTCGTCGCCGAGCACGTTGTGCACGCCGGCGCGAAGCATCCATTCGGGCCGGAAGGCGAACGACGTCGTGACATCGATCGAGTCGTAGCCACCGGTCGTGCCGGTGATGGTGTGCCGCGTGCCGACGTGGAGGAGGCGCGCGCCGACGATGGTGCGCGGCGACGGACGGAAGATGGCGGCGATGTTGGTGAGCCAGTCGGCCGCCGCAGCGCTGTCGCCCGACGGGCTGCTGGTGATCCGGCCGTCCTCGGTGTCGACATGCGACGCGTTCGCGATCAGCCGCAGGCGCTCGCTCTGCTGCCACTCGAGCTCCCCCTCCGCGCCGCTCATCCGCGCGCTCGTGTTGTTCGCGAAGTACGTCGGGAGGGTGGGCGGCGGGAGGACGAGGAAAAGCATGTCGTCGATGTTCGAGCGGAAGAGCGTGAGCCGCGCGATGAGGTTGGTGCGGTGATAGACGTAGCCGACTTCCGTCGTGCGCATCGATTCGAACCCGAGCCTCGTGTCGAGGTGGCCCGGCGCGTAGAGCTCCCAGAATGTCGGCGGACGAAATCCCTCGGCGTACTGCGCCTTGAAGATGTGGTTGTCATTCGCGCGGAAGACAAGGCCGGCGCGCGGCGTGATGCGGTCGCCGACGTCCTCGTAGTGATCGCCGCGCAATCCGAGCGTCAGCGTCGCGCGCTTGCCGAGCTCGATCTGGTCCTGCAGCGTGAGCGAGGAGAGGTCGCGATCGACGCCGCGAATGTCGGTGCGCAGCAGCGGCACGAGCGATAGATGCGCGCGGTCGATGTGCGAGCGGGCGAACGAAAGATCGGCCAGGACGTTGTGGCGTTGCGACGCCTTCCACTGCAGCGTCGCCGCCGCTTCGACGACGCTCCCCTTGAATCGCTGGCCGACCGACACCGAGGCAAATTCGTCCGCGAGCAGGTCGACGCGCGCTTCGCCGCTGACCGCCGGCGAGATCGCGAATCGCTGCCGCGCTTCGATGCCGGTGGAGCGCTCCAGCGCCGTTTGTCCGGTGATCTCCTGATTCCGCCGGAGGTGTTGCGCGGTGAGCGAGAAGCCTTCGTGCGCGAGGCGCAGCACCGACGTCGAGCCGTGCGCGTGCGGATGGAGTCCGATTGGTCCTTCGCCTTTCTCGCCGGCGTACGGCGCACTGTTCAGCGAGAGCTGCCAGTTGCCGATGTCCGTCGCGTAGTAGCCGCCGCCCACGCCGCCTCCGCTCGTCGCGCCGGCGAAGACCCTGCCGCCGCGATCGCGCGTCACGATGTTGATCAGACCGGCGAACGCGAAGCCGCCGTGCAGGCTCGAGCTCGGGCCGCGCACGATCTCGATGCGATCGATCTGCTCGATCGGCGTGAGCAACGCCGCGGAGTTGATGCCGGCGTCTTCGCGGCTGATGGCGACGGAGTTGATCAGCACTTTCGTGTTGCCGGCGTTGAATGGAAAGGCGATTCCGCGGATGCTGAGATTCGGCGCGCCGGAAACCTCGCGGAAGGTCTGCATGCCCGGCACGAGCGAGAGCGCGTCGAGCACGTTGCGGCATCCGAGCGCTTCGAGTGTGTCGCCTTCGAGCACCGTGAGGATGCCCGGCACGTAGTCGCGGTTCATCTTCGTCCGCGTGGCGAGGTCGGTCTCCTCGGCGAGCACGCGCAGAAGGTCCTCCAGCTCGCCCGCCGCGGCAATGCGCGGCAGAAGCAGGGTCGCGAGCAGGACCGGGACGACAGCTCTGCGTTTCATTGGGAACCGGAGACGGCAGTCTACAGCGTCGTCGGTCCGAGGGTCACCGGTCCACCGGCGAGCGTGCGGATGAAAAACGCCTGGCGACCGCTGCGCGCGCCGGTCGGGACGCGCATGCTCGTCCGTCCCGGCGCGAGGAGGAGGACGCCGTGACGTCCTTCGTTCCATCCCCACGTGACGAATGCCGGCGCCTGCGTCTCGATCGTCGTGACCAGCTCGCGCGACGCGCCCTCGTCGATGCAGACCGACAGCACGCCGGTCGTGCTCCACGCGGCGGCGGGCAACGTCTGCGGTTGCGGCGGCGGAGCGCTGACCGTCGTCCCTTCGAGCTGCGCGAGCTTGCGGCGCGCCGCGAGCGCGTCGCACTCGTTGTGCGCGGCGGGCGAGAGCGCTTCGAGCGCGGCGTGCGCGGCGTCGGCCGCCCCTTGCGAGAGCCGGAATTCGGCGAGCTCGAGGAGGAACGGCGTCCACTCGAACGAGCCGGCGCTGTCGGATCGCTCGAAGATCGCGCGCGCGCCTTCGACGTCGCCGCCGAGGAGGTGCGCGCGGGCGCGGATCGGCTCGGGAACACCGGTCATCGACGCGACGACTGTGGCCACGATCGCGCCGCCGGGCGCGGTCTCGATGCCGCGCGCGCCCGGGGCGCCGGGCGTCATGCGGTGATTGAGCAGGTAGCGGATCGCGCCGCCGCGCACATCCGACTGCCATGAGCCGACGCGATCGTTCACCGCGAGCTGCAGCACGCGCAGCACCTGCTCGCGTCCGGCCGGTGAGTCGAAGTCGCCGGGACGATGACGCGCGAGCCACGACTGCGCGACCTCGCGCTGCTTCTCCACGTCGTTCAGCCGCGCGCGCTCCTCGAGCTCGCGCAGCTCGCTGACGCGCGACATCCACTCCGCCGCCTGCCAGCGTTGATAGATCGTCGCGGCGTGTGCGACTTCGCCGTCGCGCGCGAACGCGTCGAATGCGGAGCGAAGCGTCTCGGCCACCGGCGGCAGCATGTCGATCGTCGCGTCGACGCCGATCGCCGCGATGAGCAGCGGGAAGCCGCGCGAGGCGAACGCCGGATCGAGCAGCGCGCGGTGGAAGCCTTTGACGGCGTATGCGCGCGCGGCGTCAGTCAGCTCCGGCCAGCTCTCGAGATACGCGGTCGAGGCGAACGTCGTGGCGGCGTCATCGCCCGGAAACAATTCGATGCCGATCCGCAGCGGCACCTGCCAGAGGCGCGCGTCGGCGGCACCGAGCGACCTCCGTTGCGACGCGTAAACGAGCTCGCCGAGCGTCGTCCAGTGACGCGGCCAGCCGGGACGCGCGGCGAGTGCGTCGAGCGTGATGCCTTGCGCGGTATCGAGCTCGACGTCAAGCCGCTCGACGGCGCGCAACCACTTCTCGCGCAACTCGGGCGTGACGTCGGCGAGGCGTACGGTGCCGAAGGCGTCGCTCAGCGCGATGTCGGCCACGACGTTCGCGCCGAGATCAGCCGCCGGGACGAGCGGCAGCGTCGACGCGATCTCCGGGCGGCGGTCGGCGACGTCGAAGTCTTTCAGAAATTGTTCGGCCGACGCGCGATCGTGCCGATCATCGCGATACCTCGCGATCGACGCGATCGCCAGGGCGATGGCGACGACCGCGACGATCCGCTTCATCAGGCGACGACTCCGGCGCGCGTGACCGCTTCGACGTTCGTCTCGAACATCGCGATCTCCGCAGAACGGCCCCAGTGCTTCTCCACCCAGCGCCGCGCGGCGCCGAGGCGCGGCGGGCGGCGCGTGAGCGAATGGGCGTCGGAGGCGATGATGTGCACGAGTCCGCGCGCGTGGAACTCCTCGGCGGCGGCGAGCGGCCCGCGTCCGAATTCGCCGAGGAGCGAGCCGGCGGTGATCTGCGTCAGCGCCCCTTTGGCCACCAGCCCGGCGAGACGGTCGGGATTGCGCGCCAGCTCGCCGTTCCGTTCCGGATGCGCGATCACCGCCTGCACGTTCATCACCGAGAGCTCGTGAAAGATGAACTCCGCGTTGGTCGGCACGGCGTACGCGGGGAACTCGATGAGCAGAGCCGAGCCGCGATTGAGTCCGACCAGCGGTCCTTCGCTGCCGCGCTCCCACAGCTCGAGCACCTCGGCGGCGAAGAAGTATTCGCATCCCGGCACGATCGCCGGCTCACCGCCGAGGAGTGCGTTCAGCCGCACCAGGAGCCGGTCGCGTTCCGCGCGGTCTTCGTTGATCCACGGCTCGCGCATCACGTGCGGCGTGGCGACAATCGTCCGGGTGCCCTCCGCCGCCGCGGCGCGGCAGAGCGCGACCGCCTCATCCCACGTCGCGGGACCGTCGTCGATCCCGGGGAGGCAGTGGAAGTGGATGTCGATCATCCTAATTCACGTGGTGAGTGCTTGGTGCTTGGTGCTTAGTGCTGGGTGCTGGGTGCTGGGTGCTGGGTGCTGGGTGCTGGGTGCTTTGCAGCACTAAGCACTCAGCACTAAGCACTTTCTTTAGTTTCTTTTTCGCCGTACCCATACCCATAACCCGCGCGATAGTACCGATACGACTTGCCATAGCCATACCCGAACGCCGGCTCGTGGAACTTGTTGATCAAGACGCCGAGGATCGTGACGTTGCCGGCGCGGAGGCGGTTGCAGATGCGGCGCACGCGGTCGCGCGGCGTGCTGCCCCCTTCGACGCAGAGCACCACGCCGTCGGTCTGCGCGCCGATGAGCATGGCGTCGGCGACGGAGTCGAGCGGCGGACTGTCGAGCAGCACGTAATCGAAATTCATCTCCGCGAACTGCAGCAGCGTGCGCATCGACTCCGATGACAGCAGTCCGGAAGGATTGGGCGACGGAGGTCCGGAGGTGACGACGGAGACGCCGGGGATCTGCGTCGGCTGGATGACGCGCGTCGGCGAGACGTTCTCCACGAGGATCGAGACGAGTCCCGCGCGGTTGGTCAGCCGCAGCGCGTCGTGGACGCGCGGCTTGTGCAGATCGGCGTCGATGAGGAGCACGCGCTTGTCGAGCTGCGCCAGGACGATGGCGAGATTGAGCGCGGTCGAGGTCTTTCCCTCTTCCGGAAGACACGAGGTGATGACGATCGAGCGCACGCCGCCGGCCTGCGACAGCAGCAGCGCCGCGCGCGCCGCGCGATAGGCCTCGGCCACCGCGGAGCGCTGGTGCACGTGCGGCAGCAGCTCGATCTTCGCTTCCGCCGGGTCGGCCTCTTTCTGTTTTCGTTTCGAACGGCCGCCGTAGCCGTACCAGCGATGCGGGCCGAGGACCGCGCCGACGGTCGGGATGACGCCGAGCGCCGGCAGCCCGAGGTGCTGCTCGACGTCTTCGACCGTGCGGAGGCTGCGGTCGAGGAAGTCGCGGAAGATCGCCAGGGCGATGCCGATGATCAGGCCGTAGAACAGGCCGGCCCAGATGTTCTTCGGATAGGAGGGGCTGAACGCCGATCCCGGCACGAGCGCGCGATCGACGACGCGGATGTTCGACACGCGCTGCCCGCGCAGCCGCGCGGTGACCTCGGTCTCGGCCTGCCGCTTCTGCAGCGTGTCGAGCAGATTGCGCTTGGTCTCCACTTCGTTGCGCAGGTTGTTGAACTCGACGGCGTTGCTGTTCAGCTGCATCGCCTCCTGCTTCTGCGTCGTCAGCTCGCCCTGCAGCGCCTGCTCGCGGCGCTGCGCGGTCAGGAAGTCGCGCCGCGCTTCGTCGCGCACGCGCGACGCCGCGTCGTGAACCGCCTTGTTGACGACCTTCTGCGTCTCCTCGATCTGGATCCGCAGCTGCTGCATGGCCGGCCATTCCGGCTTGTAGACCTGCAGCTTTTCGTTGTACGTCCGCTGCAGTCTGGAGAGCTCCCCTTTCAATCCGACGACCGTCGCGTCGCTGGTGTCCTGCGCCAGCACGTCGTTCGGCGAGCTCTGGACCTCGTAGTAGTGCGCCTCTTTCGTGACGCGGTCGGAGACTGCGTTCGCGTAGTCGCGATTCAGCGACTCGAGCTTCTGCAGCGTGACGTTGGTGCGCGGATCGACGGAGATGATGTCCTTCGAAAGGCCGTAGTTGTGCAGCTCCTGCTCTTTCAGATCGACGTCGGATTTCAGCTGCTCGATCTGGCCGCCGAGGAACTTCGACGCCTGGCCGACGACCTGGAACTTCGATTCGAGACTCCAGTCGATGTACGACTCGGCCAGCGCGTTGGCCACGTCGGCGGCGATCTTCGGATTGCGGCCGACGTACGCGAGCTCGACGAGGTTCGTGCCCGGTACCGGAGTGGCTGTCTCGTTTTGCTGAATCCGTCCCGCGGCCTTCGCCAGGTCGCCGGTGGTCGTGCCGGTTGCGCCGCCGAAGAAGCGGAAGAAGCCGCTGCGCGGCGGCGCGAGCTCGGGATGCCCGAGGAGATTCAGGCGCGTGATCACCCGCTCGGCCACTTCGCGGCTGCGCATCAGGCGCGTCTGGGTGGCGAAGAACTGCGGATCGTAGAAGGTGTACGAATTCGATTCGGAGCCGACCTCGAAGAAGCGCCCGGTGTCGCGCTCCACGTTGAGCGTCACGGCGGCGCGATATTTCGGTTCGGCGAAGAGCGTGATGAGGAGCGCCGTGATCAGGCCGGCGACGATGGAGAAGAAGATCAGCTTCCGCCCTTTGACGATGATGGCCCACGCCTCGGCCGGACCGACGGTCCGTTCCTCATCGCGAAAAAGCGACGACACTCCTCCACCCTGTTGCAATCCAGCCATAAGGCCTCAATTATGGACGTGCCGGAGACGGCGGCCGATGATTTCTGCCGTTGTCGAGCGCCAGGCCGACGCCGGCGCCGACGATCGCCCCCGCCGCGACTTCCGCCGCCGGCGTGCGATACCACGGCTGCGCCGGACCGTTGCCGGGAAGTCCGGCGAGCAGCAGGCGGCACTCTTCGTTCGGCTTCATGTCGCCCGCCGCGGTGATGTAGTTCGTCACGCCCTTGCAGGCGAACTTGCAAGGCACCGGTTTCTGCGATGGTTGCGTCAATCCGAGGACGATCGATTGCGCGGCCTGGACGTCGGCCGCGGTGAGCGCGGGGACCGTGCACTCCTTGCGCACGGTCGCGGCGACCGGCGCGATGGCGGTCTCGGTCCCGCCGTTCGATTTGACCCGGATCTGGTACATCACGACGTCGGCGTCGGGATTCGGAATCGGCAGGATGGCGGTGTAGAGCGTCGGGTCCTTGTCGCCGTTGCGACGCATGTCGACGTAGTACTCGCCGCACGACGTCTGGCCGATGGCGTGGAAGTAGACGCGCACGGATGACGGCTGGCCATCGACGCGCGCGGTGATCTTCGTGTTCGCCTCGGACGACAGGCAGGCCAGCGGCGTGTGGGTGATGGTAGGCGCGGCAGACAGCGACTGCACGCCGACCAGGAAGGCGAGAGAGAGCACCACGCCCGGCGACATAAACGGAAACACTAGGCCTAAGGAGTACGATAGTCAAATCGACCACAATTCGACACCGCCGTCGCGGAGTACCAACGTACTCAACAAGATACGCGCCGACTCGCCGCTCGAGCTCTGCGCGCTGGCGATGTTATTGGCGTATGTCGCCATCGCGCCGATCCCGTACGGCGGCATTACGCGGGGCGGAATGCTGGCGCTCGAGCTTTTTGCGTTCGGGACGCTGGCACTCACCTTTTTTGGTCGTCCGCGCCTGGCGCGGCTGAGCGGCGTGCGGACGACGATCGCGGCGCTGGTCGCCATCGCGCTCCTCGGAATCGTCCAGCTTCTGCCGATGAACGTCGGCCTGAGCGCGAAGATCTACCGCGACGCGGCGACGACGTTGAAGGCGTTCGGCCGGCCCGCGCCGACACCGCGCATCTCGATCGCCCCGACCGAGACGTGGGACACGATCCTTCTCACGCTGGCGTACGCCGCGCTTTTCGTTGCGGCCGTCCTGCTCCTTCGCTCGCGCTCGCGGCGGCGGCTGTTCGTCGCGGTGCTCCTCGGCAGCGCGTTGCTGCAGATCGTGATCGCGGCCGCGTTCCGCGAGGGCGACCGGATCCACGGATCGTTCGTCAATCCGAATCACTTCGCCGGCTACCTCGAGATCGCGCTGGCCGTCGCGTTCGGCGTTCTCTGGCGCTAAGTGCTGCAC
>Ga0207703_10001196_pt1 | contig 24392 bp, 23 predicted proteins | sample KBSSwiS12_FD_184304 | JGI IMG/M metagenome (GOLD analysis project Ga0207703, IMG submission 184304) | Switchgrass rhizosphere microbial communities from Kellogg Biological Station, Michigan, USA - KBS Switchgrass S1-2 (SPAdes) (version 2) | ecosystem: Host-associated > Plants > Roots >...
CACTCCTTCCAGGCGTGCCGAAAAAGTGTCCAACCTCGTACAGACCGGCTGCGTCCCAGGCTTCCGCTATCAGCTTGACGTTGGCGAGTATGGGATCAGACTCGATGTCCAGCAGTACCGGAGGAGACGTCGTCGGACGACCCCGCCCATCACGTGACAGCACAGCAGCTAAATCGAAGCGGAAGCCGTCCACGTGCATCTCAACCACCCAGTAGCGAAGGCTGTCCAAAACGAGACGGCGCACAATCGACTCGTTGGCATTGAGCGAATTGCCGGTGCCGCTGTAATCGGCGTAACCTGCGCCGTTCTTGTCGAGGATGTAATACGTGTCGTTGGCGAGCCCACGTAGATTGATTGTTGGTCCGTCAGCGCTGCCTTCCGCGGTATGGTTGTACACCACGTCGAGAATGATCTCGATGCCGGCCCTATGTGCCGCCTTGACGAGATCGCGGAATTCATTGAGCGCGCCGAGCGGATCCCGCCTCGAGCTGTAGCCCGGATGAGGTGCAAAGAACGAAACAGGCTGGTAGCCCCAAACGTTCCGGCGCCCTTGCGGTGCGCTCTCTTCATCGAAGGCAAACACTGGCAAGAGCTCGAGCGCGGTCACGCCGAGATCCTGGAGATAGGGGATTTTCTCTATCAGACCCGCAAAAGTCCCGCGTCGGCCGCTCCCGACGCCGGAGTTGGGATGGCGGGTGAAGTTGCCCACGTGCACTTCGTAGATGATCGTTTTCGCAAACGGTGTGCGCGGCGGACGGTCATCCCCCCAATCGTAAGCGAGGGGATCTGTCAGTACGCTCTTGAGTGCGGTTGCCGCGTTGCCGCCCGGCGCGGACGCGCCCGCCCTGCTCACGCGGGAAGGTCTTGCTACGCACCTCCCGTAGGGATCCAGGAGGACCTTGTCGGCGTCAAAGCGCAACCCCTTCTCGGGTGCGTACGGACCGCGTGCCCTATAACCGTAGAGTTGGCCGGCCCTCATGTCCGGCACAAACGTATGCCAGTAGTGATAGGTCCGTTGTGTGCCGGGATCGAGATCGATAACTTTCGCTGGGCGTTCGTCATCTGCGCCGTCGAAAAGAAGTAGTTGCACCGCGCTCGCGTGTTTGGAAAATACGCTGAAGTTCGCACCACCCGCGACGAGCGTGGGGCCGAGCGGAAAGCTCTTTCCGGTTTCGAGCGGCGGGCGCAATCCAAGTACCGGTCTGTTCGAAGATGAGGTGAATCATGCGCGGGTTTTATCTCTCACTCTTGTTGATATCAGCGAGATGTTGAAGAAGACGGCGGCGTTCTCGTGCGCCCAGTCCGCGCTACCAGATGATTATTGCGGACACCTTATCAACGGAGCGGATCCAGTGATTGATGCAGCGCGCTCACATACAACTCGTAGGCTATGGCGCCTTGCAGTATTGACATAACAAATCGCCGTGGGGCAGTATCCAAACGGGTTCCAAACATTACTTATTACAGATGGAGGCCCGCATGGATAACAGTAAGTTGGTCGAAATGCAAAATGCCCCCGAAGAGACGCAGGGCACAGAAGGCGAGCATCGCACGAGCACCCTGGTGGATATGGGAGAGGTTTCGAAGGAGACCCACGGATTTACGCAGGGTTTCGAAATCGGGTTCCACCCCAAGAGCTGAGCAGGCGCCGGAGTGATATGGGATGCGCGGTATTGCGCCGCGCATTCTGTTTCTTGTCCGGCAGATTTGCATGCCCAGTGCGCTTTTCCTGCAGTCCCATGCCTTCCTTTGCCGGGGGAAACGACATTGGGTCATTCTGGATGCCAACCGCGACAAATATCATTGCGTCGATCGGCACCAGTTCGAGACGCTGGGTCCGTTGCTGACGGGATGGGAGTTCACGGGCTGCGGCCACCGCGGCGCAGCAGTGGTTCCCGCAGATGCGCTTGCGCTGGCGCAAGACTTGTTGAGTCTGAATATCCTGAGTAAGCACGGCGCGCGCGCGAAGGACGCTCTCCCCATCACTTATGCACTCCCTACCGAGGCTATTGATCCGGATTCACCGCCGTGCTCGCGCCGGTCAGTTTGGGCTCATGCCATCTCTTTTTTCGCAAGCTCTGCGCGGGCATCGCGCGAGCTACGCAAGCAACCCTTTCCAGTCATCGTCGAACAGGTACGGGAACGTAAGGCCCGTAACGCGGGCCAAACGCGTCCATTCGATCTCCAGCGCGCTGTTTCGCTGGCTTCGATCTTCAATCGTTTGCGTTTGTTTTATCCCGCGGCCTACGATTGCCTTCCTGACTCTCTGCGCCTCATCCACTTTCTGGCGTGGTTCGGCCTGTTTCCGGATTGGGTGTTTGGGGTGATCGCGGATCCCTTCGAGGCCCATTGTTGGGTCCAGGAGGGCAGCGTTGTGCTGAGCGACCCCGTGGAGCGCGTCTGCGCCTTTACTCCAATCATGTATATCTAACACCTGGGCTGGGCCGGGGATAGCTGGGAAACTCGCATGTACCCTTTCGTGGCACTGCTATGGAGCTCTGATGATCCGGCCGCGCGCGAGGAGGCAACGCAGCTGCAACAGCGGATGCGTCGTTCCCCCATGCACTGGGACAACCTGCTGACAGCTGACGGTATCAGCGTTTTTGCGTTACCGCCTGCTGATCCGAGCCTGCGCACCTACGTGCTTCCGGAAGCGGCGGGAGTCGTACTGGGCCAATTGTTTTCGGCGGATCTCTCGAAGCCATACCTCGATGCGATCGAACAGATTGATGAGCGCGCAACTCAGGAGATCATCAGGACCGGGGGACTCCATCTGGTCCAGAATTTCTGGGGCGGCTATGTGGCCCTGCTGACTGATCGACGCGCCGGATGTGGCTACGCAATACGGGACTGCTCGGGGAAGATCCCCTGCTATTCGAGGCGATTTCGCGATGTCACGATCGTGTTTGCGGATTTCAACGATCTGGCGCCTCTGGAGCTACCGGCTGCGGCCGAGAATTGGGACTACCTGGCCGCCTTTATATATTCGAGTCAGTTGCAGGTACGGGCCTGTGCATTCAAGGAGACCCAGGAGGTCCTCGCCGGTGAGTGTCTGAGGGTGCAGGGTCGATCCGCGTGTCAGACCGTTCTTTGGGACCCGCGGACGATTTGTCGCCAGCGGTGGATTGATCGATACGAAGATGCGGTAGTTGAGCTCCGCGACGTGGCCCAGAAATGTATTGACGCCTGGGCGCAAAGGAACGACCCGAAGTTGCTCGGTCTTTCCGGCGGTTTCGATTCTGCCGTCGTTCTCGGCTCCTTGACTCGCTCGCCCACGCGTCCGCTAATCACGTGCCTCCATCAATACGCGGCCGCCCCCCACGAAGATGAGCGCAAGTACGCGAGAGCGGCCGCCGCCCGTGCCGGGCTCGAGTTGCTCGAAGTGCCGATGGCTGCGGCGGCGGATCGCTTTGATTCACGGCTCCTCCAGGCACCGAAAACGCCGAAGCCTGCGGTGCCGACCCTCTTTCGCCTGCTGGAGATTGATTTGATCAATCGTATTGCGCAAGAGACCGGCGCGCGCGCACTGTGGACGGGTCAGGGCGGGGATCATGTTTTTCTGCAAATAACTGCCTCTTTGAGCGCCGGCGACTACCTCGATACGCGGGGCCTCCGGCCCGGGTTCATCGCAGCGCTCCACGATGCGGCTCGCTTGTCGAGGCAGCCGTACTGGTTCGTGCTCGAGTCCGCTTTTTCCCGTCGACGCAATGCCGGCGCGGGTTCCAAGTCTTTGGCTCGGGCACCGCGGTTCGTAAATCCTGCCGCATTGCCGGCGGAGATCAACCAGTATGTGTCTCATCCCTGGGCGGCCGATGCCGAAGATCTTCCGCTGGGAAAGCAGATGCAGATTCGCTTTCTTGCGGAAGTCGTTAATCGGCACAGGCCAATCGGCCGACTCGAGCGTGCGCCCCAACATCATCCCCTGCTCTCGCAGCTGTTGATTCAGGTATGTCTGCAAATTCCAACCTACCATTTACTTCGGGGTGGACGGGACCGGGGCCTGGCTCGGGAGGCCTTCGCAGACCGGGTACCGTGGCAAATCCTGCGACGGCGTGACAAGGGATCCATCGTCATGCACGCGACCGACATGATCCGCCAGAGCGAACCGTTTGTGCGCGAGTTACTCCTGGAGGGTGCGCTGGCGGGCGCTGGAGTGTTGGTCCGCAAAGACCTGGAGCCCTACCTCCTCAAAGGGGAGCCCTTCCGCGAGGAGCATTTGCCGCCGCTGCTGGCCTGCATCGCTGCCGAAGTCTGGGCGCGAACGTGCAGCCGCTCGGCTACGGCGGTTGCAGCCTGATCGCTCGCAACAACCCCGGCGGCCGCCGCTGTTCCAGTGTGCTCACTGGGCGGCTACCCTACCACCGCTTCGAGATCTGCACGGAAATGAAGCGACCGAGCGCGTTGGCATTGGCGCCATCAAAGTTGACACCAAACGCCGGATTCGGGACCCATGGGGGGGCTTTGTTCAGGAGGTTGGTTACGCAGATCAGGACCGACGCATCGGCCAGCGGGCCATGTTCGGTGGTGAACAGGTATTTCGCGGTCGCATCGATGGTGGTCCAACTGGGAATGTGGGCCCGAGTGGCGGTATCGTCCGTCCGATAGGAGTCGGTGAAATTCAGGAACGATGCGAACGTCAGCCCGCCGCGCCGGATGATCGCGCGGGCGCGCATTCGCAAGTCGACTGGGTTGTACGCGGTGTTCAGGATCGAGACCGTGGGCGCATTCGAGGTGAACTGAGTGTTGAATTGAAAGATGTAAGTCCCAGTCAGTCCCAGCTCGATGTTAGCCGCGGCTGTCTGCGTTGCCCAGGATCCATCCAGATCGAGGCCTCTGTTACGCTCGATGGAAAGGTTGTGCACGCGGGAGTCAAAGATTGCGCCGATGGTGTTGAGGTCGATGTCGAAGAAATTGGCATACCCGGGAGAGGCCGCAAACTGTTGGACACGTGTCGGGGAAGGATTTCGCTGAATGATCGATTTGCCCAGTATTGCCTCCTCGCCGAGAACGTTCGCGATGTCAACACTGAATTCCGGATCGGTGACGACGTTGGTGAAGTTAATGTCGTAGTATGTCGCACTGGCACGCCAGTACGGCTCGGCCTGCGATGCGAAGTCGAGGCCCGCTGTCCAGATTCGTGCCTTTTCCGGCTTCAAGTCCGGATTGCCGCCAAAAACTGCCAGGGTATTCGTCGCACCTCCGGTAGTGGGATCGGGCTCGGGCAACGGCACAACTTGGAAAGGAATCGGATTCAAATCATTCAACAAAGGCGCGCGAAACGAAGTGCCATAGGTAGCACGGGCCTTGAGGGCCGTGAACGGCCGCCAGATGATCCCAACCTGTGGATTGTTGGTGAAGCCGAATTCACTGTAGTGCTCCATGCGATCCGCCAGAGTTAACTCGAGCCGGGGGGAGGTAGAGCCCTCGGGGGGCGCTGCCACCGGCACCCGAAACTCCGCGAATGCCGCGCCGACCCGTCGCGCGGGCTGAAAATCGGTGGCCAGCAGATCGGACCGTTTGAACTCTTCCCGCCGGTACTGGGCGCCGACGGCGTACCGCACATCCCCGGCCGGGAGGGAAAACGCCTTACCATCGAGCTTCGCGTCGAACGAAAGGATCTGCGTTTTGGCCCGTTCATCGGACTGAAGGTCCGTGCTGCCGTCGGGAACGAACGTAAAGTGCGTGTCACTCGCCGTGTACGACCCCGTCAATTCGAGCTGCGCTCCGCGAGGTAGGCTGATGCGCGCGCCGGTGCTCGCGCTGTAGGCATTGATGACGGAGCTGCTCCGCTCAGGAACGCCGAAGTACGTTCGAACATTGCCGGAGGAACGATGTGAATAGGTCCCTTCTGCGAGCAGTTGAATGTCGTCGCTGACCGCGTGATCCGCCGAGAAGAACGCGCCGTGCCGTACCTGTTCTGAAAGCAACATGAAGGGTTCGGCAGCCGACTGGGTGAAGCTCCGGCTGCTCGCGCTCAAGGGCGTCCGGTCCCAGTAGTCGTAGATCAACTGCGCGGAGCCCGTCTCCCAGCTGTGGCCAACAGTCTGACCGACTTGCCTCTCTTTCGTGGAACCGTTGGTCACGCTGCCGTAGCGCAGACGGGTCTCCGCGCCATCGAGATTGCGACCCAGAATGATGTTGACCACCCCTCCTACCGCGTCCGAACCATAGACAGCCGAGGCGCCGTCCGTCACGACTTCCACCCGCTCGACAGCATAGAGCGGGATCATCGAGAGATCGACAAAGTTCCCGCCCGTGTTGGCAGAAGCGACTCGATGGCCGTTGACGAGCACCAGGGTGGCGTCGTTGCCGAGGCCGCGTAGATTGACGCCGGTCGCATCCACTTTGTTGGCGGCATTGCCACCTCCTGAAATGGTACTGATCGTGTTCTCCGAGGCACCCCCGTTGAAATTCTGGGGAATCTTTTGAATGAACCCCTGCAGGGTGCTGGCACCTGATGACTCGATGTCATCCCGGTTGTAAATCATGATGGGAAATGCGGAATCCGCGCTACCCCTGATGTGGGTTCCAGTGACCGCAGCTCCAGCCGGAATCCCGTCGGCCGCCGCCGCATCCCGCGGCAATGGCGTGAGGGCTCCGGTGACCACGGCCGCAACGGCAGTCGACCGCAACAGCCGCGAAAGCCGGCGCGCCTGCGGTGATGACGAATCGGGGTGAAAAATCATCGAAGTTCTCCCATGGACGTCGGGCGGCTGAGGTTGAGTTCTGCGCTGCGGCGCGCGGCGTGTTGGTGTTATCATCGAGATATGGCCAGTCATGCTGCAGCACCAGCGTGAGGCGCCGTGGGTGTCTGCGCGAGACACAACTGGCACCGGCCAGCCCTCTTGGCGCTGTACATGGCGGCATCGGCACGACCCTGGAGCGCCGCCGGGGAATCTCCTTCGGGCAGTACGAACGCGATGCCGATGCTGGCGCCGATCTGAACGGTGTCGGCGCCCAGGGCAATTGGCTCGTGAATCTCCGCGATGATGTCGCTGGCAATCTTCTCAGCCTTGGACGGACTAGCGATGCCAACCAGCCCGATGACGAACTCGTCACCGCCAGGCCGGCCGATCAGATCTCCCCGTCGGGTGTTCCGTTCCAGGATCCGGGCCACGTGACGCAACACGTGGTCGCCGCCTTGGTGTCCGTGGGCGTCGTTGACCTGTTTGAAAAAGTCCAGATCGATCGCCAGAACAGCGAGCTCGGGGGCAGTCTGCCGTGAGAACGCAGCACTCAGAGCCCTTTCCAAACCGAGTCGGTTGAGAAGCCCCGTCAGCGTGTCCTGGGTCGCCATGCTCGCCAACTCCTTGGCCGAAAGCTCACTCAGTTTTCGCTCGGTGATGTCGTTCACGACGCCCTGGAGGGCTGCCGGTCCGATCGGATTCAGGGCGACTCCGATCCACGCGGGGCGCGCGCTTTCCGCAGTCCGTAGCTCGAGATCAACGTCATACGACTGACCGGTAGACACGCATTGACGGATGAGCTGTCCGAGGCCGGTCGCATGCGCAGGAAGCAGTTCCTGCAGGGTTGTCACCCCCGACTGCGGTAGCTGCTCGGGTGACAGGCGCAGGAGTCGAATGCAAGCGGGATTCCAGGACTCCAGAATGCCTCGATCATCGAGCACGAGCAGACCGCTCTCGGACTTCTCGAAGATCAATTGCAGCTTCCGCGCAGCGACTTCGTGCTCCATGCGCAGTTGGCGTTCTGTCGAGAGCACATCCTCGCGGCTCGCAATCAGAGAATTTACGTCGGTGACGAGCGTGCCGATCTCATCCAATCGGTTGCACGCGGGGACGTGAAGACGCGCACCGGTATCAAACCGGATCCGATGCAGTTCGTTGGAAACCGCTTTGATCGGGCGAGTGGAGAAGAAGTAAACGGCTATGGCCACCACAGCTGCAACCAACGCGACCTCGAGACCCATTGCGAGGGTTGAAGCGCGGCTGTAACTGGCAGCCTCATCATGTATCAGTGCACGATCTACGCGCAGCACGACTCTCCCCACCAGATCGTGCGAATCAAAGGGAGAGTAGATCGACCTCGCGATCTCCATGCTGAGCCTCTCGGGCCGGTGAATCGAGAGGTTATCGATGTGGGAAAGCGTGACGGTGCCGGAGGTGATGGTCACTCCCGAGACGGCGCGGTTGCTGATCAGCCCGTGTGCGATTTCATCGGCCAGGGCGCCGTCCTTCAGATAGCAGGCAATTTGCGCCGTCCTTTCCACTGTCGAGAGCAACTGTTGCAGTCGGACCTCCGCCCGTTGTTGCTCACTTCGCTCTACACTCCGTGACACGAATGATGCGAAAGTAAGCCCCAGAATCATCGCAGGCACGAGGATCGCCAGCGTCGTGCGGGTGACGATGCTGACCCGCACGCGCGCGTCGATCCACAGCGCCAAGCTCCTAAGGAGTGACCTCGAGGGCGATGCGCACACGATCATCGACTGCCGCGCGGTCCACATACGCGATGGCATTGCGATTGTTTGCCACGAGATCGATGGCCTGGCTCGCGTCGGATACAGCAAAAGGGGGAGATATCTTTCCGGTAAAGGTCAGGCGCGCCCAATACGAACCCATGTCCGCAGTGTCCTTGTGCGCGAGCAGCATGTAGAACTCCCGGCGCGCGGCGGAGCTGACATCCAGATCGATCGGCAACGCGGAGGTGCCGGAAGGAAACGTGCGAAAGCGTCCCATAAAAATGTCCAGAACCTCGCGGCGGCTCAGGTGCTGCACCCCAAGTGTCGGATTGACTATGACAACGAGCGTCTGAGCAGGGACCGCCTGTGTCATCAGCAGCGCCACTAGAACCAGCAATAACCTCAGGAGCATCCTTTTCTGTTTCAATGACGACACGGTAGACGTCACGGATCGTCACCTCACGTGCGGAAAGAAGCAGCGACTGCAACATGTTGCGCGGCAACCTCGAGAGAGTATGTAACATAGTTTCCCATGCCTTCCACACTGCCGATGTGTCGTGGATCAACATTGTTGTTTTCTCCTCGGTCTCCTGGCAATGCAGCATATTTTGGAGTGCAACACATTCCGGGTACGGGCGCCGGGATGGCGCGTGCAGCCCCGGGGACACTGCAAGTACGGATTCCTGCCTGGAGCCGACCTAACGGCCGCCGGGTCCGCGGTTCGCACCGAGCTCGAGAAGTTGTTTTCTGTGGTGCGTCTGCAAGTCAGCAAACACTCGGGCAGCCGACCGTGGCGCGTCAATACCGTAGCCTTGCGCGTTTTCGACACCGAGCTCGCGTAATCGCTGGATGATTTGCTCTGTCTCGGCATACTCCGCCACGGTATTTATGCCGAGATCCCGGGCCAGAGTGACAATGGCACGCACTATGGCCGCGGACTCGTGGTTCGTGAGGATGTCCGAGACGAAACTGCCGTCGATTTTGACACGGTCTACGGGGAGGCTGACCAGATTCTTGAGAGAATTCGCGCCAGTGCCGAAGTCATCGAGCGCGAAACGGCAACCGATAGCGCGCAGTTCTTCCATGAACCTGACAGCCTTGGTGAGACTGAGCAAAGCAACGGTCTCAGTCACCTCAAACATGATGAGCTCAGGGGGTAGACCTGACAGGGCAATCACCGCGCGGACGCGCTCGAGGAACTCGTCGTCGGTCAGCGATGGGCCAGCGAGGTTGATAGACAGCGACACGTTGGACGCCAGGAGCTCGGACAGATACGGTCGCGCTTCGGAGATTGCACGCTCGATGACCCATAGATCCAGATCGGGTGCGAGCTCGGTGCGCAGCGCGACTGCCAGAAGCGTACTGGGAGCCTTGTTTTCGTCCGGCCGATCTGCCAGGCGCAGGAGCAGTTCGTAACCGCCCACTTTGTTGCCGCGATTCAACGGCATGATTCTCTGCGCAAACAACGTGAATCGATCTTCCTGCATCGCAGCGCGTAACTGCTGAAGAGCGACGATATCCGTGTGGCGCCTGATCATCGACGCGTCGTTGTCCTGATAAATCTCGAGGCGATCTCGTCCACGATCTTTCGCCGTCTTGCATGCGAGCTCAGCCAGCACCAGGCCGCGTTGGAACTCCGCCGGGGAGCCAAACGATGCTATACCGCTGGACACCTGAACGAGTCGAAGATGCCGCTGCGGCATGATGAGCGCGCCCAGGGCACAGCCGAGATGGTTTATCGAGGCCGTCAGTATGTCAGCCAACCGCTCGGATCGGGCTGTTGGGAGCGCAAATTGGAAGACACAGGGCTGTGAGGTAAGTCATGGTCAGCGTGTACCACGCGAGGTTGCACGCACCGCAACGAGCCAGTCTCCACGAAATTCGCCGCCGATCAAACACCCCATCCTGACAGGCCGGAAGCCCTCAGCGGCGATTGGATGAGCCAGTGCGTATCCGCGCCGGCTCGGGCGCGACAATTCGGGGATCGATACGCATCACGGCATACCCAGCCACCGATCCGGCACCAAAACCGGGGGCGAAGATTCGCATGGGGCGCTGAATGACGCCTTCCAGGACGGCATCACAGATGGCGATCGGGATACTTGCTGAGGATGTGTTACCGACCTTACCGATGTTGAAGTAGAGCTTGTAAGGTGCAAAACCGGCCTCTGCAACGAGCTCCGTCAGCATTGTGCGGTTAGCCTGGTGCGGTACGATCAAATCGATCGTATCGAGAAGCGAGCGCGCAGGGTCTTGCGTATCGCGGGCCACGGATAACTCCTCCATCATCTGGATGAGATACCGACGCACGAGCGCACGCACCTCGCGACCGTAAACCGTGATCCCGTTGTCGAAGGCAGGGTTGGGCCAGATGATCGAGTTGACTTCTTTGCAGGGGCCGCTCGCGTAGGTCTGAATCATATCGATATCCGACGGCGCGCCGTCGGGAACCGGACCCAACACGAGCGCGGCAGCTCCATCGCCGAAAACCATTCGCGAGGGTCGCACGGTTCCGATCTTGTCGGAGAATTTCTCCGCACAGACGAGCATCACGGGGCGATTGACTTCCTGCAACAGCCGCACGCATTCCGCGAGCCCGTACGCCATCCCCGCGCAGGCGGCGACGAGATCGAAAGAGGCATGTGTTTGGAACATGCCGAGCTCGCCTGACAGCCAGGCTGCGATCGAAGGCAGCGGACGGGTGCTCGTGCACGTACAGCAAACGACAGCGCCGATCTCTTCTGCGCTTCGTCCGGCATGTTCCAGTGCGCACCGCGCGGCTTGCAGCGACATATCCTCCAGCGTCCGTTGCGTGTAAAGGCGGCATTCGATTCCCGTCTTTTCGACGATCTCGGACGCTGACATCGGCGACCAGTTGTAAGCGGCATTGCGAACGAGATCCTCGTTCGTGCACTGGATCTCCCCTTTCACCACGGCTAAGGATTCGAGCCGTGGCTGGATGGTAAATTGCTTGCGCACGTAGACGGGAGGGAATGCGCGCGCGGGCGGCCTCCCTTCGGGACTTCGGGCGGGCGGCGGTGGCGGCTGGTGGCATGCTGACTTGACACGGCGGATGAACGGCAGCACTTCGTGGTTGCGTGGATAGAACACCACGACCACGTCGTCGTCGCGTAGTTTCCCCACTTCAATGAGTCGGGTGTGTTCGCGGTTCCATGGGTACTGGTTATACAGCACCAAAGTCCAACGCATGAGCGCTTCGAGCTCCGGCACCTCTTCGTGACAATCGACGATCTCCTCATACGAAAAGGTAGTGAAATCCGGATCGTATAAAGAAACATGAATGGTCAGATTCTGTGGGTCCTCGAGGATTTCGGCCACAGTGGGCTGTATGGCCGCAAGCTGGGTTGCGTGGTGGCGACGGTTGCTGAAGAGGTCGAACAGCCGCGCGAAGATACGGTATTCGATTTCTGAATTCTGAGTTGGCGGCAGCCGGTTGTACTCGGCCCTGACTGCCGCCGTCTTACGCTCACCGTCTATCCACGGTGTGACGATCGGAATGAATACATCGTCACGTCTTTTCGGCACGTGGCGCCACGCGATGGGCCGCTTTTCATACATCGTAATCGAGAAGCGATCGACCCAAAGCAGGTGCAGGGCGAGGTCGCGCAGCAGCTCGTAGCGACTCTGGTAGCCTTGCAACTCGATGCGCCGCAGCAAATCCATGCCGGTCGGAGCCTTTGCATCGAAGTCGCGTTTCACGACCGTGCAGAACTGCTCGAGTGTCTCGAGCCGTGAAAAATCCACTTCGGGAAAAAAATTCGAGGGCAGCGCCAACCGGCCATGCCGATTGACAACGAAAGGTTTCAAGGGACCTCCCCGCGTCGGTACGCATTTTTGCGCGCAGGCGCCCTATCACCTCGCGTCCTCGGACTGACACTAACGCCCGCTTACCATGTGCTCAAGTCAGTACCTCTACTGACTCGCACGCCGGCACATTCGGACGCCTCGTCCGCAATGTGCGTTGCGGCACGTCGCACTGAGGCGCGGGTCGCGTCCTCCTAACTTATTCGTGTACGTATCGGCCGGGCGCATCGTCCAGTGGTGCATCGCCTGCAGCGGGATGTCCGGTGACGGCACGGGCTTGCTGCTGCACGGGATCGGAGTGCTCAACGAGCCAGCGCTGCCATGCGGGCCACCACGAATCGGTGGAGCTCGACGCGTTCTTCAACCAATCATCGGGAGATAGCGTTTCGGTGTCATTGGACCAGGTCAGTGTACGGTACCTCCTCTTCGGATGTGTTGGGCCGCTGACGATGCCTGCGTTATGGCCGCCGTTTGTCAACAGAAATGTGTAGTCCGACGAACGTGTGAGGCCACGGACTTTGTACACCGCCCGCCACGGAGCGACATGATCCGTCTCAGTCCCAACAACAAACATTGGTGCACACACGGTCCGCAGGTCGATGCGGTGGCCGCCCACCGTGAACACCCCTTCAGCCAGCTCATTCTTCAGATAGAGGCGGTCCAGGTACTCACTGTGCATACGCCAGGGCATGCGCGTGCCGTCGGCGTTCCATGCCATCAGGTCGTTGACCTCCGGGCGCTCGCCACCGATGTACTTGGCGACGGCAGGCGCCCATAGCAGGTCCCGTGAGCGCAACATCGTGAATGCCGCAGCCATCTGCTCACTGTCGAGCACGCCGGTCTTGTGCATCACCGCCTCGAGCATGGCAAGCTGGCTCGGGCTGATGAAGACAGACAGCTCCCCGGGCTCGCTGAAATCCGTCAACGCTGCCAACAGGCTGATCGACGCGAGGCGCGTATCACCCGCGTCGGCCAGGAGCGCGGCGGCAATCGACAGCAGCGTTCCGCCAACGCAGTAACCGACCGCATGTACTCTGCGTTCAGGGACAATCACGCCGACCGCAGCCAGCGCATCCTGAAAGCCGAGCTTTACGTAATCATCGAGACCCAGATCGCGATCGGCCCTGCTCGGATTTTTCCAGGAGATCATGAATACCGTGTGCCCTTTCTCAACCAGGTAGCGCACGAGCGAGTTTCGCGGCGACAGGTCGAGAATGTAGTACTTCATGATCCAGGCCGGCGTGATCAACACAGGCTCCGCATACACGGTTGCAGTCTTCGGGGAATACTGCAGCAGCTCGATGAGACGATTTCGAAACACGACCTTGCCGGCTGTCAGGGCGACATGTTTGCCCACCTCGAACTGCTCTGCTCCAGCGGGCGGGCGGCCCCCGAGCGCCCGCTCCGCGTCCTCGAGCCAGTGTTGGAAACCGCGGATGAGGTTTTGTCCGGACTCTGAAACCGTCCTGCTGAGCAGCTCCGGATTCATGTGCAGGAAGTTCGCCGGCGAGGCCGCCTCCAGCAGTAGCCGGCCCGCAAAACTCATCCGCCCTTGATTCGGCGCTGATACGGCTGAGCCGGTACTCAGCGCCTCTTGCCACCAAGATGCCCAGTTGGTGTACGCGCGTGCGTACGCATTGAAGGGCCAGAGATTCCAGGCCGAAGCGCCGAACCCGAGCTCCGCGCGCTCCGGCGCCAGCGGTTTGCCGTTTGCTGCGCGCACACAGAACTGCCAGCTGTCGAGGCCCTTTTCGATTGCGCTTTGAGCCAGGGCCGCCTGCTGCTTGGGCTCGCCGGCCAGACTCAAATACCACTCCCACCAGGCATACAGGTAATCATCCGGAGCAAGACCGCCGGTGATCACGGCGAGCTGAGCCCGTATGAACCGCTCCAGCTCTCGTTTGACCTCCGTCTCCGTGGGCGTCACAGGCACCCCAATAACCCCAGGGGCGGCCTCCTGGCCGCCCCTGGGGCAAGCGTGTTTCTGCCGGAATATCAGACCACCTTCTTGGTTGGCGGTGCCGGTGCCTTAGTCGCGGCCTCGGTCGCAAACTGGGTAAACGTTCCTTGTGCCTCGGAGGCCAGGGACGCGAATTCCTGAGCGCGCGCGCGGAGCTTCTCTCCAAGCTGCGTGCCGAGCTCGGCCTGCTTGGACAACAACTCCGTGGCCGACTTGGCACCAAAGGCGGCCTGTGCTTGTGCCAGACCGGACTCCAGGTAGTCGCCCGCAACCGTGTATTGAAAGCGAGCCAGGCGCTCGACGGCCTTGAAACTCTCCTGTTGGTACTTGGATACCGGCGCGAACGCATCGCGATAAGCATCGAGCCAGGCGTTGGGATCGTAACTGCGCTCAGTCATGGCTGCTCCTACGGCGGGTGGGTGGGCCACCGATTCTACAACAATTTGTATGCGTCGCAAGAGCCATTCTATAGCGTATTTACCGCGCAATGCCGCAATATTTTTTGCGGCGCATACAAGATCAGAGCCGCAAACCGCCGTCGACCTCCAGACATCGGCCGGTAAAGAAATCGTTCTCGACAATGAATTGCGCGGAGCGCGCAATCTCCTCCGGCTCGCCGAGACGTCCGAGCGGCACTGGAGCGGTTACCTTGGCGAGCACTTCCGGCTTCATCGCTGCAACCATCGGAGTGCGTATGAAACCCGGTGCGATGGCGCCGACCCGGATCCCATGGCGTGCGAGCTCTTTCGCCCATGTCACCGTCATGGCCACCACGCCGGCCTTGGCCGCACTGTAATTCGTCTGGCCCGCATTGCCGGCGCGGGAAATGCTTGAAATATTGACGATCACACCACCGTTGTTCAGATTGATCATCCGCTCTGCGGCCTCGCGTGCGCACAGAAACACGCCGGTGAGATTGACGTCGATGACCGCTTGCCATTGTGCGAGCGTCATTTTCCCAACAACCCGGCCTTCCTTGACCTTGATGAGCAGCGCATCTGCCACGATGCCCGCATTGTTGATGAGCGCATCCAAGCGGCCGAAGTCAGCCACGATCCGGTCCATGGTCGCGACGACCTCAGCTTCGTCCCGCACGCTTGCAACATAGCCACGCGCGATCACTTTTTGCTGAGCACACTGCGCAGCCGTCTCATCCAGCTCTGCGCCACTCATGTCCAGCAGAGCAAGATTGGCGCCCTTACGGGCGAAATGCGTGGCAAGCACACGACCAATGCCGCGGCCTGCGCCGGTGACGAGAACAGTCTTACCACTGACATCCACGTGCGGTTACTCCTCAGCTGCCTCCGAGAATTCGAGCCACGGCAGTACACCCGTCCGAGACTCGAGCGAACCCGGACAGTTTCAAACGCGTCGCTTACCGGATTTACGCTTGGACTTCTGCCTGGTAACACTGTCGGCGGGCGCCTGAGGCGTGAAAGCGGACAGCATCGATGCCTGCATCTTTGCCAGAAGCTCCATGTTTTGACGCGCCAGTTCGGCCAGCGGCGCCATCGGTGTTTGGAGCACCTTGCTCATCTCGGCCTGCATGTGTTGCTGCTGCCGCAACAGACTGCTGACGCCCTGTTCCAGATACGAGGCCAGCACTTGTTGTATCGGGTTGCCATAGAAGCGGACGATGGCCTCCAGCAACTGCGTGCTGAGCACGGGCGTACCGAATTGCTCCTGGTTGGCGATGATCTGCAACAGCATGGCGCGCGTGAGGTCCTCACCGCTCTTATCATCGACGACTTTCACCCGCTCGCCCGCAGCGACCAACTTCCGGATATCATCCAGCGTAACGTGGCGGCTGTCAGCGGCATCGTAGAGCCTCCGATTGGCGTATTTGCGTATGATACGTTCGTTGGCCATTGTTGTAATCTCGTGCCGCCCGCATACGATTTTGGGCTGTAGACGGGTGGAATTGTAGTCTCCTGTGTATGCGCCGCACAATCGCGCGCAACGTCCCGTGACCTGTTGTTCACGATTTACTGGAGCATCGTTTTTGCATCACATTCAGGATGGATAGTTTCGCGAAGCCGGGCACATCCAATGCTGTTACCGCCTTTGCAGAGGCGGCGGCGCACTTTCTCGAGCTCATCCAGGCGTTTTCGGGAGAGGCTGCCGCGGCGGACAGTGCGCCTGACCTGCCTTTGCTGGCCCGGAGACTTTCCGGGGAACTCGAACGGTGGCTGCGCGCGTGGTACCCGCTCGGAGTGCACAGCGAGCACGCACGAGATCGGCAATGCACGCTCGATCTGGTCACGAGGTTCGTACAGCTGCAAGATCAGCTTGCCATGCAGTGGAGCGAGGTCGCCCGTATTTCCGGGCATCAACTCATCGAGCGCCTCGGCAAGTCATCGAACGAGGTTTTCAACCTGGAAAGCGCCATGAACCTCTACGATCTTTGGATCGACTGCGTGGAGAAGGCCTACGCCGACACGGTACACAAGGATGAATTCTGTCGGGTCCAGGCAGAACTTGCGAATACTGCAACTGCCCTCCTCCTACAACAACGCAAGCACGCTGAAGATCTGGCGCACACGTTTGGTATACCAACGCGCAACGAGGTGAATGCGTTGCGCCTACGCTTAAAGGATATGGAGAGCGAGTTGCACGCACTGCGCTCGCGTTCCGAACATGGGCCCCATCCGAAGCGCCAGCGCGGGACTCGGTCGGGGAGACGGCCCATTTGAAGCAATCCGTTGACGACGCCAATACGTTATTTCGCCTTTTGAACCGGCGCGTCGCCGATACCTCGACCCAGTTGCAGAAGGCAGAAACCGTCTCGGTTGGCTGTACCCGCAAGCGCGTGGTCTGGACTGATGACAAAACAGTCCTGTATCGGTATTTCCCGCTACCGTTCGTCCAGCCCTCGCCTGCCCGCCCCATTCTCATCAGTTTTGCCCTCGTTAATCGCCCCTACGTTCTCGATCTGCAGCCCGATCGCTCACTGGTGCGACAGCTGTTAGGGGCGGGGATGGACATATATCTGATCGACTGGGGCAACCCTGACGATGCCGACTGCGGCGTCGATCTGGAAGACTACATTGAGCGTTATCTTGGGGGCTGTGTCCGGCACATCCTCGATACGCACGATACCGACACTCTGAATCTTTTAGGCGTATGCCAGGGCGGCACCTTCAGTCTCTGCTATTGCGCACTTCACCCACAACACATCGCGAACCTGGTGACCATGGTGACCCCGGTGGATTTTCACAGTCCTGATGATCTGCTCTCGAAGTGGGTGCGTGAGGTCGATGTGGGTTTGATTGCGCATGCCGGAAACGTGCCCGGTGTGCTGCTGAACGCGCTCTTCCTGGCACTTGCACCATTGCGGCTCATGCAACACAAATACGTCAGCCTGCTCGGTCGAGACACGCGGCGGCGCGATATTGAAACTTTCGTGCGCATGGAGAAATGGATTTCCGACAACCCCGACCAGGCCGCCGCGGCCCTGGCGCAGTTCGTGAAGTGGTTCTATCAGGAGAATCGGCTGATCCGCGGAACGCTCGAAATCGCAGGCCGGCGGGTAGACCTGCGGCAGATACAACAGCCAGTTCTCAACATCTACGCGGCTCGCGACCATATCGTGCCCGCAAGTGCTGCAGCGGCGCTGCAGCGCTACATCGGCAGCAGCGATTACGCGGCTCACTGTGTTGATGCCGGCCACATCGGCATGTATGTCAGTCACCGCGCGCGCGGCAGTGCTACCGCCCGGATCATCTCCTGGTTGCAGGAGCGAAGCTGACACCAACTCGAGGGTTGCCGCGCAGCAGCAGACCCAAAGTCGCGCATGTTGCATCGCGTGCGTCTCGTGTTGGTGCACGCCTGGCGACATGGTTACAACATCATGACAACGCTCGGCCACAAAACGCCGCTGGAGGCCCGGTCAACGGTAGCATGCTCACCGCACCATGTTGTACCGTGGGCTCACTAACTCGAAGCGGAGGCCATCATGCCGGAGATCGCAGAGTCAGCGTACGCAGCATCCCGCAAACGTGAGGAGTTCTTCCAACAGTGGGAACACCTCGATGCGCAGCTCACGACGGCCCGAGAGTACCTGGAGCTGCTCGAGGCGGATCCCGGAACCGACGAGCTACCGATTGTAATCGCGCGGCACGAGCTGTTGCTGTGCAACCGGGAGTTGGCAAGCGCCATTGCCAGCGAAGACTGAGCGGTTCGCCGTGCAGAATACCGGCGCTCGCCGCCTGCGCCGGTCGGCGAGCGCTCCCATCAGAAATTGGGTTTCAACCTGGAGTCAATCATGCAGTCCGCAGCCGGTTTCCCAACAAAAGCACGTATGGCAGACACCACTGTACTCGTCCAGCAGGAGATGCGCTGCGCGGCAGACTCGGCGCGGGCACCGCGGGCGGGTTCAATGGATGAGGCGCAGGATCTACAGTTGATCCAAATGCGCCATGACGAGTACGTCGCGCAAAAGGGCCTGCAGAGACTCTTCGAGAGTGGGCAGCTCGAAGTTTTGAGCGTGTGACTTTGTATTCATGCCCCGATGCGCAGGCTGCAGGCGGATCCCGCATACCTCACCGCGATTCGCGCACACCGCGCAGGATTTCAGCCGCGCATTGCACCTGCAGTGCAATCTTCTCGAAGCTGTCGGCGAGCTCGTCCGAATCAAACGGCCTCTTGCGCAACTGCAACAAGCCAGCCTGGGCGTACGTGGCGATCGCCTCGAGCGGCTGACTGAGATCGTGGACCAACGCCAGCGCTCTTTCCAGGCTCGAGCCGTCGCGCCACTCGGTTCCGGTCTGCTCGAGTTTACTCACGGTGCCACCCACCCCGGTCGAGACATAGCCCACATAGACCCGCCGCCTATGTTAGGTGGGGACCCGACCCTTGCAAGAGATTTTTGGAAAAGCGCGGCATGAGAGGCAAATCCACGGTGTTTGTGGTGGACGACGCCTCGTCGGTACGCGATTCGCTCAAAGCAATGTTGGGAGCCGCGGAGCTCGAGGTCGAGACCTACCCGAGCGCCGAGGCTTTCCTCGCTGCCTATCGCCCCGGAGAACGCGAATGCCTGCTGCTCGACGTCAAATTGCCTGGTGCCAGCGGCTTGGAGCTGCAGGCTGCCCTGCAGCAGCGCAACTTCGGTCTGCCAATCATCTTTCTGACAGCCCACGCCGATATCCGAGCGTCGGTGCGCGCAATCAAGGCAGGCGCCGTAGATTTTCTTCTCAAGCCCGCCTGCGGTGCCGAGCTGCTCGAGCGGGTGCTGGCAGCGCTCGAGTCAGATACCCGAGCCCGCGCGCTCGACTCGAACGAGGCGGTCAAGGATAGTACTCATGTGCGATTGAGCGCGCGTGAGCGCGAAGTGGTGGAGCTGGTCGCATCAGGGTTATCCAGCAAGGCGATTGGCCGAAAGCTCTGCATAAGTCATCGCACCGTGGAGATTTATCGTGCGCGTCTGCGAAAGAAAACGCGCGCCCGATCGATGGTCGATCTGGTCCGGCTGGCCGACGCTCTCAGGTTGCAGCTGCGACCGGAAGGTCCCCGCTAGCGAGCAGCGCTGGACCTGAATTGGGGCTGTCAAGTACGTGCCCACACGTAGTACCCGCTTGCACCGATGTTCAACCATCATGTGATTTGGCGGGATTCGCTCCAGGGGACCCATGAAAGAACCGCGAGTCGCCTTCGTAACGGGCGGAACCGGCGGGATCGGTACGGCAATCTGCAAGCGCCTGTGTGCAGATGGGATGCGTGTCGTCGCAGGCTGCAGCGTTGGTTCCTCGCGCAAACGCGACTGGACCCTGAACATGCAGGGCCACGGCTACAATCCTCTCGTGGTCGAGGCAGACGTCGCCGATTGGGAATCGACCAGGATCGCCTTCGAGCGGGTCAGGGCCGAGGTCGGACCCATTGACATTCTGGTCAACAGTGCCGGAATCACGCGGGATGCAATGTTCCGCAAGATGGCCAAAGATCAATGGGACAGCGTCATCAGTACGAATCTCAACTGCCTGTTCCACGTTACGAAGCAGGTTCTCGACGACATGATCGAACGCGGTTGGGGCCGAATTATCAACATCTCCTCGGTCAACGGGCAGAAAGGCCAGTTTGGCCAGGCCAACTACTCGACCGCGAAAGCGGGAGTCCACGGTTTCACGATGGCTCTCGCCCAGGAAGTGGCGCATCGCAACGTAACAGTGAACACTGTTTCTCCCGGCTATATCGCGACCGACATGCTCGCAGCTCTGCGCCCGGACGTACTCGAGCGCATCATCGATGCCATTCCCATGAAGCGCCTGGGCAAACCTGAGGAGATCGCCTCTATCGTAGCCTGGCTCGCCTCGGAGGAGGCCGGATTTGCGACCGGCGCGGATTTCTCGCTAAATGGCGGCGCGCATATGTGTTGAGGCCCGTACGGATCTCGGGCACGCCCGGCCGCCAAAAAATATTTTCCGGAAGAATGTAGAGAGCGTGCATTCGGCTCCGACTCCCCTTCAGAGCGCCCCATTTCGGGACGCCGGAACTGAAGGAAAATCTTATGACAACCGTCACACTGAGCTCCGCCGGGGTCGTCCCGGGCGTCCGCTGGTACAACAATAGCGTCGTCGCAGTCCTCGCCGGACTGTTCACAAATGCGATCCTGTCCAGCGCGACCGATATGATCCTCGTCGCCGCCGGTGTATTTCCACCTCTGCACGAGTTCGGCAATCCCGCCTTCTTCAGTGATTCGCTGCTCCTGCTGGCTTTGCTGTATAGAACTGCGTTCGGCGTCTTCGGTTGCTATCTCACGGCCCGGCTGGCGCCTCGGCGGCCCATGACCCACTCGCTGGCGCTGGCCTGCATTGGCTTCGTCATTGGAGTCGTGGGAGCCATGGCGACCTGGGGTGTCTGGCAGTCCTGGTACTCACTGGCAATAATCGCAGTCACCCTGCCGAGCGGCTGGCTGGGCGCGCGGATTGCGCAATCGCGCTGAAAAAACGGAGACTCTTCAAATGAAATTCATGCTGATGATGAACATGCCGCGTGGCACGGGCGACTACCAGATCAACAAGTGGCACCCGGAGGCGTTCAAGGCGCACATTCAGTTCATGCAGGATCTGAATCGCGATCTGGTGAAAACCGGCGAATGGGTCGACGGCCAAGGACTGACACCCCCGGGACAGGCGCAGATCGTGCGCTGCGGACCCGGCGGTACGGCCGTGGTATCCGATGGCCCCTTTGCCGAGACCAAGGAATTTCTGGCCGGCTACTGGATCGTGGCCGTGGAGAAGCCCGAGCGCGCCTATGAAATCGCCGCAAAGGCCTCTTCGGCACCGGGTCCCGATGGCAAGCCGCTCGTCATTCCTATTGAGGTTCGCCGTGTCATGGACGGACTGCCCAGCGAGGGATGACCAGCTCACGCACGCCCGGCGTCGAGTACCTGTTGCGTGAGCTGACGCCACAGGTACTTGGCGCGCTCTCCCGGCGTTATCGCGACTTCGGGGCCGCGGAAGATGCAGTTCAGGAGGCGCTGCTGGAAGCGGCGACGCAGTGGCCAACCGAGGGCCTGCCTGAGAATCCCGGCGGGTGGCTCTTCAAAACGGCTTTCCGGCGCCTCACCGACCTCCGGCGCAGCGATATTGCTCGTCGCCGCCGCGAGGAACAGGTCGCCAATGAGCTCGCGAGCGAGGAACTGTTGATGTCGGGCGATGACGAGGAGCTCGACCCGGAACAAGATGACACACTCGTGTTGTTATTCATGTGCTCGCATCCGTCGCTTACGGCTACTTCGGCCATAGCGCTCACTCTGCGGGCCGTGGGAGGGCTCAGTACGAAGGAGATCGGGGCCGCTTTCTTCGTGCCGGAAGCAACGATGGCGCAGCGAATCAGCCGGGCAAAGCAACTCATCAAACAGTCAAACGTGCCGTTCAGTTTGCCCTCGGGGGAGGAGCGCTCCCAACGGCTCGATGCGGTCATGCATGTCCTCTATCTGATCTTCAACGAAGGGTATGCCAGCTCGTCCGGTACCGAGCTGCAGCGGGTGGATCTGTCGAGCGAAGCCATCCGGCTCACCCGTTTGCTCATGGCAGCAACACCGGATATGCCGGAAGTTGCCGGCCTGCTTGCCTTGATGTTGCTCACAGACGCGCGCCGCGCGGCCCGATCCGGGCCGGCCGGGGAGTTGATCCCGCTCGATGAGCAGGATCGCGGATGTTGGGACCGGGATCTCATCCAGGAAGGCATTGAGTTGGTTTGGAATGCCATGAAACAGGGTCGCGTGGGTCCGTACCAACTACAAGCCGCCATCGCGGCGCTTCACGACGAGGCCGCATCGACGGAGCAAACCGACTGGGCTCAGATCCATGCGCTTTACGGACTGCTGGAGCGAATGGGCAACAATCCGATGGTCACGTTGAGCCGCGCGGTGGCGACTGCGATGGTCGAGGGTCCGGAGGCGGGCCTGCGCCTGGTCGATACGATCACCCAGGACCCCAAGCTCCAGGGACACTATCGTATCGATGCCGTGCGGGCCCACCTGTACGAGCGCGCCGGCAATCAGGCTCTCGCGCTCGAGCATTACCGACGGGCTGCCGAGCGTACCGCGAGCTTGCCTGAAAAGAACTATCTGCTCGGCAAGGCCGCGTGTCTCGCACGAGGAGAATTTGACTCGTGAATAACCTTCGTCCGAGATAGAACCCCTTCCAGCATCAGCGGGCGATCATGATGGCATTTTTTCAGGCAATGCCGGCACCGGGAAGAACATCCGGATGCCGGCGGTGCCAGGCAGTTTCACGTTGGAACACTGCAGCCGTCGTAATCAGTTCGGTTTCGTGCAGATGCGCGGCCACTAGCTGAAAACCGATCGGTACACCGCTCGGATCAAACCCTCCGGGCACCGTGATCGTCGGGTGGCCGGTCATGTCGAACGGCGCAGTGTATCGTTGCAGCCGTACAATCAACTCCGGCTGCTCAACCAACGTGCGTACTGCCGTCAAGGTCAATGGAGCGAAGGGCTGGACCGGCGTGAGTAGCAGATCAACGGTCTGCAACAGTTGTTCGAATTGACCCTTCACAACCATCCGGCGAAGGAGGATCTCCTGGTAGTCCAGTGCGTTGAGCTGGTGTCCATGTTCGAGCACGGCGGCCAGAATCGGCCCGTATTCGGCTCTTCGCGACGGATAGGTGGCCTCGTGTGCGACCGCAGCCTCGATCGCACAAGCCGGCGCCCAATCGGCAACGGTCTGCCGGACGTCCGGTATCCGCAGCTCCACCAATTCCGCGCCGAGTTCCACTAACACATCGGAGACCTTCGACAACACCGCATGCACCGCCTCATCCACGTGATCACCGTTCCAAGCCGGGTCGACACCGATGCGCAGTCCGCGCAGGTCCGCCCGCCGCACGTCCAGATAGTTCGGAACTGGCACCGGCAGGGCCGTCGCGTCACGCTCATCCGCCCCTGCGATGACCTGGAGGATGGCGCCAGCGTCCCTCGCGGTGCGCGCGATCGGGCCAACATGATCCTGGCTCGCGGCGAGCTCGAACACGCCGAAGCGGCTGACGCGGCCCCAGGTTGGTTTCAGGCCTGTCAGGTTGTTGGCGCTGCAGGGCCAACGGATCGATCCGCCGGTATCGGAGGCGATGGCGCCGAAACACAGACCCGCCGCCACTGCGACCGCGGGGCCACTGGAAGAAATGCCCGCCCAGTAGTGCGAATTCCAGGGATTGCGCGGAGCGCAGACCGTCGGGTGATAATCCGAGTAAGCACCTTCCGTCGTTTGCAGTTTGCCGAGAATCACGGCGCCCGCTCGTTTCAGCCTCATCACGACCGTCGCGTCTTCGGCGGGGCGAAAGTTCCGGTAAATCTGCATGCCGGCGGCCGTAGGAATCCCTTGCGTCCAGCACAGATCCTTGATGCCTATCGGGATGCCGTGAAGCGGACCCCGATATTTTCCGGCGACAATCTGTGCTTCCGCCGCCCGGGCTTGCTCCAGCGCTTCATCCGCCATGACGTAGGCATAGCTGCGCAGTGTTTCGTCCAGGGCGGCTATACGCTCCAGTTGGGCTTCCGTTATTGCAACGGGCGACAGCTCCCGCGTGCGAATGAGAGTGGCAAGCTCCGTCAGATCCAGATAGTGGAAGTGAGTCATGACCCGCCTCCCGATGCAAGCAGGTTCGCAACGAAGCGCGCCGTGGCGGAGCCCACCGCCTCGGGGTCCTCTTCCTGGAGGAAATGCGAACCTC
>Ga0207703_10001198_pt1 | contig 24336 bp, 17 predicted proteins | sample KBSSwiS12_FD_184304 | JGI IMG/M metagenome (GOLD analysis project Ga0207703, IMG submission 184304) | Switchgrass rhizosphere microbial communities from Kellogg Biological Station, Michigan, USA - KBS Switchgrass S1-2 (SPAdes) (version 2) | ecosystem: Host-associated > Plants > Roots >...
CTTTCGATGGCAGCGCGGGTTGGATCGCGGCGCCGGCGACGGACCGTCCGGTGACGTTAACTGCGCTGGCGGCGGGTGATTTGGACGGGGCGCGGCTGGACGCGGTGCTTAGCTTTCCGGCGCAGATCAAGCAGGCGCTGCGGCAGTGGAGAGCTGGGAACCCGGCTACCATTGATGATCGGGACGTGCAGGTGGTCCAGGGGACTGGCGACGGGCGGTATCCGGTTAACTTGTACTTTGACCCGGAGACTGGGCTGCTGGTGCGATCTGTGCGCTATGCCGATTCGCCGGTGGGACTGAGTCCGACTCAGGTTGACTATGCGGATTATCGCGAGGTCAGCGGCGTGAAGATGCCTTTTCGCTGGACGGTGACTTGGCTGGATGGGCGGTCGATCATCACTTTAAGCGAAGTGCAGGCTAACGCGGCCGTTGACGCTGCGAAGTTTCGACAGCCGGTTGCGCCGAAGTAGAGTCCGCTCCCTGCGGTCGCGGTTCGGTGCCAGGTGTTGTGGGCACGAGGCCGCGCGGGGCAAGGCCGGCTGCGCTGCTACTTGCCGACGTTGCCGTCGCGGATCAGCTTGTTGAACTTGAACTCTTCGGACGGCACGCAGTAGATTTGTTCGTCCCAATCCTTCGCGGCATCCTTCATCAGCTTCCAGATTTTGCGGTCGCTCTTGAAGGGCTTGGCGTAGTATTGCGGGTCGGTGATGGTTTCGGTCAGTTCCAGGGTGTCGGCGTCTAGCTTACGGTAACGCTCTTCCAGCTGCATCTGGTCGGTGTGCGGGTAGCCGTTGTGATCGAGCCAGGTGCGCTCGTCGAAGCCAACCGACTTCACTACGAAGGTGTTGCCTTCCCACTGGCCGATGGAATAGCCGTTCCACTTGGGCTCGATTTCATCCGGCTTGGGAAGCTGGCGGCCGTCTGTGAAGACCACGCGGTAATCATGGTGCCATTCGGAGAACATGAAGGTTCGTCCGGGGGTTTGCAGAATCTCCAGGGTCGAGTGCGGTCCGGCGACTTGTCCGTTCAACATGCGCGGCACACCCCAGGGATCGCACATACCCTGCGGATCGTTACCAATTTTCGGCGCGGCGATTCTGCGGCCATAGGAGGGAACATTTTTGTCGAATGCGGCCTCACCCGCAGCCGTGAACGGCGCTTCTTCGGTGGGAACATCCAATTTACGAGGCGCGGGGGCTTGCTTCAAAAGGAAGGCTTGCAGCTCGTTGGCTCCGCCGGGAACATTGCTGTAGGTTTGAAACGGAGTCTCGCGATGGAATTTTCCGGTGAGGTTCTTGGGATCGAAAGTGCCCGGGCCTTTGGCGGGGGGAGCTTGCGCGGCTGCGATCGAAGCAGAAGCGAGAAAGATCAGAAGCGGCCTGCGCATGTTATTCCTTGGTGGCGCTGGTCTGAGTGGGCTGACCACCACCGCCGAGCGGGAGTTTCTTGCCGTTCACAATTAATTCCTTGGCCAGGCAAACCGTCGCGCCGGGAGTTTTATGGGGATTGCAGGTGATGACCAATGCGTCGCCTGGCTTGATCGATTCCCTGCTCCAGCCGACCTTCATGTTCTTCATCATCATCGGCGTGGGTCCGAATTCGGAGCCCCAGTGCTGGACGACGCCGTTCGCGTCTTTCACATCGAAATATAATTGCGGATGCGGATAGGAGTACGAAAACTCCGTCACGGTGCCGGTTAAAGTGATGGTTTTATCGACTTCGTAGGTGACCGAGGTGCCGTGGTGAGCCAATAGGAGCGCTCCGCACCACAGAAAAGAGGCTATTAATTTACGAGTCAAGGGGACCCCTCCTTCGCTTATCAGTCTTGAATTATACATCCGCCAAGACCGCGGGTAAGTCTATGTGGTTGTAAAGTTTCGTAAGAAGTAGACTGTTGGGATGCGTTTAGCAAAGTGGTTCGCGGTCTGGGGATTTATCGGGGTTGCGGTCGCCGCACCGGCGCGAACGCGCGAGGTGATCCGGCGCGGGGACGTGAGGGTAGAGGTGGTCGCGGAAGGGCGCGGGCCGTTGGTGGTGCTGCTGCCGTCGCTGGGGCGTGACTCGGATGAATTCGATCCTATTGCCGAGCGCATCGCTGCCGCGGGATTCCGGGTTCTGCGTCCGCAGCCGCGGGGGTATGGACGCAGCAGCGGTCCCATGGAGAAGCTGACGCTGCACGATTTCGCGCGCGATGTGGCGGCGGCGATCGAGCATGAGCATGCTGGGCCGGCGATTGTGGCAGGGCACGCTTACGGGCATTTCGTAGCGAAGATGACGGCGGTGGATTTTCCTAAGCTGGTGCGGGGAGTGGCGCTGCTTGCGGCGGCGCAGAAGAATATCGATCCGCAAGTGCGGCGTTGGCTGGCGATTGCTACGGACGCAAAGCAGCCGGAGGCGGAGCGGGTGAAGTATCTACAGATGGTGTTCTTCGCGCCGGGGCATGACTCGCGGATCTGGTTGACGGGGTTCCATGCCAACGTGCAACGCGCGGAGGAAATCGCTCGTGACGCTACGCCGCAGCAGGAATACTGGTCCGCTGGAAACGTGCCGCTGCTCGATTTGCAGGCGGAATTCGATCCTTACCGGCCGCGTGCGACGGCGGATGAGCTGGTGAAGGAATTCGGCGCGGGGCGAGTCACGGTCGTGCTGGTGCGCGGGGCGTCGCATGCGGTGATCGTCGAGGATCCACGCGCTGTGGCGGATGCGGTGATTGCGTTCGCTCGAAAACTATTTGCTTGAGGCTAGAGTGCTGTAGACTGCTTCGACGAACATATCGGTGGTCCAGGGGCCGGTGTTGGCGCCGTAGCGGTCGTCGAAATCGGCGGTGGGGCGCGCGGCTTTCACTTGCTCCAGGGTGGCGCCGGTTTTGAGCAGGGCTTGAATGCGATCGCGAATGATTACGATCATGTCGCGGTATTCGGAGACTTCGTATTCATCGCAGACGCGGCCGTGTCCGGGAATGATCATGGTGCCGCCTTCTTCATCGTGCTCGTAGACAGTGCGATCCAGGATGTTATTGAGCGCTGCGATCTCCCCTTGCACGGTGCCGCCGGCTTTGGTGTCGATGAAGGGATATTGCGTGGTGGTGAAGATGTCCCCAGTGGCGATGACATCGGCGCGGCGGAAGTGGACGAAGCTGTCACCATCCGTGATGGCGTGGGGTTGGTAGAAGATCTCCACGGCTTCGCCGTTGTGATATTTGCGGCGGCGGCCTTCGAGGAAAGTGTCGCTGGGCCATCCCGCGGCGGGCGCGGCGCTGGCGCTCATGCGATTCTGCACATTCTGATGTCCGATGACGGTGGCTCCGCGGCCGGCGTCGGCGAACTGGTTGGAGAAGAAGGAGCCGAAGAGACTGGGGTCTTCGCCCGAGGCGCGCAGTTTTACGTTGCCGCCGGTATGGTCGGAATGAAAACTGGTGTTGAGGATGAATTGAATCGGCTTGGGGCTGAGCTTGCGGATCGCTGCGATCACTTTGTCGGACAGTTGGCCGGCGCCGGTGTCGACTACGAAGGGGCCTTGATCGCCTAGCTGAACGGCGATATTGCTGCCGTCGCCGACCAACATATAGACGTTGCCTTGGACGGGCAGCACATGGATTTCACCATCGTGCGGATCGGGATCGATGGCGCGGCTCGACTGCTGGGGACCGGAGGGGCGTAATTTGGAAGCTGCCGCGGCGTCTCCGGCGGGAACATCTTTGAGTTTCGCTGCGAACTCGGGATACATGGTTTCGGGGCCGCCCAACGCACCTAGCAGGGGAACTTTGCGCTTGTCCGAATACTCGCGGAGGAAGGGGTTATTGCCGGGCGGATAGGCAGGGACGCGGTCTGGAGCCTTGTCGAGAATTTGTTCGCCATCGTCGCACGCATATAGCCAGCCGCCGGGGTCACGGGCGTTGCGGAACAGGATGGAGGTCTTGCTCATGGGCTCGGCTAGATAGACCGGGTCATTGGTCACGGAAAAATAGGTGATGCGGTCGCCGTGGCGGATGAAGTGTTCGGTGAGCGTGGCTTCATCACTCTGGGCGATTCCGTTGGCGCGGATCCATCCACGTTTGATGTGCGTAGTGGACACGGTGAGGACGTTCCCTTCCCATTTGCCGGTGGCGAAGCCAGTCCAAGTATGGGACGCGTAGGCGGGAGGGTGCGGGCGGCCGTCCATCCAAATGGTGTGGAGTCCTTCGCTGATCTGGCCGTAGATTTTTATGGATTCCACTTGCTGGGTGTGGGGCTCGCGCTCTTCCCAGATGCGGTAATTGCCGGGCGCGATGTAGAAGTACGGCGGCACGTAGCCGGAACACTGCTGCTGGCGGACGGTCATGCGGGAGGCGTCCCAGGCTAGGCCGTAAAGACGTCCGGCTTGGTTGATGGGGATGCCGCCGTAGTCGACCAGTGCGCCGGCGGCGGTGCCTAAGCCGGGGTCCTGATCGCGGGACGGAACCCAGGCTCCCGAGAGATCGACTCCGGCGGCTTGGCCTCCGGAGATCTGGGCGAAGGCGAGAGAGCTGAGCAGCATGGCCGAGAGTAGGACGTTGCGAACCCGGGTGGTTTCCATCTGTATCTCCTTGCGCATTCTATGCTGCCTACCGATGACTGTCAATGATTTCGCGGGATTGTAAATACTTGTAACGAGAAACACTTGCAGCCTTGACGGAGGCGCGTTGCGGGGAGTAACATTTGGCGGAAATGAAAAGCAGCGTGTGTTGGATGACAGCCGTATTGTCAATAGCGGGCGCGGGCGTTTATGCGCAGACTCCGCCCACCGCAAAAGCTGCGGCGCTGTTCGATCCGACGGGGTATTGGGTATCGATCGTCACTGAAGATTGGCGCTGGCGCATGACTACGCCTCCGAAGGGCGACTATCAGGGTGTTCCGCTGAACGCGGCGGCTAAGAAAATGGCGGACGCTTGGGATCCGGCAAAAGACGAGGCTGCGGGTGAGCAGTGTAGAAGCTACGGCGCTGCCAACATTATGCGCGTGCCGGGTCGTATTCGTATTAGTTGGCAAGATGAACAGACTTTGAAGTTCGAAATGGATGCGGGAACGCAGACACGCGTGCTGTCGTTTAACGGGACGCACGGTCAAGGCGGCGATTGGCAAGGTGTGTCACAGGCGAGTTGGGAATTACTGCCGGGAGGGCGCGGACAGCCGAGGGCGGGGTCGCTGAAGGTGGTCACGTCGAATATGAAATCCGGGTATCTCAGAAAGAATGGAGTTGCCTATAGCGCCAACGCTACTGTTAGCGAGTACTACGACCTGATCAAGGAAGCGAACGGCGAGCAATACCTGGTGCTTACGGAAACGGTTGAGGATCCCACGTATTTGGACCGGCCCTACATGACAACGGCTCATTTCAGAAAACAAGCAGACGCCGGAGGATGGAATCCGACACCTTGTTCGGCCCGCTAAAGGCTCCCAATAGATGTATCTTCTGGAATTTTGCAAAATGCTGGACAAGAGCGCCATTGGCACGGCGATTCGCGAGTCGAGTCTCTTGTTCCCGGTGATCGAGGGCGTGCATGTTCTGGCGCTGGCACTTTCGGTGGGCTTGATCCTCATCACCGATTTGCGGCTGATTGGCGTGGTGCTGCGCAAGCGGCCGGTTTCCGAAGTGTGGGAACAATTTTTCCCGTGGATGATGGCGGGCTTCGCGGTGATGTTCACAACCGGGTTTCTTTTGTTCTGGTCGCACGCGATGGCGGCGTATAACAGCATGGCGTTTCGGGTGAAGCTGCTGCTGTTGATTTTGTCGGCGGCGAATGCGGCAGTGTACCACCTGACGGTTTATCGCAAGATGGACCGTTGGGACACGGCTCTGATTCCACCGGCGGGAGCACGGCTGGCGGGATGGGTATCGCTGATCTTCTGGGCGGGCATCATCACTATGGGTCGAATTATGGCGTACACTTTCTAGCGGGCGCGGGATTTTGCCATGGCAACCATCTTTCCCTTCTTCGAATGGTGCGAGAAGACGGCGCTGTTCCGCGTGATCAGCACTCACGAATCGCTCTTTCCTGCTCTGGAAACCCTTCATCTTTTCGGACTGGTATTGTTATTGGGCACCACCGTGATCCTTTGTCTGCGATTGCTGGGCGTCATCATGGCGAAGCAACCGGTGCCGGAGCTGGCGGGGGAATTGGCGAACTATACCGCGTCAGGGCTGGCGCTGATGCTGAGTTCGGGGGCGCTGATGTTTGTGGCGACTGCAGTTCGCAACTACAGCAACACTTCGTTTTGGGTGAAGATGATGTTCCTGGCGGCGGCGCTCATCTTTCATTTCGCCTACTTTCGCAAAGTGATCCGCATGGATGATTTGGGGATGGCGCGGTGGCACGGCAAGCTGGCTGCGTGGGGGGCTCTCATTTTATGGTTCGGGGTCGCGTTGTCGGGACGATCGATTGGGTTCCTGGGATAGGCTCGTGAGACAGGCAAATTCAAATTCGAAGGAGCAAACCCGCTCGATTCTGTTGATCGACGACGATGTGGCGCTGTGTACGCTGATGGCGGAGTTCTTCGCGGTGCACGAATTCCGCGTCGAGGCGGTACATGACGGCGCGAGCGGCCTGGCCAGCGCTTTCCAGGGCAAGCACGATCTGGTTCTGCTGGATGTCATGCTGCCGGTGGTTGACGGGTTTCATGTATTGCAACGGCTCCGCCAGCGAACGGCGATGCCCGTGATCATGTTGACGGCGCGCGGGGCGCAGCAGGATCGTATTGCGGGTTTGGACGCGGGGGCCGACGATTACATTGCGAAGCCGTTTGCTCCGCATGAACTGCTGGCGCGGGTGCGTGCGGTGCTGCGCAGGGCGGGGACGACGCGACCGGCTGCGGGTCACGTGGTGGTGAGCGATATCGAATTGAATACGCGGACACGGGAGGTACGGAGAGCTAAAATCCCAGTGACGGTCACTTCGTTTGAATTCGATATTCTGGACATCTTGATGCGCTCGGCAGGGCATGTGGTGTCGCGCGATGAGCTGGCCACGGTCCTCTATAATAGGGAGGCTACGCCGTTCGAGCGATCGATCGACGTGCATATCAGCCATTTGCGGCGAAAGCTGGAAACGGGCGATCGAACCTTGATCCGGACGGTGCGCGGAGTGGGATACTTATTCGTGGCGGCGGACGAAAAATGAAATCAGTTTATTTAAGAGTGCTGTGGCTGTGTTTCGGAACCCTGGTGTTCGCACTGGGCGGCTTCCTGGTGATTTCCCGCGTCATGACCCAGCGGAGTTTTGATAAACGGGCTCCGATTGGAAGAAATGCCGAGCTGCAGTTTGAAGAAGCCGGCCTAGAGTATGAGAACGGCGGGGCAAAGGCGCTTTCCACCTATCTGGCCTGGCAACACTCGTTCTATCCGGAGCTGGAGTTTTACTACACCAAGAAGGGGCGCGATCTGGTGACGGGCGTGGACCGGTCGAACCTGCTGAAGATGGCGCGGTCACGCTGGTCGCTGATGAATGTGATGGGTCCGATCATTATTGCGGTGCCATCGGCGGGGAGCGAGTATGCATTCATTGTCGATATCCCGCCCAAAAATGTCGCGTTGTACCTGCCGTACTATTTATTGTTGCTATGCGCGGTGGCGCTGCTGTGTTGGGGGCTGGCAGTACATTTCGGATCCCCGCTGAATAAATTCACCGAAACGGTGCGGAGTTTTGGCGCCGGTGATTTGTCCGCTAGGGTTCGCTTCACCAGACGCGACGAAATCGGCGACGTGGCGCGTGCTTTCGATCAGATGGCGGACCGCATTGAGACGCTGCTTACCGCGGAACGGCGGCTGTTGCAGGATATTTCGCATGAGCTGCGATCGCCACTGGCACGGTTGAGTTTCGCGGCAGAGTTAACGCGCACTTCGGCGGATCGCGATGGCGCGGCTATGCGGGTTCACAGGGAAGTGGACCGGCTGACGGATTTGGTACAGAGCTTGTTGCAGGTTACGCGCGCGGAGGGCGATCTGGATGCCCGGAACTTGCAGGTCGTGGGACTGGATGGGTTGGTGCGCGAACTCATTGAGGATTGCGAAATTGAGGCTTCGGCGCGGAATTGCCAGATGACTCTCAAGGGATCGAGCCATCTGCAACTGCGGGCCGATCCGGAGTTGCTGCGACGCGCGATTGAGAATATTTTCCGCAATGCGATCCGGCACGCTCCGGCGGGGAGCAATATCGAAGTTACGCTGAATAGTACGGCGGCGAATGCCTCGGTGTCGGTTCGTGATTACGGGTGCGGCGTTCCGGCGGAGGCTCTGGCTAACATTTTCAAGCCGTTCTTCAGAGTGGACAATTCGCGCGACACGGCGACTGGCGGCGTGGGGCTGGGACTCGCGATCGCGCAACGCGCCATCCTGGTGCATCACGGGCAGATTTGGGCGGAGAACGCGGAGCCGGGATTGCGGGTTTCGGTTGATTTGCCGGTGGCGGGCTAGGCGGATCCGCTTGCTGCGCGCGGTTCTGTGGCGGGTGGCCCGGTACACCAAGGACCGTTGCACTGAACCGCGATCCTAGTTCGCAAATTCAAAGGCGTCGGCGGAGGGAGTCGATACCATGACTCCGGTGCCGGACGATTGTACGTCGCCGCTGATGGCGTAGAAGCGATTGCCGATGACGCCTCCGGCTACGCCGTGGCGGCCGATTGTCATGGGCGTCAGGATGTTCCAGGTGTTGGTCGCGGGATCGTACATTTCAAAAGCGTGATAGGCGGTGTGCTGGAAGAAATCCTGGTTTTCGCCACCGGCGACTACGATGCGTCCCTTATAGACTCCGACATCGAGGCCGCTGCGGGCGGTGGGCATTTTGGCTAGCGGGCGGCTCCAGGTGTCGGTAGCAGGGTCGTAGGCTTCGACGTTCGCAAGATCGGATGACGCAGCGATGAACGCGGCGCCGATGCGGCCGCCGATCACGTAGATCTTGCCATCGACGACGCCGGCGGCGGTGTGGTTGCGCGGAGTCGGCATGGGGGAGCGGGTGCGCCAGGTGTTGGTTTCGGGATCGTACTCTTCGACGGTGGAGAGGACGCGCTGCGCGATAGTGGGATGAATGGAGGGGTTGGTGGCGCCGGGCGCTGTGGTGGCTCCTCCGATGACGTAGATCTTCCCATTGACTGTACCGGCAACGGCGGCGCCGCGCGTGGTGGGCATGGGAGCTAACGGCTTCCAGGTGTCCTTCATGGGGTCGTACTCGAAGGCGTTGTTGACGGGAGTCCAGGCGGCGAGGTTACCGACTTTTCCTTCGGTGAAGCCGCCGAATACGTAGATCTTTCCGCCGTATTCGGTGAGAGCAAGATGATGGGCGGGTAACGCCATGGGTTTCTTCTTGGTCCACTGACTGGTGGCGGGATCGTACTCGTAGACCATACCTACGGGCAGCCAGATGGGCGCGGACACCAGGCCCGCGAAGACGTACATCTTGCCGTTCGCGGCTTGGCCGATGACTTCCTCATGCGGCTCGGGGAAGGGCGGCAGGCTCACCCATTTTCCACCTTGCGCGTGGGCGGCGGGGGCCAGCACGCTGAGCAAGCTGAATGCAATCGAGATCGTTCGCGTCAACATTCGTATCCTTTCATGTCAGGCGACCACGGATTTTTCGGGATCTATTAGGAATATCCAGATTAGGGCGCCCAGGAACAGGACGCCTGCGGAGACAAAGAAGGGGGCGGACCAATAGCCTCTGTCGAAGAGGCCTCCATAGACTAGCGCGGTCAGCGATGCGGCGAAGGCGCCGAACATATTCATGATGCCGGTCACGGTACCGCTGAACTGGCCGCCGACGTCCATGGGTACGGCCCAGGCTGGTCCGATCACTAGTTCGAGAAAGAAGAACGATAGGGCCAGGCAGAGGACGGAGGTCACGGCGCTGGCGGTCATGGCGGCGGGGATCACGAAGAGACCTGCCAGTGCAAAACCGGGCGCGGCGACTACACTGCGCGCGAAGCGGGCGTTGCCGGTGCGTTTATAGACCAGATCGCTGATGGAGCCGCCGACAACGTCTCCGAGCATTCCCGCTAACAGCGGTACGGACCCCAGGATGCCTAACGCCTGCAGGGTCAAATGCCGGTATTCACGCAAGTAAGTAGGGTACCAAGTGAGATAAAAGTTGGTTCCAAAGAAAAAGCAGGCGTAACCGATGGCGATAAACCACATGTTGGGCGAGCTGAAGATGCGTCCCCACGGCACGGCCTGGCGCGTGGTGCTTAACTGGACGATGGTGCCGTCGGCGCTGCGACCGCGTATCTGCGCTAATTCGGCTTGATTCACGCCGCTGTGTTCTTCCGGGCGATTGCGGTAGATCCAGGCAAAGGCGACGGCCCATAGGACGCCCAGCGATCCGAAAATGTAAAAGATCGCGCGCCAACCGAAGGCGAGCAGGATGCTACCCGCGACTAGAGGTGTGACGGCTACGGCAAAGCGGCTGAAGAAATGCGTGGTGCCTTGGATGCGGCCGCGTTCTGACCGGGGGAACCACAGTTGCATGCCGCGGCTGGCCACGGGGAAGGCGCCGGCTTCGCCCAGACCCAGCAGGAAGCGTGCGCTGAAGAGCGATCTCAGGCCTACGGCGAAGCCTGTCATGGCGGCGGCTATGGCCCACCACGACATAATTACGATCAGAACTTTCTTGGGGCCAAAGCGGTCGCCGAGCCATCCGGCGGGGACTTGGCCCAATGCATACGCCCAGGCGAAGGCGGCGAGAACCAGGCCCATGGCGCTCTTGCTTAAGCCGAATTCTTTGGCGATCTCCGGCTGGGCGACGGAGATGTTGCTGCGGTCCATGTACGCGATCAGGTACATGAGGCTGATCAGAAATAGAATCCACCAGCGGGTTCGGGTGGGCTTGGTACTCACACTGTCCGGAACTGCGGCGAGTTCCGTCACATCTGCGCGGTGAGTGTCCACAGACCCCCTTGTAATGGCGAGCTGAATCTAGACGAACGATGGTTCGGGTGCCGTCGCGACTTGCTGGGCGATATCGACGGGCTGTCCGGTTTCCGCCGAAAGGTCGGCGGCTTGATATACCTGCATGACCAAGCGCGCTTGCTCGGCGGTTACCAACGGCTGCTTACCTAGCGCGACGCACTCGATGAAATGCAGTGTTTCCGCTTCCATCGGACCGGCATAGACATGGTTCACTTTTTCACCGGGCATGGTGGAGATGGGGAATTGAATTCCCTTCTGCAAAGTAGTGGTGTAGACGTCGCGATGGGTGTCATCCACCATCACGGCGCCTTCGGTTCCGATGAACTCGATCCAGGTAGAAGAAAAATTCGGATAGGCGGGAGGCAGCACCCAGCCTGCGCCGATGGTAAACGCGGTGCCATCGTCCATGGTCACGATGATGAAGACGCAGTCAGGTACGTTGTACTGGCCCTTCATGATTTTGTGAACTTCCTGCGCGTAAACTCGAATCGGCTTTCGCGGAGCCAGGCACCACAGCACGAAATCGATATCGTGGGTGGCTTCCATGGCGGCCGGCGACAGCTTCACGCGGCCTCCGATCTTTTTGCCTAAGTTCCGCGTGATGTGGCGGCTGACCAGGGCGCTGCACGGTTCGCCGATGGTGCCGTCTTCAATCGAACGCTTCACGAAAGCGAATTTGGGATTGAAGCGCTGCGAATAACCGATGGTGAAGGACAGTTTCTTCGAACGGGCCAGCGCGATTAATTCGTCGGCTTCGGCTAACTCCATTGAGATCGGCTTTTCGAGAAAAACGTGTTTGCCGGCGAGAAGGCTTTCCTTGGTGATGGGGTAGTGCGTGGGCTCAGGGGTGGTCGAAATCATGACCGCGTCGATCGCGGGATTTTCGACGATCTTGCGGTAGTCGGTGGTCGCGGTGACCGGGTTGGTCTGCGCTTTGACTTCCTGAAGCCGCTCTTCTTTGATCTCCGCGATGTGCAGTTGGTTGACCCAGGGGCTCGCCGCAGCGGCCACGGCGCGAATGCCACCGCACCAGCCAGTTCCGATAATGCCAAGGTTAATTTGTTTCATGGTTACAGCCTTCCTCTATGCGTCGTAACTTGTGATTCTACTCTGCGCCTTCCGGGGAGTCAAAGCACACGGGCGGTCTTTACATTACTTAACAGAAGAGCCGCTCGCTTGCGTAATTTCTTGAGTACAATCCCAGATGGCATCGTTCAGCGGTCGGGGTCTGTAGGTGTTTCTAAACGCAAAGGGGGAGTCAACCAATGAAGCCATGTATTGCTATCGGCGTTGTGCTCTGTGGGATGGCGGTTTCGGGCTGGGCGCAATCGACGGCTCAGATCCATGGCACGGTCCGCGACGCTAGCGGATCGGTGGTACCGGCGGCTGAGGTCAAGGCGACCCAGACCGACACGGGCGCGGTTCGCACCACCACGAGCGGCACGGATGGCGGATACATTCTGACGGCGCTGCCAGTCGGCCCTTATCGTCTGGAAATCACGAGAGACGGATTCACTAAGTCTGTGGAGTCCGGTATTGTGCTGCAGGTCAACACCGACCCCGCGATCGACATTTCTCTGCGAGTGGGCGCCGTCAACGAGCAGGTGAGCGTCGAAGCCAATGCCGCGCTGGTGGAAACGCGCAGCTCCGGCATCGGTGAGGTAGTGCAGAACCAGCGCATCATTGAACTGCCGCTGAATGGGCGCAATGTTACGGACTTAATTGGGCTGGGCGGTGCATCGGTGCAGACCGGGACGTCGCAAACCCGCTGGTTCAGCAATCTTCCCGTCATCAGCATCGGCGGCGGGGTGGCCGGGGGCGGCCTGGGCGGTTCGAATCTGCTGGGCACCGACTACAGCCTGGATGGCGCGAACCACCTCAGTTACCTGAACGGAAGTACTATGCCGATTGCGTTTCCAGATGCGGTGCAGGAGTTCAAGGCGGAGACCAGCGGCCAGACAGCGCAGCGCGGAGCGTCAACGTCAGTCAGCGTGGTGACGAAATCCGGGACCAATAGTTTCCATGGCGACGCTTTTGAGTTCATCCGCAACGATGGTTTCGGAAGTGCGCGGGAGTATTTTTCGCCGGTCGCGAGCACTTACAAGCGCCACCAATTTGGGGGAACTATCGGTGGGCCGATCAAGAAAGACAAGCTGTTTTTCTTTGGCGGGTATCAGCGCAGCACCATTCGCCAGAATCTGCCGAGCAACACTGTAGTGCCCACCGCGCGAATGATGGCGGGCGACTTTACCGGCTGCTTTAACACTGGCGCGCTGAAAGCCACGGGGCCCATTAACAACCTGAACCCGACGACTCCGCTGTTCAACGCCGGCATCATTAGCCCAACGAAATTTACGTCGCAGGCGAAATATATCGCGAATGCGTATTTGAATAACTTGAGCGGGCTGCAGCCGGGACCGTGTGGGACGGTTACCTACCAGGTTCCGACGCACGAGAATGACGATCAATATGTGGGCAAAGTCGATTATCAGATCAGCGACAAGCATTCGCTGTTCTTCCGTATCCTGGAAAGCAAAGTAGTCTATCCCGCACCTCTGTCAGGCTGCTCGTTCAACTTGCAAACGGAAGTGCTCAGCGGTAGCTGCCTGTCGAACAATATGCTGAATTCGACCGCCGCCGGGGAGAATCAACTGGCGAGCTCGGCCGCCATCGGCGATACCTATGTGATCAGTCCAAGCATGGTCAACGCCGCTCGCTTATCTTTCAATCGAACGGCGGCCACGCTGCAAAGTGCGCATCTCTTTACTCTGTGTGACGCGGGCGTGGGCAACGGTTCGCAGGGTCCCAGCGGATTCTGGTGCGGCGGCACGCCCGGTCAGTTGGGGGGCGCGACGATCAGCGGTGGGTTCAACTTCGGCACCGGCCTGGGCGACGGCGACTTCTGGAACGGTTACAGCATGGCCTTCAATGACGACGTGAGCTGGTTGAAGGGCGCACACCAGATGACCTTTGGGTTCGGTTGGCTGCAGGGCAGAGTGGTCGAGTTTAATCACTTCACGCCTACCGGCGCCAACATGCTGTTCACGGGCGCGGTGACGGGGTCCGGCATGTCCGATTTTCTATTGGGGGATCTGAGTAGTATATTGCAGGGCCTGCCTAACGCTTATACATCGCGGCAGAATATGGTGGGCGTGTATTTCACGGACACTTGGAAAATCAGTTCGCGGCTGACGTTTAACTTCGGAATTCGCTGGGATCCGTTTCTGCCGCAGCAAATCAAGAATGGCCAGATCTCGAATTTCGATATGGGCCGGTTCCTGGCTGGCACCAAGAGCACGGTATTCAAGAATGCGCCTCCGGGATTCTATTTCCCTGGCGATCCCGGTTTCCCGGAGCAGTCCTCGGCATACCGGCGGTGGTGGCACTTTGATCCGCGCGGCGGTTTAGCTTGGGATCCGAAGGGCGACGGCAAAACGTCGATCCGTGCGGCTTATGCGTTTGGGTACGCTTACCTTCCCGGAATCGCGCATGAAGATGAAGGCGGTTCGAATCCATGGGGCGGACGGGTCACGCTGGGGACGCCGGCGGGCGGCCTGGCAAATCCGTGGCAGGGGCAAACGGGCGGAAATCCCTATCCTTACGGCGTGACTCCGACGGTTGCGTTCCTGCAGGGAGGTCAGTTCATGACTAGCGACTACGACCTGCCGGCGGCTACCACGTACTCTTGGAACGTTTCGGTGCAGCGGCAAATCGGAACGAGTTGGGTGGCGACGGTGTCCTACCTAGGGAGCCGGGTGCAGCATCTGTATATCAACCAGGCGATCAACTATGGGCAACTGGTAGGCAACGCCGTGGCGTCTGGCTGTGCTCCCACCGCGATCAATTGCACCGCTGCAGCGAATCTGCAGGCGCGGCGCGTTCTGTCGCTGCAAAATGGCGTACCCAACTCCGCGGGCAATCTGGTGGGGAACATGGACTCTTGGTATCCATACGGAACGCAGCTTTACAATGGGATGCTGGCTTCGGTGCAAAAACGGCTCAGCCGCGGGGTGAGCATGAGCGCGAATTATACGCTTTCGCATTGCATCGGATATTACCAGGGATTCAACTCGAAGCCGGAGGAAACGGCTACCAATCCGTACAACCCGTTGTTCGATCGCGGAAATTGCGACAGCGACCGGCGCCACATCGTCAACCTCACCGCAGTCGCACAGGCGCCGAAGTTTTCCAACAGAGTGATGGGTACGGTGGTTTCCGGCTGGCAGTTAGCAGGCATCTACAAGTTCCTGTCGGGATCGCCTTTCGCGGTGCAGGACGGCACTGACCAGGAGCTCTCAGGTATCAATCACCAACGACCCAATCTGGTAAATCCGGCCGCTGTCTATACCGGCCAAACCTGCGGTGGCTGCTTCTACTTGAACAAAGCTGCGTTCGCGGCCCAACCCTTGGGCACGGTCGGGAATTTGGGATGGAACAGTGTGGTGACTCCAGCCTATTGGGATTTGGACCTCGCGCTGTCGAGAGATTTCAGATTCCGTGAGCGCGTGAGCATGCAGATTCGCGCTGACGCCTTCAACCTGACCAACAGTATGGTGCCCGCGTTCAATCCGAGTTCGCCTCCCGTGCAGGCCGCTACGGCACAGCCGACATCGCCCTCGGTGGGCGCGTTCGCGGCTCTGAATAACGGCCAGTTCGGGCAGATCTTGAACGCCTTCCCTACCAGGAAGATTCAGTTCGCGATGAAATTCACTTTCTGATCTCACGCAAAAAGGACACCAGATGACTGACGACTTCTCCCGCCGGGCGCTATGGAAGCACCTTGCGATCGCGGGCGCTGCGGCGCTGCCTGCCGCGGAATTGTACGGGCAGTATGTCAATAAGTCGACCGCTAAGGGTGGGCGGATCGACGTGCATCACCATCACTCGCCGCCGGCTCTGCGCACGGGCCCTGGGGGCCGGGGAAGAAGCGGGCTGGGGCCCTGGACACCCGAACAATCGCTCGAGCAGATGGACAAGTTCGATATCGCTGTCGCCATGATGTCGATGACATAGATGGGCGACCTTTTGTACGATGGAACGCCCAAGGGAGCGGCTGCGATACGGACGGGAACGACTACGGCGCTAAGATCATGGCGGAGCATCCGAAACGCTTCGGGTTGTTCACGGGCGTGCCGCTGCCTGACATCGACGGGGTGATGAAGGAAATCGAATACGGTTACGACACGTTGAAGGCGGACGGGATTGGTATCTATACCAACGACAATCACAACCGCTGGCCGGGCGATCCCTACTATGATCCGAATTGGCAGGAACTCAATCGCAGGAAGGCGATCGTGTATATGCATCCGCTGGCGCCGCAATGCTGCCGCGATTTGAACGACAGCGTGCCCACCGCGATGAATGAGTTTGACTTCGATATCACGCGTGCGTGTACCAGTATCCTGGCGAATGGGGTGCTGCACAAGTATCCCAACATCAAGATCATCATTCCGCATTCCGGCGGGACCATGCCAGTGCTGGCGGGGCGCATTAAGGATCGCTATCCCGCCGATGCGAAACACGCGGAGTACATTCCGAATGGCGTTTGGCCGGAGTTGAAGAAGTTTTATTTCGACATTGCGCACGCGTCCTACGCGATGCCGCTGGCTGCTTTGTTGAGGTTTGCGCCGCCGGATCAGATCCTGTTTGGAACGGATTTCTCGCCGGAGCCGATAGAGTCCACGGTGAATGAGTTGCCGAAGTCCGGGCTTTCGTCACAGTTGATGAAGGCGATCGAACGCGGGAACGCTGAGCGGCTGTTCCCGCGATTCAAGGTTAACGTTTAGTGGATGACCCCACCAGCGGGGTCAACCGGGTCCAGGCCAGTGCTAGACACTTGACATATCTTCAGAAGCGCGTTCAGGTGCGTACGGGCGTAGCGGCGGGGATTTCGGAAGCGCCTTTGCGGCGGCGGTTTTGCAGCAGGTGATCTACGCTCCAGGCGCCTGCGCCAGCGGCTACGAAATAGAGGAATGCCAGAAGGTAAAGGAGTACTTCGTTACCGCCGTTGCGAATCGGCCACACGCCGCGGGGGACGGCGGAATAAAAGTAAGCCGCTAGCAGTTCGGCGCAGAGGACAACGGCTACCGGCCGCGTGAAGAGGCCGAGAAACAGCAAGACGCCGCCCAGAATTTCGAGTCCGCCGAAGATGGGGGGCAGTCCGTCGAGTGCCATGGGGATGGCGGCGCGGCGGCCTCCGGAAGCGGGGAAATAGCCGAAGGAGTGGCGGAATCCGTGAAGCGTAAACACGAAGGCCAGGATGATGCGCAGCAGCGAGCGTGTGTAGCCTTCCCAGGAAGCGATGGTCGCTTTCATCGGCGACCCGGCGCGGGCCTGTCCGATGAGGGAATCCAAACTCCAGGGGCCGCCTCCGGCGGTCACCAACCAAAGAAACATAAAGCAGCAGATGACCGCTTCTTCTCCGCCGTTGCTGATGGGCCAAAATCCTCGCGGAGCCCAGCGTGAGAAGTAAGCCACGGCCATTTCGCCGCACAAGATGAAGGCAGTGGCGCGGGTGAACAATCCGAGAATCAGGAGAGCGCCGCCGGTCACTTCCAGAGGCCCGGCGAATCCGTGCATGGTTAAAAAGTTGTGGTCGATTCTTCCGTTTGCGAAGCCCCAGATTTTTTCGGCGCCGTGCTGGAAGAAGAGTAGCCCGACCGCGATTCTCACCGCGCTGAGGAGATAAGGCAACATGCTGGTGTGCTCCTTGACGCAGGCTATTGTATACCAAATAACAGTCGGTTACGATTGAAACGCAGCAGGCCTCGGTTAAGAATTGTGAAGCATTCATTTTTGCTGTTCCTTTTGCTGATTGGCGCGGCGTCTTCGGGCGCGGCGCAAGGCTCGGGAGATCGCGCGAAGAAGGCTCTGGAGGGCGATGCGAGCGCGCAGATCTCCTTGGGGGAATCGTACCGCTTGGGTCTGGGCGTGGATCAAAATTACGCAGAGGCGCGGCGGTTTTACAAGCTGGCCGCGGCCCAGGGGGCTCCGCAGGCGCAATTTGCGCTGGCGGAGATGAACCGCTTTGGCGAAGGCTCGGCTCCGGATTACGCGGAAGCCGTGCGTCTTTACAAATTGGCGGCGGCGCAGGGTTTGCCGGAGGCGCAGTTCGGCTTGGGCGTGATGTACGACAACGGCCAGGGAGTCGCGCGGGATTATAAAGAGGCCGTCCGCTGGTATAAACTCACGGCCGAAAAAGGGATGGCGGATGCGGAGTACAACCTAGGATTGATGTACGCCGAAGGGAAGGGCGTCGATCAGGATTTGGCAGAAGCCGCGCGCTGGTACCGGCGCGCATCGGATCATCGGAGTCTGCCGGAGGCGCAGTACAACCTAGGCGTCCTATACGATCATGGCCAGGGAGTGGGTCAGGACTTCCAGCAAGCGGCCCAGTGGTACAAACTCGCCGCGGAGCAAGGCCATATGGAGGCGCAGTTTAATTTGGCAGCGCTGTATATGAACGGGCAAGGGGTCACGCAGGATTATCGTGAATCTGCGCATTGGTACAAATTGGCCGCGGAGCAAGGGCAGGCGGAAGCGGAGTACAACTTGGGGGTTCTTTACGCCAATGGCCAAGGAGTCTCGCGCGACAACGGCGAAGCTGCGCGCTGGTATAGGAGGGCAGCCGAGCAGGGCCACGCGGATGCTGGATTCAACTTAGGTGCTCTATACACCAACGGCCTGGGAGTCCCTAGAGATCTGGTCGAAGGGTATCGCTGGTTCACGATCGCGGCGAGCCAAGGCGATCAGGACTCTGTGAAGGCGAAAGAGCGGGTGGCTGCTCGCATGTCGCCGGAAGAACTGCAGCGGTCGCGGGCCCTCGCGGCGGCGTGGACTCCCTGTAAGAGCAAAGCCGAGTGCGACGCGAGGGCCGGCCGTTAGAAGACGAACTTTAGAAAGTTAGCTTGAGCGCCAGCTGAATCTGCCGCGGCGTACCCACGTCGTAGAGAATCTTCCCCGCGTTTCCGTTGCGCTGGGGAACGCCGTTCACGATGGCCGAATACAAGTTCGCCGAGCCGTTCCCCATGATGGGCACGCCCCAATTGACGTGATTGAAGAGATTGAAAAACTCAGCACGGAATTGCAGGCCTATGTTCTCTTTAATCTTCGTGTCCTTGGTAATCGCGATGTCTGTATTGTTGAAGCCGGGGCCTCGCAAGCTGAGCCGTCCGGAGTTGCCGAAGGTGCCGATGGGCGCGAACACAAACGCCGTGGGATCGAAATATAATCCTCCCGGATTTCCGGTTGCCGGATTGCCGCTACCTACGAAATTCGGCCGTGGGTTGACGACACCGGTACCAAAGCCAAGCGTGTCGACTCCCTGAAACACGGTAAAGGGAAGACCGGTGGTGGAGGAGACAATACCGCTGATCTGCCACCCCGAAACCAGCCGGTTCTGTTTGAACGGCAAGGCCCACAATCCATTCACGCGGAGCGATTGCGTGATGTCGTAGTTGCAAACGCTCTGGTCGTAGTGTTGATTGTAAGGATTGCCCCAGGCCGCGTTGGCGTTGTTGTTGAAGCTGCCGACGAACGAGCCATCATCGGTACACTTGCCCCAGGTGTAAGATACCTGCGCTTGAAAGTTATTCCGGAAGCGACGGTTCACCGCAACTTGTAAGGAGTTGTAACGCGAGTTCGTCGTCGGAATGAAGTCAGGGAAGGAACCGAGGTTGCTATTGACCCGCCCGAAGGTTGCGACGGCGGTTTTAGCGGCGGTGGTGAAGCCGCCATTCGCGTTGCCCGTATTTACCGTCGAGCCGGTCACCGGATCGCGCTTCAACGGATTCTGTTCCACCTGGGTGAGCAAATGAACTCCTCGCGAGCCAACATAACCCACCGTAAGAACGGTACCCTGCATTAATTCGCGTTGAATGCTGAAGTTGTATTGGATCACATACGGCGTGGTGTGGTTATTCCAATCGAAACCCGGACTCGAAGTGACCAGCGGATTTCCGCCTGTAGGGATGTTGGGGAAAGTCGGCGGAGTGCTGCCGGGCACCGATAGTCCGGCTTGGAACGTAGTCCATGGCGGTTGATCCCAGTAAGCCAGAATGTAGTTCGAGGGCAGAATCAGGTCATGGTAGATTCCGATGCCGCCGCGGATCGAGGTTTTGTGGTCTGCAAAAGGATCCAGAGCAAACCCAATACGGGGATCGAAATTCTTGCCGGTGGCATTCGAAGAAAACGTATTCAAGACATGCGTGAAATTCGTGGCAGTCGCAAAATTGGTGATCGCGTACAGTTGATCGTGCGTGTCGTAAGGGTTGGTGATGAACGAATAGCGCACACCCATATTCAGCGTCAGCTTCTGCGATACTTTCCAGTCGTCCTGGATATAGGGAGTGAATTCGATATCGCGCAAATCGCGATTGGCGTAGGCCGGACCGGCGCCGGGCAGCCCTGCCGGGATGGTTAGCGGGGTCCAGGAGAGCACGGTCGGCGTACCGGCGAGGAATCCGCTCAGGCCGGCGAATGCCCACGTTGAACCGATTCGGAAGGGCATGTAGGTATTGGTCTGGAGCCGGGAAACGGACGCACCAAACTTCAGCGTATGCGCTCCGTGAGTCCAGGTGATGTCGTCGCCTTCTGTAAAGCGGTTCTGGACTTCATTGAAAGGCAGCTGGGTCGCGCCGCCCAAGCCGGCGAACGTGCCGCTAAACGTCACCTGCCCATCCTGTCGCCCCGCACCGGGGAAGAATTGCTGTAGTGCTGGTGTGGAATTGGTAGTGACGCCGTCGGTTGCCGTGCGTGTATAGTGCACCCGCGCGACATTCACCATCGTGGGAGAAACGATGTGGCGCCATTCCAGAGTCGTGAACTGGGCCAGCGACGTGTTGCCTTCGGGCCACAATGGAACTCCTCCGCCACCGCCGCCGAAACCGCCGCCGCCGAAGGGGTCCGTGTACTCGACTCTATCCGTGATGGTGCGGACGAAGATCGAATTCTTATCCGACAGAATGTAATCCAGTCGCCCCAGACCATAGTGTTCGGTGGCCGCCTGGTTCGCCAGTTCGGTGGCAATCCCGGTGGAACTGGCCGGATTGGCAACGTCGGGAGCCGGGTACAGCTTCAGAACATTGATGATGGCTTGTTGCGTGGCGGGATTCGTCGCAGTGGGCGTGCAGAAGCCGCCGGTGAAGGCGTTGGCCGCGGTGCAATTCGGAACGGGAATCGATCTCACTACGCCAAGAACCCGCCGAATGCCTTCGTAGTTGCCGAAGAAGAAAAGTTTGTCCTTCTTGATGGCTCCGCCGACACTACCGCCAAACTGGTTCTGACGCAGTTCCGGCTTCAAGGGGTTCGTGCCGCGCTTGGCAAACGTATCATACGCATCCATCTTGTCGTTGCGCAAGAATTCGTAGAGCGAGCCGTGAAGACTGTTCGTGCCCGACTTGCTCACCGAGTTAATCACGCTGCCATTGCCGCCGAACTGGGCGCCATAAAGATTAGTGAGAGTCTGGAACTCGGCGATTGCCTCCACGCCCAGCGACGAACCCGTCACCGAACCCATGCCTTTGTTCCAAAAGTTCTGCAGGCTCTCATCGTCGAGCAGCATCGCCTGGCCCTGCGGCCGGGATCCCGCTACGGAAAACTCGGCAGCTCTCCCTTGAAAGCCGGAGGCCTGAAAGGTGCTGACCTGGTTGACGCCTGGGGCCAGCAGAATGAGCTGCTCGAAGTTTCGCCCATTCAACGGCAATTCACGCATCTGCCTCTGATCCGTCAAGGTCGCGACTGCCGAACTGGTGGTTTCCACTTGCGAAACCTGTCCCTCCACCGTGACGGTCTGGCTCTGCTGCCCCACAGGCATGGTAATGTCGACCACCGCTTCGCTGCCGACGTTTAACGTGACCTGATCGTGCACCACGGTCGAAAAGCCCATCTTGGCCGCTTGTATATCGTAAGTGCCGATGCCAAGTTCAGGTATCCGGAACCTGCCTTGCGAATCGCTGGTCGTGGTCTGAACCGAACCCGTTCCGGTATTTTTCGCTTGGACGTTCGCCCCCGGAATAGCCGCCCCGGTTGAATCAGTGACGGTTCCTAAAACAGTTGCGCTTGCGGCCTGCCCCCACAAGCGAGTCACGCTCGCAGTATTCATCAGCAGTAACGCACCAAGTATGCACAGCCGTATTCCAACGCCGCGGACGGCGCACCCATCGGCAGTCGTTTGAGTTTTGGACACGAAGCGGCCTCCCCTTTAGGCCGCGTCAATTTTACATGCTAGTGAGTTGGGTGTAAAGGCGAATTCACACAAGTTTACAAAGGCTTGCACAATTTGCTGGCTTGTGGCGGCGATTTACTTGGGCGGCTGCTTCAGACTGTTGTAAACCGCCTCGACGAACATCGCGGTGGTCCAGGGGCCGGAGGTTGCACCGTAACGGCTGTCGTAATCGGCAGTGGGCCGGGCCGCCTTTACCTGATCGAGGGTCGCGCCGCTCTTGATCATGGCTTGAACGCGGTCGCGAATGATGGCGACCATATCGCGGTATTCCACCACTTCGTGCTCGTCGCTCACGTAGCCGTGGCCGGGAACCACGATGGTTCCGCCCTCTGACTCATGCTGGTATACGGTACGGTTCAAGATGTCGTTGAGCGCCTTGATCTCTCCCTGCACGCTGCCGCCGTTCTGCACATCGATGAAAGGGAATTGCGTGGTGGTGAAAATATCGCCCGTGACGATGATGTCGGCGCGGCGGAACTGCACGATGCTATCGGCATCGGTGACGGCGTTGGGTTGTTGGAACATCTCGATGGCGTCACCGTTATGGAAGTGGCGGCGGCGTTCGTCGAGAAACGTGTCGCTGGGGATTCCGGCAGCCGGCGCTTTCAGCGCGTACATGTGATTCTGCACGTTCTGGTGCGCCATAATTGTGGCCCCGATGCCGGCATCCGCGAAGCCGAGCGCGAAGAAAGAGCCGACGACACTGGGATCGGCGCCCGCAGCACGCAGCGCCGCATTGCCACCGGTGTGATCGGCGCGGTATCCGGTGTTCGCAATAAATTGGATGGGCTTGTCGCTGAGCTTGCGGATGGCCGCGATGGTTTTGTCGGCTAACACACCAGTGCCGGTATCCACCACGAACGCGCCTTCATCGCCCACCTGCACCACGATGTTTCCGCCGTCGCCCAACAGCAGGTAGACGTTATTGCGCAGGGGTAACACATGGATTTCTCCATCGTGCGGTTCCGGATCGACGGCGCGGCTGGTCTGCGGGGCGCCCGCGGCGGGACGCGTCCTTGCTAATCCCTCGGCCTCGGTCGCAGTCCGCATTTTGGCGGCGAACTCGGGATACATGGTTTCCGGGCCGCCCAAATATCCCAGCATCGGAATCTTATACTTCTCGCCTTGTTCTTTCACGAACGGATTCTGGCCCAACAAGTAATTCGGGACCTGATCTTGCGCTCTGCCGAAGATTTGCTCGCCGTCGTCGCAGGCGAACAGCCAGTTGCCGTGGTCGACAGGTTGGCGCGCGAAATCGGTGGTCCTCACTATAGGTTCGGTCAGATACACAGGATCGTTGATCACAGATGTGTAGGTGAGGTGATCGCCATGACGAACGAAGAACTCGACTGTGGTCGCCTGATCGCTCTCGGGCAATCCGTTGCGGCGCAGCCATCCCTGCTTGATGTGCGTGGCTTGCACCACCAGCGCGTTCCCCACAAATGTTCCGGTTGAAAATCCCACCCAGGTGTGCGGCGCATATGGTGGAGGATGCGGACGGCCGTCCATCCAGATGGTTCGGCTCCCTTCGAAAGTCTGGTTGTACCAATGAATCGCGATCAGGCGTTGCGTGTGCGGATCTCGTTCTTCCCAGGCGCGCGCGTTACCGATCGAGCGAACCGAATAGGGCGCGACGTAACCGTCGCATTGATGGTGGCGCAGCGTTACTCGCGACACGTTGTAAGACAACCCGAACAGGCGCGCGGCTTCATTGATGGGAAACCCGCCATAGTCGGCGGTTTCGGGGCCTCCGCCGCGTTCAAGCGAGTCTTCGTGCATCGCCGCGGTCCAATAACCCGATAAATCGAATCCTGGAATCCGAGGTTTCGGGGGCGCAGCGGCCGGCGGACCTCCCTGGCCGAGGCCCGCTTGGCTGAGGAAGACGACGCCCAGCAGGACGGTCAAGTAAAACGGGAAGCGTTTGATGGTTCTTCTCATCGCATTCTCCAGGAACATCAGCGAGCCGAGCACGGCGTGGGATTCCAGCCCGTGGCGTCATTCTGCTTTTTGAAATGGGTGCTGGTCCAAAACGGTTGCGCCAGGTAGGTGGGGTCGACCACTTCGCTCGAAACCACCAGCAGGGAATCGCCGCCGGGCACATCGAGGCGGTCCCAGTACTCCGTGATCACAGTGTTGGCGCTGTAGGGAAGGCCATTTTTGCTGAGGTAACCCGGCTTTAATTTGGTGGTCACCGCGGCCAT
>Ga0207703_10001199_pt1 | contig 24314 bp, 20 predicted proteins | sample KBSSwiS12_FD_184304 | JGI IMG/M metagenome (GOLD analysis project Ga0207703, IMG submission 184304) | Switchgrass rhizosphere microbial communities from Kellogg Biological Station, Michigan, USA - KBS Switchgrass S1-2 (SPAdes) (version 2) | ecosystem: Host-associated > Plants > Roots >...
CAATTTCTCCACGCGTGCCACTAACGTGGAGGGCTGGATCTCCAGCGCCTCGGAAAGCTTGCACAGCGTAGTCAGTGTGGGCTGGCGGATACCCCGCTCCATCTGACTGACAAAGGTACGGTCAACGTCGGCGCTCAGAGCCAGCGCCTCCTGCGAAATGCCACGCGCATTACGCTGCTCGCGCAGCACTTTCCCAAAGATCGCAGCAATGCTTTCGGTTGCCATAGTCTCAACATGATTGGGTGCCCTGTGGTATTGGGTCCACGGGATATAGTCTGCGGTGTATAGTCTGCAATAAAACCCCCACTCGGTCACACACACCTGTCAGAATCACCCCATGCCCTCGAGCTCCGAAACATCCAATCTCGCCCTGTTCTGCGACTTCGAAAACATCGCACTGGGCGTACGTGACGCGCGCTACGACAAGTTCGACATCACCCGCATTCTCGAGCGGCTGCTCCTCAAGGGCTCCATCGTCGTCAAGAAGGCCTATTGCGACTGGGACCGCTACAAGGAATTCAAGCCGTCCATGCACCACGCGGGCTTCGAGCTCATCGAGATCCCGCATGTGAAGCAGTCAGGCAAGAACTCTGCCGACATCCGCATGGTCGTCGACGCCCTCGACCTCTCTTACACCAAAACACATGTCGATACGTTTGTCGTGATCAGCGGCGACTCGGATTTCTCGCCACTCGTCAGCAAACTGCGTGAAAACAACAAGGCAGTGATCGGCGTTGGAGTGAAGAACTCGACGTCGGAGCTGCTCATCGCCAACTGCGATGAGTTCATCTACTACGATGACCTCGTGCGTGAGCAAACCAAAGCGCGGCGGGCCCCGCGCAAGAAGGCCGCCAGTACCGAGTCTTCCCACGGTCATACATCCAAGGAAGAGGACAAGAAGCAGGAGGCATTCGACCTGGTGTTGTCCACCATCGATGCCCTCGTCGCCGAGCGCGGCGCGGAAGACAAGATCTGGGGCTCGATGGTCAAACAAGCCCTCAAACGCCAGCGCCCCGGATTCAACGAGACCTACTACGGCTTCAAGTCGTTCAACAAGCTGCTGGAGGAAGCGGCCCAACGCGGGCTGCTGAAGCTCGAGCGGGACGACAAGTCAGGCGGCTATCTCGTGCACACCGCGGAGAATGCCTGACAACGCGGCGCTGCCGCAGACCTAACAGCGCCGCGGTGCCGCAGCCGATGCTGCTGCGCAAGAAATTTGAAGCTTGTCAGTGCACCGCAATCGGTCGCACTATCACCGCCAATTCAACGGCGCTCTGGGTGTGTTGTGTGCGCCCACGAGGCCAGTCAGGCTCCCTCCGTTGCACGCAAATGCAACGTTCTCTTGCCGGTGGCATCCGCAAGGGTGCTCACCGGCAGGATTTTTCATCCCGCTGAGTATTAACCGAAGAATCGGTGCATGCCCAACGTCAGCGTCAGGCTGCAGGCACCGACAAGCGTCGCGACAATGAATCCAGCCGCGAGCGGCCGCCACCCGATCCGCCACATGTCTGTAAACGACACGCTCAATCCAACGGCGGTCATTCCGCACACCAGGAACAACTCCGACGCAGACTGACCCGCGTTCACGACTGCATGCCACATCGGCGCGTCGGCATGGAACATCGAGTCGCCGACGGTGCGCACGATTACGAAGAGGATGAAGGCAAAGACGAAGAAGGGAACGGCACTGGACTTGGGAGACCGAAGGGGCGCGCCGTCGGCCCGTGAAGCGTTCCCAGCCTGTGAGGTTTGGCCACGGTCAGCAGGCGCGATGTCGCCCTCTTCTCGGGTCTCATCCCTCCGCACCAGCCACGCTGCCAAGGGAATCAGCACAACGATCGACAAATTCCGCAGCAGCTTTGCGACGCTGGCGGCCGATAGGGCATCAGGCGCACCCACCTGCTGCGAATAGATCAGCGCCGACCCGATAACCTGGGACGTGTCATGGATAGCCGTCCCCAGGAACACGCCCGCATGCACCGGCGAATCTCCGAAGAAATGCCCAGCCACCCACGGATAGAGCAACATGGCCACGCACCCGAACAGCACCACGCACGTTACGGCAAACGCCGTTTCTGCGTGCTTCGCACGAATCACGGGTGACATGGCGACAACAGCCGTGCAGCCGCAAACGGCGGTGCCGATCGCGAGCAGAACACCCAAACGCTTCGGAACGGCCAACAGCCGCGAAATCACGATGCCCGCCACCAGCGCGGTAGCGAGACATCCAAGTGCAACGGGAAGAGCAGTAACAGCGATAGCAGATGCGCCGGCCAGCGTTAACCGCAGCCCAACGAGCGCAATACCCGTCCGCAACAAACGATGCATGGCCCAGTTGAGCCCCTCCGTGGTCCAGGCGGGTACTCCGACCGTGTTCCGCCACAGCATCCCGAGAAGGACCGCATATAAAACGGGGCTTAAGGGAATCTTCGGCAGTCCAACCGCGCCCTGCGCGACGCTGTCCGACATGCTCTTGGCCAGAACGGCCAACAGAATAGCTACCAGTACGCCGGGGACGACCCGGCGCAGAGAAATCCAACCCGGCCCTAGCGCGGTCAGCAGGGCCCGCACTTAGCAGGCGCCCCGAAGTGAGCGGGTCTTACTTCGCGACCCGCAACTGACCATGCGCAGCAAGATCAACTTCCTTGGGTGCGGCGCGGCGATTCGTAACCATCGCGGTATGCAACTGCGTAATGGCCAGACTGCCCGTCTTCACGAACAGGAACGGGAAAACGGCATGCACGAAACACGCGCCGGCAGCCAATAACATCTTGCCGCCGAACCACGATGCCCTGAGCAGGTGCCCCCAGTAGGTTTCTCCCACCGAGGCCGGATGTTCCGTAAAGAGATTCTGCAGGTCCATGGACACAGACTAGTCCTTAAGCCGCGCTACAGGGTTGCGAAGATCCGCCTGCCTACCATCCTTTGCGCAACATTGTTGCGTGAACCCGCGGTACCGAGAGATAATATCTCATGGATAAGCTTGATAAGAAGATTTTGGAACAGCTCCAGAAAAACGGCGGCCTCACGGCCGCGGAGCTCGCCGACCGCATAGGCCTGTCAAAGGCCCCCTGTTGGCGGCGCATCAAACGGCTGGAAGAAGAAGGCGTCATAAAGCAGACCGTGGCCCTGCTCGATGCCCGGTCCCTGAACCTCGGCACCACCGTCTTCGTGACCCTCAAGACGGGTAATCACAGCGAGGCGTGGTTCGATAAGTTCGTGAAAGCAGTCCGTGATATCCCAGAGGTCACGGAGATCCATCGAATGAGCGGCGACGTGGACTACCTGATGCGAATAGTAGTGCCCGACATCGACGCCTACGACCAGGTCTACAAACGCCTCATCGCGTCCGTTGAGTTTCAGGACGTAAGCGCCAGCTTCGCGCTCGAGACGATCAAGTACACGACGGCGTTACCGTTGAACTACGTCAAGCTCACCTGACAAGGCCTCTGCACAATGGAGTGGCTACCACCCGGGGTCCGCTCAAAAAGCCCAGGCCGCTCCCACCAGAAACTGTCCCTGAAAAAACGTCTGCCCACTCCCGCGAATCCGACACAGCAACCCATCCTGATCCGACCTGCAGAAAATGGCAGCATCGGGATTCACGAGCGTCACAAACCCACGCGCCTCGGTCCTCACCGAAAGGTGCCTGGTAACCGGCCATCGCAACCCCAACCCCAGCGACGCCGAGAACCGAGTATCGGTACTCCCCGCCTCACCCGGAGTGAATCGCGCAATACCCAATCCACCCATGATGTACGGTTTTATTTTGGGCTCATCGTCGAGCAACAGCGTTCCACCGATGTGTAAATACTCAACAGTGACATTGGTAGGCGGAACACTCGCGTTCCCACGCAGATCCGTAGGCTCCCGCGAATAAAACAGCTCGTACTGACTTCCCTCATCAATCCGCAGGTCCGCGGTCAACGCAAATGCGCCGTGATCCGCCAGACTGACGCTACTCCCCGTACCCGTACCACGCGCACCGCCATCCGCAAACCGAAAGCGCCCACCCACCGCCAGCGCACCAAATCCAGCCACTTCAAACAACAAAGGCGCCCCCGAGACAGCCCGCGCTGATTCCGGCTCCGTGTACGAAGGCTCAGCCGCCAAAACCACCCCACCGCCGCCCGCTCCCACGACCGCGGCCCCCGCAATAACCGCCACCCTTCGCGCAGCAGCCCACAATCCCCTCACCCTTCTCATGGCCCATCCTCACTCAACCCGTTAGCCATACTGAGCGCGCACCCTCGCATCCTCAAGACCTACCCGCGCCCCAACCGGCTCGCCCAGCCCCAAGCGTGGTGCTTCCATCCTCCAGCCCGCCGACTGGCCCGCTTCGCGAGCAAAAGTCACGCCTTTTGCTCGCGTGCCCCCAACCACCACCACGCGTGGCCCGCGCGAAATGCCCGTCCCGGGCATTCTCGCGCCAAATAAAAAAAGAGGGGATGTGTGGTCAGCACATCCCCAGCGGGGTGGCTCCATCAAGGAGCCCAAACGCGATCAACCTTTAGTCTTACAAACTCCGCAGAAAGTTGAGCAAATCCTGCTTAGACGCATCACTCAGATTGTTGAAGTTCGAAATGACCCTGTTAGCCTCCGAAGGCACCGTGCCGCCGGATCCGCGCCAGTCGGTAGTGGCGTCGATAGTAGCAGTGGCATCGACAGCGGCGTTGGGACGACCCCAACCACCAGCACCACTCGCATGCAACTGAATCGCCTGCATCAGGTCCTTCGTACGTCCGTCATGGAGGAAGTACACACGCTGTCCGACACCCCACAGCGGGGCTGTGCGGAACTCATCCGGACCAGCAGCGCCCTGGATGACATTGTCAGCGAGCGTCGGCCCCATGTGATGAAGCGCCAGATCCGAGAACAGGTTGACCTTCTGATTGGCAAAGGCCTTGACCTGCGTAGTGGCTGACGTCGTCAACGAAGGCGTATGGCACAACGCGCATCCGACCGAGTTAAACGCCGCCTGCCCACGAGTGATCGAGGCAGCTCCTCCAGGAGCCGTTGTTGACGGGATAGGTGCTCCCAGGTAGCGCATGTACAGCGCGAACTTCTCTACGTCGCTCAAGGTTGTATCGAAGTCGGTAATTGCCGTCTTACCCGAAACGTCATTCGGCGTAGCGTCCGTCTGACAATTGGGGTTGAGATCCCGCTCCGTCTGGAACAGCTCGTTCGTGATGCCCATCTCGACGTTGTAGGCCTCGCCCGAGAAAAGCAGCAACGAAACATTCTGCGCCTTCCAGCCGAAACGCGCGATGCGGCCATCGTTACCGTTCGTGTTGAGATGTCCGAAGATACCCAGGGACGCCTTCTGCTGCGCACCTGCAGCCAGATTGGCCGTCAGGGTGGTGTCCGGGATGTTCTCGACCAGTCCCAGCCCGTAGGTCGGAGTCGGAATGCGGAAAGACACGTTGCCTCGCCGGGCTTGCCCCGCGAAGTCTTCCTGTACAGCGTTGCACTTGGAAGCATTGCCGCCCGCATCGACACGCCCGCTGATCACGAACAAAGAGTGCACGCCACCATCTCGCTGCCCGTTGGGCAGGAACTGGAAGCGCGCCTCACGGATCGGACCGTCGGCGGTGATGAAAGGCGGCAAGGTGTTCTTGGCGCCCATCGCCAACGCGACTGTGGCCTGCGGATTGACGGGCGGAGCACTGCCGCCGTGAACCGGGAACGAATGGCATCCAAGGCAGCTATCGAGGTTGAATCGAGGCCCCAGCCCATCGCCCAGGTCTTCCTTCTCCGCGAAGGTCTCCTGGCCGTTCAGGAACAAAGCCTTCTGGTCGGCTGTCAATCCCGGTACGGGATCGCCAGCACCTGGGGAGCCACCGCGAAGGCCGGGATCAGTAGCGGCGCTCGCAGCGGACACCGTCAGTGCCCAACCAGCCATGGTCAGTAGAACGGCGTGCGAAGCCGTAGTGAATCCGGATTTCATAACTCCCCTTTACAAGCGTGGTCCGTGTAAGAGCCCTGGCGCGCTCGGTGCGTCGAGCAAGCCACATCGATTCGTGCGCGGGAGGTAAAGCAAAGCCCATGCCGCGCATGCATGCCCGTACAGTCGCGGCGAGCCAACCAGTTGAATTCGTAAATTAAAGTAACGGAGTTTTAGTTCGACTCAACAACTCAACACGGCGGAATGCGTCGCGGGCCGCAGACAGATATCAGCGGCGCTCTCTAACTTGTTGATTTATGGGAACGGGCCCTGTCGCGCTGTGGTGACGGGGAACCACCGCGCGGCAGAATGTTTGAACCCGCGAACACCTGTGGCGCACTCACGGGTGAGGCAGGAATCGCTATAAACGCCGCGTTAAAACTGCGAAACAGCTCACACAGCCACGCGCGTCATCATTTTGTCTTATTGCAACGACGCGACCGTCCCGGGAACGCGCGCAACACCCGTTCTGATGTTGATTCAGTGCCGTTGCGCAGCAAAACGCCCCGTTCCCGACGCGGTGTTTTCCTCAATGATGTGCCCGATCCGCGCCATCACTTCCTGTCGATCGATGTCATAGGCGTTGGTCGCGAGCACTGGTGTCTGACGCGCTGTTTGCGCGAGGATGTGCCCTGACACGTTGCGCACGTCGACCTGTACTTTAGTCGATAGTCCCATGCGCAACGGATGTGCTGCCAATTCCGCTGGCTCCAGGGCAATGCGCACCGGAACCCGCTGTACGACCTTGATCCAATTGCCGGTGGCGTTTTGCGCCGGGAGCAACGCGAACGCGGCGCCTGTTCCCAGGCCGAGACCGGCAATCGTGCCGTGATACTCCACGCGGCCGCCGTATAGGTCAGCAAAGACGCGCACGGGCTGCCCGATACGCATCTGACCCAGCTGCACCTCCTTGAAGTTGGCTTCGACGCGCAGGCGCTCCAGCGGCACGATGGAGAGCAATGGTTGTCCGCCGGGTGCAAGGCGCTCGCCCAGCTGCACGGCCCGCTTCGCGACGTAACCGGAGATCGGTGCCCGGATGCTCGTGCGCCGGAAGGCGAGGTAAGCACGCTCCACCTCAGTCGCGGCAGCCTGCACGTCCGGATTGTCGGATACGCCGGTCTGCCCGGTCAGCGCCAGGCTGGCCGCGAGATTCTTCTCGGCCGCCACCAATCCATCCCGCGCCGCGCTCAGGCCATCGCGCGCATGCGAGAACTCCTCGGCTGAGACCGCGCCCGTGGTCGTCAGGTCCTTGCGCCGATCCAGATCAGACTGGGCCTTGTTCAGGTCCGACCTGCGCTGCGCAACGACCGCCTCGAGCTGGTCTCGGTTTGCAAACACAGTGCGCGTCTGGCGAACGGCGCGCGCAAGCCGCGCCTCCGCGTCGCGCAACGCGATCTCCGCATCGGTATTGTCGAGCCTAACCAGCTCCTGGCCGGCTTCAACCAAGTCCGTCTCGTCGGCACCGATACTGACCACAGTACCATTTACCTGCGACATGACATTGACGAGGTCGCCCGCCACATAGGCATCGTCCGTGTCCTGGTAGTTACGCGCGAAGAAATACCAATAGCCGAAAGCCACCAGCCCGATGATGGCGAAGCCCACGGTGACAATTACGAGCCAGCGGCCCCGCCGCGTCTGGAAGAAGCCCACAGGAGGTGGAGCGGTTGCAGTAGTAGCTTCCATAGTCAATTTCCAGTCGGCGCGGACGCCGAATAGCCCCCACCGAGAGCTCGTACCAGGTCCGCAGTGAGATTCAACTCTCTGGCGAGCACTTGCGCGCGTATGGCCTGCGTGAGAAACACTTCGTTCTCGCTCGACAACACGGTGAGATAGTTGTCCAGCCCTGCGCGATATCGTTCCTTCGTGATCGAGTACGCGGTTTGAGCAGCCTCCTCGGCGATACGCGCATCGGTTGCTTCCTTGACGAGCGCATCCCAGTTGGTAACCACGTTGGCCACTTCGTTCACGGCATCGATCACGGTTTGGTTATATTGGGCAACGGACAGGTCGTACTGCGCTTGCTGGGACTCCAAGGCCCCATGCAACTCGCGCCGATTGAAGATGGGAAGGCTCAGCGCCGGACCTGCACCCACGATGGCACTGCCGCCGTTGAAGAGCTTCGAGAGACCCACCGTCTGAAAACCGGCGAACGCGGCCAAATTGACATTGGGGTAGAACGCCGCCTCGGCCGCCGCCACCCCGCGTGTGGCCGACTCCACCCGCCAACGCTGCGCGACCACATCAGGCCTGCGCCCGAGCAGGTCGGCGGGCAGAGTGGACGGCAATTCCGCTTTTTCCGGCGCCGCGATGTGCGGCCGCTGCAGGTCCGCGCCACGATCCGGCCCTGCACCGACGAGCGCACCTAACTGTGCGCGGACCAACTTGATGCTGCCTTCAAGATACTCGACTGACGTCCGCGTCAACGCGACGTTTGCTTCAGACTGCTTCACCCGCGCGATGTTCTCGAGGCCGCGCGATGCCCTCTGCTGGGTCAAGTCGAGAATGGCGCTCTGCTGCTCCAGGCTGCCCTTGGCTACATCGAGCAGCGCAAACTGCAGGTCGAGGTTGAAGTAGGCACGCGCCACTGCAACGGTGAGTGCTAGTCGAGCCGCGGCATGGTCGGCCTCTGCAGCGCGCACGTTCGCACGTGCTGACTCCAATACCTCCCGATTGCGGCCCCAGAAATCCAGGTCGTAGCTGAAGTCCAACGCCACTCGTCCATCGGTATAGTAGTTGCCGGCGTACGGCGGCGGATACAGACCATTCCCGGAGTAACGCTGCCGCGTCGTTTCAGCATTCACCGCCGTCCTCGGCAAGCGGACCGCACCTGCCCCGGTCGCTTCGGCTTGCGCCGCTCGCAAGCGCGCTTGTGCAACTTGCAGCGAGGGACTTCCGGCGAGTGCCTCGCCGATCAGTGCCTCCAACTGCGGGTCACCATAGGCACGCCACCACTCATCCTCGGGCCACGCATCCTCATTGGTTTGCGCGGTAGCCAGCGCACGATCGGCAGCCAAACTGTCCGCTGCAACAGGCCGTGGAGCATGCCAATCACGATGGCCCACACATCCCGCCACGAGCAGACAAACTGCTGCAGCCACAACAGCGGCAACCACGTCAGCGGCACAACGTCGTCTGCCCAACGTACTCAAACCTTGAACCTCCCTGATGCTCATGCGCCGTTTCCCGGCTGTCCGTTGTCAATCATGCGTCCGAGGTAAGTCTGCAGATCGTTGACTTCGGCGGCGCTGAATCCGGCGAGCATGCGCTGGATGCTGCTCGCCGCGGAATCTCGCAAACGAGGTAGAGCGGTACGCCCCGCACCGGTGATGCGCAGGCAGACCACGCGGCGGTCATCCTTACTGCGCTCTCGGCGGATGAGGCCCTTCTCCTCCAGGCGATCCACCATCCGGGTCATGGAACCGTTGTCGTAGTGCATTAGGCGGCATAGATCGGCTGCCGTAGCGGCGGTGCCGTCCGCTACGTACTTAAGAATTGCGAACTGCATGCCCGTAAGCCCGAACGGCTGTAGCTCGGCATCGAGTTTCGAGAGCATGATGGACCGCAGACGGCCGATCAGCGGGCCGATTGCGAAGGCGGCCTCGGCTGCGGGGCTGCCTTTGTTAACATCTGTGGGCTTGGTTGCGGCTTTGAGAATCATGACCAGGGATCGGGCTGCTTTCTTGCTATTACAAATACTGTCAGTAAGATTACTGCCTCGGCAGCTATTTCGACCCTAAGGGCCGCATTTGTCAAGAGAAAGCCAAAACCGCGCATCGCGCTGCCTCGCCATCGTGGCTGCAACGCTGCTGGCCTCGAGCTGTGGGAAAGCACAACGGGATGAACCCGCGTCAGTTCCACCACAAGTTGGTGTCATAACGGTACATCCAGGCGCGGTGCCACTCACTCGCGACCTCGTCGGGCGGTTGTCCGCGACCCGCGTGTCTGACGTGCGGGCCCGCGTACCCGGCATCCTCCTCAAGCGGCTCTACAAGGAAGGCACCGAGGTCAAGGAAGGTCAGCCTTTGTTTCAGATCGACCCGGCGCCCCTGCAAACCGCGCTCAATGCAGCCCTGGCAGCGCAAGCACAAGCACAGGCGACGGCTACCAATGCACACATCGCGGCTGAGCGCGCACGCGAACTGGTTCCGAGCGGGCTCGTCTCGCGCTCAGACCTGGACAACGCCGAAGCTTTGGAGCGATCGGGCGCCGCAGCCGTGCAGCAGGCCAAAGCGAATGTCGACTCTGCGCGGATCAATCTGGGCTACGCGCGTGTCACCGCCCCGATCTCTGGCCGCGCGAGTCAGCAGGCTGTGACCGAAGGCGCGTTGGTCGGCCAAGGCACAGCGACTCTCCTGACCACCGTCGAGCAACTCGACCCGATCTATGTCAACTTCGACCAGCCCGCTGTCGAGGTCGAGCGCTTGCGGCGCGAACAAGGCTCGGGCGATATCTCCCTCGTCGAGCCGCACAAGGCCGTAGTGCAACTAACGTTGCCCGACGGCACCTCCTACGGACGATCCGGCCTGCTCGACTTTTCGGACGTTGCCGTGGAACCAACTACGGGCGCCGTCGCCTTGCGCGGGCTCATGCCCAACCCCGACAAGCAGTTACTTCCTGGAATGTACGTCAACGTGCGGCTCACCATCGGAACACTCAACCGCGCATTCCTGATACCGCAGGCGGCCCTGCTGCGCGATGCCAAAGGGCCATATGTACTGACTGTCGGCGATGACAGCAAGGTGATCCAGAAACGCGTCAGAACCGACACGACCAACGGCCAGAACTGGATCGTCCCTGAGGGACTGAGCGATGGTGACCGTGTCATCGTGTCCGGCACGCAGAACGCGCGCCCCGAGTCGGTGGTGACCGTGGTGGCCTATGTTTCCCCGGATGACTCCCCTCCCGCGGTATCCAGCACGGCCGCACCGAAACCCGCGGCCCAGTAGTCCTTCATGCCGCAGTTCTTTATCGACCGGCCGATCTTTGCCTGGGTGCTCGCGATTCTGATCACCCTGGGCGGCGTGATCGCAATCACCCAGCTGCCCTCCGAGGCCTATCCTCCAATCGCTCCACCCCAGGTCGGCGTGTCGGCGTCCTACCCCGGTGCAGACGCAGCGACCGTCGAAGCGACAGTCACACAGGTCATCGAGCAACAGCTCACCGGCATCGACAATCTCCTCTACTTCACATCGACCTCCGCTTCCGACGGCTCCGCGCAAATCATCCTGACGTTTGAAAACGGCACCAACCCTGACATCGCAGCCGTGCAGACCCAGAACCGGGTCACACTTGCCCAGCCGCGTCTGCCCACCGAAGTCGTTCAACAGGGAATTCGGATCTCCAAATCGAGCTCCGGCATCCTCGGCGCGCTGGCCCTGCGCTCCAGTCCCGGAGGCCCCGATCAGGCCGAGCTCGCCAATCTCGTCGGCTCCCGCATCCTCGACCAGATGCAACGTATCCAGGGTGTGGGCTCTGCCACCCAGTTTGGCTCGGAATATGGCATGCGAATCTGGCTGGACCCCGACAAGCTCCGCGGCTACAACATGTCCGCGGCCGCGGTGCTCGACACGGTCCGCAAGCAGAACGTGCAGTTCGCTGCCGGCTCGATCGGCACCCAACCGGCGGTCCCGGGTCAACAGGTCAGCGCAACCGTGACGACGGAAGGGCGCTTCACATCACCGGAGCAATTTGAAAACATTCTCCTGCGGACCGACCCGAACGGCACATCGGTACGGCTGAAGGACGTCGCCCGCATTGTCCTCGGCCAATCAAACTATGGCCAGGAGGCACGCCTGGGCGACACGCCGGTGGCCGCATTCTTCATCCAGCTCCTGCCGAACGCCAACGCCTTGGATGTCATGAAGGCCGTCAAGGCGAAGATGGCAGCGCTCGAACCGAGCTTTCCACCCGGCGTCACCTGGTTCCTCCCTTACGATTCGACGTCCTTCATCCGGATCGCCATCGAGGAAGTCATCATCACGTTGGTCGAGGCGGTCGGTCTCGTGTTCATTGTGATGCTGGTGTTCCTGCAGAGTTTCCGTGCCACGATCATCCCAACCCTGGTCGTGCCCGTGGCCCTGATGGGGTCATTGATCGGCATGTACGCAGTTGGCTTCTCCATCAATCAGCTGACCCTGTTTGCCATGGTGCTCGCGATCGGCATCGTCGTGGACGATGCCATCGTGGTCGTCGAGGCTGTCGAGCGCATCATGCGCGAAGAACACCTGCCGCCGAAGGAAGCAACCCGCAAGGCGATGGGGCAGATCACCGGCGCAATCGTAGCGATCACACTCGTTCTCGCCGCGGTATTCATCCCAAGCGCGCTGCAGCCGGGCAGCGTCGGCGTGATCTACAGACAGTTTGCCCTCACGATCGCGGTGTCGATGGGATTCTCGGCTTTTCTCGCCTTGAGCTTTACGCCGGCTCTGTGTGCAACGTTGTTGCGCTCCGAGCACATGCGCGGCAACTTCATTTTCAACTGGTTCAACCGTGCGTATGGGCGCACGCAGAACGGCTATGTCAAACTCGTCTATCAATCAGTAGCTCACACGCCGCGCTGGATGATCGGCTTCGCCGTGATCGTGGGCCTCGCGGGGTTCCTGTTCGTCAAGCTCCCCGGCAGCTTCGTGCCTGAAGAGGATCAGGGCTACGGATTGTTGGACGTGCAGCTGCCGCCCGGCGCCACTGTCCAACGCACGTTGCAAGTACTGCAGCAAGTCGACAAGGTGCTGCGGCAGAATCCCGCCGTCGAATTTCCCACCATGGTGGCGGGTGCCAGCTTCACCGGCAACGGTGAGAATGTCGGGCGAGCTTTCGTAAAGCTCGTCCCTTACTCCAAACGCGACGTCACCGCGCCCGAATTCATCCGCTGGGCGAACGATAAACTGAAGAATGAGATCCACGACGCCCGCGTGTTCATGATCAATCTGCCCACTATTCGCGGTCTGGGGCAGTTTGGCGGGTTCGACTTCTACCTGGAAGACCGCAGCGGGCTGGGGCGGCAGGCTTTGACCGATGCCCAAAACGCCGTCCTCAAACAGGCGGAGTCCGATCCGGTATTGACGGGAGTCCGAATCAATTCACTGCAGCCCGCGCCGCGGCTACAACTGGGTGTAGACAGGGTCCAGGCCGAGGCACTGGGACTTTCGGTCAGTGACGTATTCCAGGAAGTTCAGTTAATGCTAGCGCCTGTCTACGCGAACGACTTCCTATATCAGGGACGAGTGTTGCGCGTGCTACTACAGGCGGATGCCCCTTACCGGATGAGCCCGGACGCGTTGTCACACTTCTATCTCCCGAATGCCAACAACGCGATGATCCCGCTCTCCAACTTCATCAAACCGTCGTGGGTGATCGCCAGCCCCGCGCTGGTGCGCTACAACGGGTACCCTGCGGTGGAAATCACCGGCTCGAACGCGCCGAACAAGAGCTCCGGCGAGGCTATGGCCGAGATGCAGAAAATCGTCGCCGACCACGTGCCGCACGGATTTGGTTACGACTGGGCGGGACAATCGCTCCAGGAGCTGCTCTCGGGCGCCCAGGCACCCCTGCTGTTCGCTCTATCCATTCTCGTGGTCTATCTGTGTCTTGCCGCCTTGTATGAAAGCTGGAGCATTCCTCTAGCCGTCCTGATGGCAGTTCCCGTGGGACTCCTGGGAAGTACGGTTGCGGCACTACTGCGGGACTTACCCAACGATGTCTTCTTCAAAGTAGGCCTGCTGACCATCATCGGCCTGTCCGCGAAAAACGCCATCCTGATCGTCGAGTTTGCGGTCACTGAGCGGACGAAGGGCCGAAGTCTGCACAGCGCTGTGTTGGAGGCGGCCCGGTTACGTCTACGCCCTATTCTGATGACGTCGTTCGCATTCATTCTCGGCGTGTTTCCCATGGTCATCTCGAGTGGCGCAGGCGCGAATGCCCGCCACGCCATCGGTACCGGCGTCGTCGGCGGCATGCTCAGCGCGGCTGTTCTCGGTGTGCTTCTGATTCCAGTGTGCTTCGTAGCACTGCGCCGTCTCATGGGCGACCCACTTGACGAGCCAGGCCGCGCAGAAATCGATTCGGTGCCGCCGGGAGGCAATCCCTAGATGAAACTCGACATCGAACAGGTCATTGACGGCGCCAGACTCGGCCCACTGCATTGGCGCGTTCTGATCCTCTGCGCGCTGGTCACTCTGCTCGATGGCTTCGACATCCAGGCGATGGCCTCGGCAACACCCAGTCTGGCTGCGGACTGGCATATGCCCCCCGGTGAGCTGCGCTGGATCATTACCGCAGCGCTCATTGGCATCGCCGCATCGGCACTGATAGTCAGCCCGCTGGGAGACTACCTCGGGCGGCGCACGGTGTTGCTCGGATCTTTCGCGTTGGTAGGTGTTGCCACGCTGCTGGCTGCAACTTCTCACTCGCCAAACGAGCTCTTCCTGTGGCGCTTTCTCACTGGCATCGGGCTTGGCGCCAGCTTGCCTAACGCGCTGGCGCTCACAGCCGAATTCGCCCCCGCGCGCAGCCGAACGGTGCTGGTAGCTCTGATGGCCTGCGGAATTTCACTCGGCGCTGCCATATCCGGCTTCGCCGCGCCGGTGCTGATCGAGCTCGGCGGCTGGCGAGCTGTGTTCGCCATGGGCGGTGTGCTCGCAGCGCTCGCCTGGCTGCCGCTGTTCGCCCTGCCCGAGTCGCTGCGCTTCCTCGTCGCCCGCCGGCGCGACACCAATACAATCGGGAAGCTGTTGGAGCGGTTGGATCGAAACCATCGCCACACCGACAGTCACACCTACATCATGCGGGAGATGCCCGGTGGCAAGAACTCCGTCGGCGAGCTCCTGACACCGCGTCTTGCACCCGCGACCCTGCTCCTGTGGCTCGTGTTCTTCTTGAATCTCGGCCTGCTGTATCTGCTGTCGAGCTGGTTACCGACACTGCTCAAGGAAAGCGGGCTGCCGCTCGCCGTGGCGTTGAGAATAGCCGCGATGTTTCAGATCGGCGGCGTGTTGGGCGGTTTCGCGCTCGCCTGGCTCATGCAACGCTGGGGACCGTTTATCGTCCTGTGTGTCAGCTACGCACTGACCGCGGTAGCGCTGGCCATGCTCGGGGCAGGAGTGCCCGGCGCCGCCCTCACGACACTCCTGATAGTCATCATGGGCAACGGCGTCGTAGGCGGTCAGGTTGCCTTGAACGTCCTGTCTGCAACCCTGTATCCAACGACGGCCCGCGCCACCGGCGTTGGTTGGGCACTGGGCATGGGCAGGTTTGGCGGAATCATTGCCCCGCTGGCGGCGGGGCAACTGATGGCAACCGGAATAGAAATCGGCCGCCTCTTCTGGCTGGCTATCGTGCCCGCGTTGATCTGCGCCGGCGCAGTTGCGCTCCTGCGCATGGCCGTAACCCGCTCACGAGCTATGGCGCCGGCTGCGTAAACACGTCACTGCCAAATATCTGCAAGCCCTTCTGCCCGGCGTAGCCCAGGTGCTCCAGCCCAAACTGATCCTCGACATAGCGCAGCGTCGAGTAGTGGTTGTAATGCACGGCTGACACGGTTGCGGGCTTGATGAATTGTGACAGCAACACGGCCCCTATCCGGCCACCGCCCGGCCCGATGACTCCGGGAAGCTGCGGCTCCCCCGGCAAGCCTTGCTCACCACAGCAGTCCGTCGCCGCATCCTCTCCCTTACTGTCGGACTCGTCGAAGGTAATGATGAGCAGCCCGTCCTGCTTGTAGGCCGGCGAATTCACGATGAGCGGCACCCACTTCTGCAGAAACGCGTCGATCGCCGGGTAACCGCCCAACTTTCCATCGACGCAGCTCGCGTCGTGCCCGTCATTGCACAGATTCGGTGTGATGAATGAGTAGTTCGGTGTGGTATCCACCTTGCGCAGGTCGGCTGGCAACTTGTCCAGGTTCACGACATGCGCATCGCACCGATTCTGGTCGTCGAGGATGCTGTGGAAGTAGACGAAGGGATCATGCTTTGCAGCGTACTTGTCACTGACAGTCGCCCTGCCGGTTCTTTCATCCTGGCCCAGCGGCGAGTGCCCGCAGGTCGCACGCTCCCGCTTGAGATCGTTGCCCATGTCCTCCATGTAGCCTTTCCACGTCAGCTTCGCCGCCTCGAGCTGATCAGCCACCGTCTTCACCATGGCCGGATAGATGCACCCTTTGCCCAGTGCCTGACCGTTGGCATCCAACTTGGGCTGACTCAACTGAAACTCCGTGAGGGCGGGACAATCAGCCTGCGTCTCGGAATTCGGCGCCTGACCGCTGATGAGCGCCAGGTAGTTGTCCAGGCTCCAGTGACCGATCCCATAGTAGTGGGTCAACAGGGCACCCTTTGACACCAGGGTATTGGCCAGGTAGGGAGCCGGCGAAGGTTTGCCGAACGTCGTCGAAAATGACTGATTCTCGAGCACGAGAATGAACACGTGCCGGATCGGCGGCAACGCAGCCGCGGCACCCGCGGGCGACGCAGCCACGGGCGACGCGGGAATTCCGCCGGCTCCAGCACGAGGATCGTCCGCAGGAGCGTGCGCGCGAGCCATGGCAGCGCCGCCAGCCGCAACAAGCACGGCCCACGCCCCCGCAACAACTACGCTCGCCACAATCCCCCTCATGCCGCGTCCTACTCTCAAGTCCCGCTCCCTAACAGTGCCGTAGCCTTGTCCAACCTATCGCAATACGCAGTGAGCGCCGCCGCAGTAAATACGACGTACTGGTTCGCCTCGTCCCAGTGGTTCTGTTCGATGGCCTCCCGCACTCCAGGCACGGTCTTCACCCCATACCCGGTGTACAAACCGGGCGCATAGATCAGGTGTTTGTACCAGTCCCTGCCTGGCAGTCCGCGGGCAGCGATCAGCGTCCCCTCCATCCCACGAAGCAGATCATCCAGCTGCTTGCTCTGCTCGGCGCCCATCCGCAAGCTTCCAGCCACGAGCTTGGCGTAGCGGTCATCGTATGCCTTGGCGCTCTTCTGCAGGCGCGCCGCGACATTGTCGAGCGCTGCAAAATCGAGATACGGAACCTCCGGTTCCCGCTCCGGTGCCAGCAAGGGGCGGGTGGGATCTGCAACGAGCCCGAACGCATTCTGATCCAGGAGCTTGGCCAACTCTTCCGCGGCCTTGCGCTTGTGATCTGCCAGCTCATGCAACTCGGTGACGTAGCCATCCAACGTCTCGGCGAATGACCCGAAATGCATTGGCAGCACGTCTGCGTCAGCCACGCGCAGCACGGTATGCCCAACAGTCTGTGCCTCGGCTATGCCATACGCGAAACCCGGATCGCCGAACCGAACGTAATGGTCATACGAGTCATAGTTGGAATGATAAACGCCGTTCTGGTCATCTTCGCCGCCGTACTCGATTGTCAAGGAGGTGATGCCGAGATGCTGCAGGAATGGCGTGAAGTCGGATCCTGAGCCAAGCGCGTCAATGGGCAGATCGCCGCCGGCAGCCGCAATCTTCGCACCCTTCTTGGCGTGCTCCGATGCGCCCTTCTCATATCCATCCACGAGCATCTTCGCGCGCAGGCGAGCGCCCACCGTGACACCCGTTTCCGGATCCTTCACGCTCTGGGAGACATCATTGGCCAGACGTTGCAGTGAATGGCTACCGGCCAGATCCAGGAACCCGCGGCCGTTGGTGTCTGAATTGACATACAACACAGCCTTGCGCTGCAACTCATCGGCGTGCGTCTCCACCCACTCCGTCGAGCCAAGCAGCCCCGCCTCCTCGCCATCCCAACTCGCGTAGATGAGAGTCCGCTTCGGCCGCCAGCCGGTCTTCAGCAGTGCGCCGATCGCCTTGGCTTCCGCCATCATGTCAACATGACCGGACAGCGGATCCCACGCCCCGAACACCCAACCGTCGCGGTGATTGCCGCGAACGATCCACTCATCCGGGCTTTGCGACCCCGGGATCTTCGCGATCACGTTATAGAGCGGCTTCTGACCCCAATCCGAGGTGATCTCCAGGTGCACCTTCGCGGGCCCCGGACCGACGTGATACGTGATCGGCAGCGCGCCCCGCCAGCTGGGTGGCGCAACGGGTCCCGCCAATGCAGCGAGGAACGGTTGTGCATCCCCGTAGGAAATCGGGAGCACGGGGATCTTTAGAATCGTCTTAGCTTCAGAAATCTTGAGGCGCTTGGCGTTCTTCGTCGCGCCGACGTTCGGGGTCAATGGATCGCCTGAGTAGATCGGCATGTCTGCCACCGACCCTCGCTGAAGCCCATCAGCCGGACGCCATCCGCCCTTTGGGTATACATCCCCTTCGCCATAACCGTCGTTTTGCGGGTCGGAGTAGATGATGCAGCCGATGGCCCCATGCGTCTGCGCTAGTTTGGGCTTCAGGCCGCGCCATCCCCCGCCGTAGCGAGCGATCGCGATCTTCCCCTTGACGTCTACGCCCCGGCGGGCGAGCTCTTTGTAGTCGTCTGGCATGCCGTAGTTGACGTACACAAGGTCGCCCGTAACGTCACCATCGGCGCCATAAACATTGTACGGACCCATGCCATCGGTCCGGGTTGAGGTTTCGTCACCGGGTACCGGGGGTTCTTTGAGCGCAGCCACGAACTTGGTCGGCGCAACGAGTTCGAGCGTGTGGTGCTTGAGCGTCGGATAAAGCGGGTAGAACTCCTCGATTTGAGCGTCCCATCCCCACTTCTTCAGCTGGTCACGCACGAACTCAGCGTTCGCCTTGTTATGCGGAGCGCCGACCTGGTTTGCCTCAGACGATAGATTCTTCAGCCACGCGTTGAGGTCCTCCGCCTTGAGATCAGCGTCGAAACGCTGCTCGATCGACCTCTGCGCCGCGGACTCTTCGGCGGTGAACCCGAATAGCTGCGTCGGCGGAGCTGCTGCGGCGGCGGCAGCGGCGGCCAGTGTGACCGAAGAGACCAAGGTAGTTGCTGCCAGCAGAGCAGTCCGGCGGACGCGGTGATCCATGCTAGGGGTCCTTAGGGTTGTTGTGCTTGCGGAGTTCGCGAAGCCGCGAATGTTAAACGAACCGGCGCCACAGGTAGTAGATGGGTGCGCCGGCAATGATGATACCGAGCGTCACACCGGTATTGATCGGGTCAGTCACGAGCGCATTGGCAACCATGCCGAGTGAGGCCAGCAGAAACAGCGCTGGCACGACGGGGTAGCCAACCGCCCGGTAGGGACGCTCGAGGTCAGGGCGCTTCCGCCGTAAAACGAACACACCGGCAACCGCCAGGGCGTAAAACGGCCAGATACCCAGAATGAACTTGTCCGCGAGCTGGGCGAAGTCATTTTGGAGAACGTAGACGACACCCAAAGCCGTCGCAAGCCAAATTGCGACGGATGGACTCTGAAAGCGCGGCGAAACGCGGGCAACACCGCGAAAGAACAACCCGCGGTCGGCCATCGCGAAGAATATGCGCGGCCCGGTCATCATTGAGCCATTCAAGCCGCTGAACGTCGACACCATCACGACAGCAGCAATGATGGCGGCACCCATCCCACCAAACAACGGGATGTGCTCAGCCGCCGTTGCAGCGATCAACTTCGACTGCGCCATCTGCGGCAGCGGCAACAGGTACATGAAGCCGATGTTTATCACGAGATACACCAACATCACGCAGAGCGTCCCCAGGATCAACGCTATCGGGAGCGTCCGTTGGGGGTCCTTCACCTCGCCCCCCATGAACGACAAGTCCGCCCAACCATCATACGTCCACATGACCGAAATCAGTGCCGTACCTAACAGCGATAGGTGCAGGCCGGAGCCCCATGCAGGAGTGAAGTGCGAAGCACTACCAGAACTGGCCGTGAAGGCGAGTATTCCCAACGCCATTACGGCTGCGTACTTCGCTACCGTTGCAAAAGTCATCACCGCCGCGGCACGCTGGACGCCGATGTAGTTGATGACGCCAATCAGGATAATCGCCCCAGCGGCAACGTATCGTACCTGGGCTGGCGTCAGGGGCACGAAGTACCCAAGGTACTCAGCGAAAATCGTAGACGTCGCGCCCAAGGCGGACGCGCGCACGACTGCCAGCTCCGTCCAACCAAACATGAAGGCTGGCAGCGGCCCGAAGCTCTCCAGCACGTACGCAAAGATGCCGCCGGAACGGGGGAGCGCACCTGCCAGTTCTGCGATCGTGAGCGCGCCAAAGAGGGCTACTACGCCGCCGAGAATCCAGCAAAGAATGACCGGGCCGGGATCGTGCAGCTGAGCGGCTACAGTGGCGGGCACGCGGAAAATGCCGCTGCCAATGGTAACGCCGACGAGTACGGCGACCGCATTGACGAGACCAATCTGGCGAGGTAGACGCTCACCCCAGCGATCAGCGTTCTGCATCTAATCCCTATGCTTCCGCGGCAAGCGAACCCACGCTCGGTGGCAAGTCCGGGGGAGACGCCGGCTCCGTCTGCACGCAATTGCGCCCACTTCTCTTGGCGGCATACAACGCAAAGTCCGCGCGCTTCAGCATAGTGCTTGGCGTATCCGCCCCTGGCATCGAAACCGCACACCCAATGCTAGCAGTAATACGCCGTCGGTCTGCAAACCATCGTGACGTATCTATCGACATAATCTCTTGACGAAACCGCTCAGCCTCCGCGCGCATACCGCTCAGATCCAAACGCGGCAGGACGATGAGAAACTCCTCGCCACCCAGGCGTCCGAAGAAGCCCGGCTCCGCCACGCCGGTGCGCACCGTATTGGCAACTACCTTCAAGACCTCGTCCCCAGTCGGATGACCATACTGGTCGTTGATCCTCTTGAAGTGATCTATGTCGATGATGAGGATGGCGCACGAGCCCGCGCTCGGATCGCGCAAGAGAGGCTCGAGCCGCGACAGGACCGAACGTCTGTTGGGCACTCCCGTCAACTCGTCGGTCAACGCCAGGTATCTCATGCGTAGCGCATTGCGCCGCTGATGCACAGCGAGGGTCGCGAGCACCAGGGCGAGAGTCACCGACAGCACAATCACCGCGGCCTGCAGGCGTCGCACACTCATCCCTTGGGCAAGGGCCTGCTGATTGATCTGATTCTCATGGATGAGAAATGCGTTTTCCTTGTCCTTCGCAGCGGTGTCGAATTCGACCTTCAGCGTCGCGAACCGCTGATCGAGCTGATTATTCAGCAGCCTGTCGGAGGTCTCCTTGGCCTGCGTCCGCCTGTCATACGCAGCGCGCCAATTGCCACTCTCGGCATAGACCTCTGCGAGCTCCGAGTAGGATGCGTTCAACTCGCCCATAGCGTCGGCCTGCCGAAAAACCTCTAGCGCGTCTTCGAGCGCGGCGATGCTCTCCGGCAGTCGATCCAGCTTGTGAAATGCTACGCCGCGAGCCAGTTGTATCTGCGCGCGCAGACGCGCATCCGGCGTCTGACGCTGAAGCGCCTCGGCACGAGCCAAAGTCTCCAATGCGCCTTTCGGATCGGCCAATCCATTTGAAACCGCCGCAAGTCCGCGCAACGCATAGGCCTCCCCGCGCGGATAGTTCAGCTGCCGGCTCAAGGCCAGTGACTGTGTAAACGACTGCTGCGCCTTGTCCCACTCGTGCAGGTTTTCGTATGCGCGGCCTAGATTGTGCAGCGTTACGGCTTCCTCACGCTGCATCCCCGCTTCGCGCTGAGCCTTCAGCGCTCGCGAATACATATATCGCGCCTGCGCGTAGTCGCCCATCCGGTTGTAGAGGATGGCGATACTGTTGAGGGTAGTGAGTGAATGCTGGGGCTTGTTGACCCTGTCGAACAGCGTCTGCGCCCGCTTTAGGTCGGTGAGCCCGGATGCATACTCACCCTGCAAACCCAGCAGATAGCCGCGGGAAAACAGGCTCTGAGCCAGCATCTCGTCGTCATGCGTCTCTGCCGCTACGGTCACCGCCTGTTCGTACAGGGCACGCGCCTTGGCGTTGTTTCCAGACGTCTCGTACATCTGGCCGCGGCAGTCGAGCAACCCGGCCCTGAGCCCCACCCTATGCGCCTTCGGCAGTAACGCCGTAGCCGCCTCGATCTGCTCTTCGGCCGATTTGGTATCCCGCTCTGCCTGATAATCGCACAGAATCAGCCTGGTCCGGATTTCGAGGTCAGGGTCAGGCCGCTCCTTAAGGAGTCGCAACGCCTCGTCAGCATCCCGCTTGCTCGCGTCGGGGTCACTCCGCATCTCCAGAGTGCCGCGCTCGACGTAGGCCAAAGCCGGGTGAACACCGGGTGGTACAGGCGCAGCGGACTTAGCGCCAGCCACCGACGTAGTAACCCACGTAGCCGCCACCAACGCCATCACTTGGCGGGCCAGCGTCCAGGATCGGGTATCCCAGGCTCTTCGAGGGTCAGGCATCTATGTCGGGCAACCAACCTTGAGTGGAAGCCGGACATTATCCCCTACGCCGCCGGAACAGGAAGCCTAAAGTCGCGCGCGCTACGAATCAGGGAAACCCCTGGATTCCGCCGGTTATCCGGGGCCGTCTCGCCTCTGCGCCGCATGAGAATGGCCGGGCGCGGACATGGACGGGAGGCCCGCTTCCGGCCGGCGGGGAAGCCCGGTATCCGCAAATAGCTCGTCAACCTCCCCCTGCGTGCTGCACCGGGCGGCCCGATCCACGACGCCACGCTGCAGGTGGGGAGCCACGAGCTCGAGCAGCTCGTACATGTACCCACGCAAAAGCCGGTCGCGCGCAAATCCAATCCATGTTGTATGGATGGGAAACAAATGCCCGGCGTCAATCGAAACCAGTCCCCGGTCCTGCCTCGGGTCCAACGCAACATCGGCCACAATGCCGACTCCAAGCCCCACGCGCACGTATGTCTTGATCACATCGGCATCGCGCGCGGTCAGTGCAACATTGGCGCTCAGCCCCGCATCGGCAAATGCTTGCTGCAACGACGACTTGCCATTGAAGCCGAACACATAGGTCACTATTGGATAGGCCGCCAGGTCCGCAAGCGTTGGCCGCTCGATCTGCGCCAATGGATGACCGGCAGGCACAATGATCCGCCGATTCCACTGGTAGCAAGGCAACAGCACGGACTTGCTGAACAACTCGCGCGAGCCGGTCGCCATGGCGAAATCGATCCGATCAACTTCAGCCATCTGCGCAATCTGCTCCGATGTCCCCTGGTGCAAGTGGAACTGCACGTTGGGATAGCGAGAGCGGAACTTCTGGATGATCGGTGGCAGGACGTAACGCGCCTGCGTGTGTGTCGTACCGATCGACAACGATCCTCGATCGTCCTCGCGCAGATCTTCCGACAGTCCGTGAATGTTCTGCGCCTCACGCAACATCTTCAGCGCATGACGAATCACCCGCTCGCCCGGCAACGTAACCCGGGTCAGCGTCCGCCCGCTTCGTGCAAAGACATCGAAACCAAGCTCCTCTTCCAGCAGCTTCAGCTGCTTACTGATCGCAGACTGCGTCGCGCGCAACTTTCCCGCCGCCGCCGTGATGTTCAGATCGCTCTGGACGACGGCCGCCAGGTAGCGAAGTTGCTGGAGTTTCATGAGGAGCCGCAGTGTAGCGGCCGCCCCTTAACAAGTCGGTCGTGCGCTGGTCACGAAGTGGTGACCATCCGCCCGCGCGGTCAGATAATCCGCACCGCATCCTCAAACGGAACCCGCGCCGCCCGCGGCCTGGGCACACTGCCGTCGGAAAATCCGAGATTGACCAGGAAGTTCGCCCGCCAGGTAGAATCCGCAAAGAACTCCCGGTTCAAAGCCTCCCCATTGAACCCCGACATTGGCCCCGCAGCCAGCCCCAACGCACGCGCCGCCAGGATCAGGTACGCCCCCTGCAAGCTTCCATTGCGCTGCGCCGTGACTTCGGCGAGCGCCGGATCCCGGCTGAGCACCTGTTTGCCCGTGCTGCCCGGCGCCCATTCATCCAACCGTTCAAAGAAACGCGTGTCATAAGCCACGATTGCTGTTACGGGCGCCGCGAGCGTCTTCGCCCGATTGCCGCTAGACATCGCCGGTGCCAAACGCGCCTTGGCTTCCGGGGAGCGCACAAACACATAGCGCGCGGGCTGCGCGTTCCAGGCAGTCGGACCCCACTTCAGTAGCTCATAGAGCTGGCGCAGCAGCTCATCCGTAACAGGCTGGGAGGTGAACGCGTGCGTAGAGCGCGCGGTGCGAAACAGCTGATCGAGAACCGCGGCCTCGAGCATAGGGCATTCCTGTATTGGGCCTCGAGCCTACAGCAACCACGACGCGCTGCAAGGGCCGGATAACAACCCGGTCACATTCGATTTGTGCCGGCCGGTATGACCAGTCGCAATTGGACGCACCCCCCCCGATCTCATCCAATTCGCGGCAAAACACAACACTGATTTGCGTGTTTGGGAGCGAATTGACGTGAAACGGCCTGTGCCTCTATGGAGCATGACCGCCTTGTTGAGCATGACTACCCTGATT
>Ga0207703_10001202_pt1 | contig 24267 bp, 17 predicted proteins | sample KBSSwiS12_FD_184304 | JGI IMG/M metagenome (GOLD analysis project Ga0207703, IMG submission 184304) | Switchgrass rhizosphere microbial communities from Kellogg Biological Station, Michigan, USA - KBS Switchgrass S1-2 (SPAdes) (version 2) | ecosystem: Host-associated > Plants > Roots >...
GACCATGCCGGGCGCAAAGATGAAGAAGGCCGTCACGGCAATGACCACCAGGCCGAGGAAGCCGAGCAGCAGCTTGCGGATCACGCCACGCGCTCCAGCGTGACGAAGCTATGCGCCGGGCGGTCGCCGTCGGCGTGATGGTTCTCCCGCGCGGTCTCGCGCCAGCCATCGAAAGGCGGCACGACGACATCGCCCTCGGCGTCGACATGCACCTCGGTCAGCTCGATCCGGTCGGCGCGCGGCAGGAACAGCGCGAACACCTCGGCGCCGCCGATCACCATCACCTCGCCCGATCCCGCCAGTGCCAGCGCCGCGTCGACCGACGGCACCGGCTCGGCACCCGGCGCGTGCCACCGGCTGTTGCGCGTCAGCACGATGTGCCGCCGCCCGGGCAGCGGTGCGGGAAAGCTGTCGAAGGTCTTGCGACCCATGATCATCGCCTTGCCCATGGTCAGCGCCTTGAAGCGCCGGAGGTCGGCGGGCAGCCGCCAGGGCAGCTGCCCGTCACGACCGATCACGCCATTGTCGGCGCGGGCAAGGATCAGGGTGATCAAACCGCCACCGGCGCCTTGATGTGCGGCTGGGCGGTATAGCCGGTGAGTTCGAAATCCTCATACTCATAGGCGTCGATCGACGGCGCCTTGCGGAGGATGGTCAGCCTGGGCAGCGGCCCCGGTTCGCGCGACAGCTGCTCGCGCGCCTGGTCGAGATGGTTGGAATAAAGGTGGCAGTCGCCGCCGGTCCAGATGAATTCGCCCGGCTCCAGCCCGCATTGCTGGGCGAGCATCAGCGTCAGCAGCGCGTAGCTGGCGATGTTGAACGGCACGCCGAGGAAGATGTCGGCCGAGCGCTGGTAGAGCTGGAGGCTGAGCTTGCCGTTCGCGACATGGGTCTGGAACAGGCAGTGGCACGGCGCCAGCGCCATGGCGTGCAGGTCGCCCGGGTTCCATGCCGAGACGATCTGGCGGCGCGAGGCGGGGCTCGTCCTGATCTGCTCGATCAGCTCGGCGATCTGGTCGATATGGCGGCCATCGGCGGTTTCCCAGTCGCGCCACTGCTTGCCATAGACCGGGCCGAGATCGCCTGCCTCGTCGGCCCATTCGTCCCAGATGCTCACCTTGCGCTCGCGCAGCCACTGGACGTTGGTGTCGCCGCGCAGGAACCACAGCAGCTCGACGATGATCGAGCGCAAATGCAGCTTCTTGGTGGTCAGCACCGGGAAACCCTCGGCCAGGTCGAAACGCATCTGGTGGCCGAACACCGACAACGTGCCGGTGCCGGTGCGGTCCATCTGCTCGGCACCGGTATCGAGCACGCGCTGCATCAGGTCGAGATATTGGCGCATCGCTTTATCCCCGCTTGCACGGTTTGATCGCCGCCGGCTCCGGGCGCGGCCCGGTCGCGCGGAACATCGCCAGATAACCGCCGGCCGAGGGCATGTCCTGCATCGCGACCTGGGTATAGCCGATCGCCCCGAACTCGCACTTGAGCAGCGCGGGTGGCGTGCCATGGTTCTGCGTCGGTCGGTTGGCATCGACCACCACGACCAGCCCGTTCGGGCGCAGCGACGGGCGCATGCGCCACAGGAACTCATAAGGCTGCTGGATCTCGTGATACATGTGCACCATGAACACGCGATCGAAGCTGTTGTCGGGCAGCTTGGGATTGGCCGGCTCGCCGAGCCGCACGCTGACATTGTCGAGCCGCTCGCGCGCGACCCGCTGGGCCAGCGCGTCACGCACCTCGGGGACAATGTCCTCGGCCAGCACGCGGCCGTCCTTGCCGACGCGGGCCGCCAACCGGATCGTGTAATAGCCCTCGCCGGCGCCGATGTCGGCGACCGTCATGCCCGGTGTGATGCCCGATCGGTCCATCACCGCGCCCGCCTCGTTGAGCCGATCCCGTGCCTCCTCGCTCGACCAGCGCGGCGAGACGATATTGGCGACCGGGCGATCGGCGGCAGGGAAGGGACCGGGCTCCTTTGCATCGTGCTGGAACAAAGGCGTGGAGCCGTCGCAAGCGGCGAGCGCCAGCGCCAGCGCCACCATCATGCTCCTGCGCAAGCGGGAGCCCAGGGTTGCAAACGCAGCGGTTGTCGCTCTGGGTTCCTGCGTGCGCAGGAACACATGCTCGGGGCACGGGTCCGGGGCGCCGCCAGCGATCAATCGACGTCCTCCACCTCGACCGTCTCGCCGGTGACGCGCTGCGACAGCGCGGCCGCCATGAACTTGTCGAGATCGCCGTCGAGCACGTCGGCCGGGCTGGTCGAGGTCGCGCCGGTGCGCAGGTCCTTCACCAGCTGGTACGGCTGCAGGACATAGGAGCGGATCTGGTGGCCCCAGCCGATATCTGTCTTGGTCGCGTTCTCGGCGTTTGCGATGGCTTCCCGCTCGGCCAGTTCGCGCTCATAGAGGCGGGCGCGAAGCTGATTGAACGCCTCGGCCTTGTTCTTGTGCTGGCTGCGCTGGTTCTGGCACTGCACGACGATGCCGGTCGGCAGATGCGTGATGCGCACCGCGGAATCGGTCGTGTTGATGTGCTGCCCGCCGGCGCCCGAGGCGCGATAGGTGTCGATGCGCAAATCGGCATCGTTGACCTCGACCTCGATATTGTCGTCGATCACCGGATAGACCCACACCGACGAGAAGCTGGTGTGACGTCGCGCCGCGCTGTCATAGGGCGAGATGCGCACCAGGCGGTGCACGCCGCTCTCGGTCTTGGCATAGCCGAAGGCGTTCTCGCCCTTGACCAGCAAGGTCGCCGACTTGATCCCGGCCTGCTCGCCGGCATGATAGTCGACCAGTTCGACCTTCATGCCGTGGCGTTCGGCCCAGCGCGTGTACATGCGCTGCAGCATCTCGGCCCAGTCCTGGCTCTCGGTGCCGCCGGCGCCGGCGTTGATCTCGATATAGCTGTCGTTGGCATCGGCCTCGCCGGCGAGCAACGCCTTGATCTTGTCGGCCTCGGCGCGCTCGGCGAGCTGGCCGAGGCTGGCGACCGCCTCGGTCTCCATCTCGGTGTCGCCCTCGGCCTCGGCCATCTCGATCAGTTCGACTGTGTCGCTGAGCTCGCGCTCGATCGCGCGCGTCGCGGTGATCGCCTCGTCGAGCCGCCGGCGCTCACGCATCACCTCCTGCGCGGCCTTGGGGTCGTTCCACAAGGCCTGGTCCTCGACACGCGCGTTGAGCTCGTCGAGCCGGCGCAACGCGCGGTCCCAATCGAGGAAGCGGCGGAGCAGCGCGAGCGCGGCGTTGATCGTGTCGACATGGGCTTGCGCTTCAGCGCGCATTACGGAAACTCCAACTCTCAAATCACTTCTAGGCAAGGGCCGAGGTGGCCGCAACGCCGCCCGGTCGCGTTATATGGGGTGGCGCTCAGTAAATGCCGCCCTGGCGCTGCAGGAAGTCGCTATCCTTGGCGCCCTCCTTCTTCTCGGCCGGCGCCGCTGCCCTGGGCGCCGCGACGGCGGGCAGATCGCTGCGCGCGGCGGCGCGGCGGGTTTCGGTCTCCGGCTTGAACGCCTCCCAGATCACCGAGGCGAGCGGATCGTCGGACGGCCAGGCGCCGAACACCGGCTTGCCTGAGGCGCGGTCGATGCGCACCATGCGAATGCCGGCCGGCGCGCGGAACGGGATCTTCTCCATCCCCTCATAGGCCTTGAGCGCGAATTCCTTGAAGATCGGCGCGGCGAGCGTGCCGCCCTGCGCGTAGCCGCCGAGCGGCGAGGGGGTGTCATAGCCCATATAGATGCCGCCGATCATCTGCGGCGTGCCGCCGATGAACCACACGTCGGTCGGGCCCGAATTGGTGCCGGTCTTGCCGAACATCGGGCGGTTGAGATCGCGCAGCACGGTCGCCGTGCCGCGCTGGATCACGCCTTCGGCGATATGGATCATCTGATAGGCGCTCATCGCATCGACCACCTGCTTGCCGCGCGTCACCGGGCGCGGCATTGGCCTGCCGTCATATTGCGCCATGTTGCAGCGCTCGCATGGGCGCCAATTGTCCGGCCAGATTACCTTGCCGCGGCGGTTCTGCACGAAATCGATCAGCGTCGGCGCATGCGCGCGGCCCTGATTGGCGAGGATCGTATAGGCGTTGACCATGCGCGACACGGTGGTCTCGCCCGCGCCGAGCGCGAAGGCGGGGTAGGGCGGGTATTTGCCGACACCGATACGGTCCATCAGGCTCACGACATGGTCCATGCCGACCGTGGTCGCGGCGCGCACCGTCATCAGGTTGCGTGACTGCTCGACGCCCCAGCGCATGGTGTGCGGGCCCGAGCCCTGGCCGCCGCCGAAGTTGCGGAAGCATTTCTGGCCGAGCTTGGCACCCTGATAGAAGCAGAACGGCGCATCCATGATGATCGTCGCCGGGGTCAGCCCCTGTGCCAGCGCGGCGGCATAGACGATCGGCTTGATCGTCGAGCCGGGCTGGCGCAGCGCCTGGGTCGCGCGGTTGAACGACTGGACGGTGGCGTCGAACCCGCCCTGCATGGCGAGCACGCGGCCGGTCTGCGGCTCCTCGACGACGAACGCGCCGGAGATCTTGGGCACCACGCGCAGCGCGAAGTTGCCGCCCTCCGGCGCCACCGCGAGCACGTCGCCGACCTTGAGCGCGTCGAACGCGTTGCCACCCACGCCGCGCACCGGCATCTGCGCGGCGTAACGCGGCAATATGCCGGTCTCGCCATTGGCGAAGCCGAGCGTGGCATTGTCATGGCTGAGCGCGACGACCAGCGCGGCGCGCCAGTCCTGATAGTCGAGCTGGATATTGGTGTTGAGCAGCGGCGGCAGCCAGTTGGCGCCGGTGATCTCGACATGGCGCAGCGGGCCGTTCCAGCCACGCCCCTTGTCGAAGCGGACCAGCCCGTCACGCAGCGCGGTCTGGGCATATGCCTGCATCTTCGGGTCGAGCGAGGTGCGCACCCACAGTCCGCCGGCATAGACGCTGTATGGCCCGGCGCGATCGTCCTCGCCGAACTTGTCGATCAGCTGGCGGCGCACCTCCTCGACGAAATAGCCGCCACCGGCGATCTCGCTGTGCGGCGTCTGGCGCGGCACGGTGCCGAGCCCTTCCGCCACCGCCCGGTCATGCTGGGCCTGGTCGATGAAGCCGTTGGAGAGCATCTCGCCGAGCACATAGTTGCGGCGGGCGAGCGCGCGATCCGGGTGGCGGACCGGGTCGTAATTGGACGGACCCTTGGGCAGGATGGCGAGATAGGACAGCTGGGCCAGATCGAGCTGGCTCAGATCCTTGCCGAAATAGGCATAGCTCGCCGCCTCGACGCCGAAGGCGTTGCGGCCGAGCGCGATCTGGTTGAGGTACAGTTCGAGGATCTGCTGCTTGGTCAGCGCGTCCTCGATGCGGTAGGCGAGGATCGCCTCGCGGATCTTGCGCGTCGGCGAGTATTGGTTGCCGATCAGCAGGTTCTTGGCGACCTGCTGGGTGATGGTCGAGCCGCCCTTGGCGCGCCGGCCCGAGCCCATCTTGGTGAAATAATCGATCACCGCGCCGGCCATGCCGGGATAATCGACGCCGTGATGCTCGAAGAAGGTCTTGTCCTCGGCCGCGAGGAAGGCGCGCACCAGCAGCGGCGGATATTCCTCGTAGGACAGCTCGACGCGGCGCTCGCGGGCATAGCTGTGGATCGGCAGGCCATCCATGCCGCGCACGTTGGTCGGCAGCGGCGGCTCATAGCTGCGCAGCTTGTCGACCGAGGGCAGGTCGCTGGCGAAGATGTACCAGAACACCGCCCAGGCAATGGCGAGCAGCACCGCCAGCACCGCCAGCGCCTTGACCCACCAGCGGCCCCAGGCACGCTCGACAAAGCCGGCAATGCCCACCACCTCGCGGCGAATGCGGAAGTTCACGGAGGATTCGGGACTGCTCATCGGGGCTGCCGCTCTAGCAAGATTTGTGGCCGTTGCCAGCGGGTGATGCGGTGGATGGGGACAGACATGGTTTCACGCACGGGCAGCGGCCATAAAATCCGGCTTGGTCATGCGCGCGCCGGGCGCGAGCGAAATTCCCTGCCGCAGGGACGGTGGCAGGGAATTTGCGAACATTTTCGCGGACGCCGGCAGGGAATTTGCGCGCGGCGCGTTGCTTCGATCGGGCGGCGGGCTCGAGGATAAGGGCGCGGTGACGAATCATCGCGGGAGATATGCCGTGAACCATCCACCGGTTGAATCCGGCCGTCGCTGGACCCGGTCGGACGGCGCCCCCGCGCACATCGGACACGGCGATGGAACGCCAGGACTCCCCAAGGCCACCCGACCGTGGCAGGATCGACCTCCGACAGGGGAAATCAGATCATGTGCCTGCCCGACGCCGACGCCTTCATGACTGGCGCCCGCCACCATGGCCGGTGAGCCGCCACCGGGCACCGGGCGTGAAGCGCTCATGGTGTGGCTCAAGCTCGTCATGCTGCTGATCGGCGTCTTCGCCTTTGGCGGGATCGTCTTTGCGATAAGGCGCCATTTCCACTGAGCGCGCCGCGCCGGGTCGGAACGCTCGATGAAGCAGCGAGCCTGAAGTGATCGATGCCGAGCGGCGCCGCGCCGCTGGCTTGCCCTCCCGCCTTTTGCACGCCGTGCGGCGGATCGCTTATGGGCGCCTCTCACGACTCAAGAAGCTGAGGTGACGCCCCATGGCGAATCTGTCTTCCAAACTGCGCAAGCTCGACAAGGCGCTGCTCGACCTCCCGTCCGACGAGGCGATGACGCTCAGCGAGTTTGACGGGTTTTGCGCCGGTCTGCTGGTCTGCCCCGATCTCATCATGCCCGGGGAATGGCTGCAGCGCGTCTGGAGCGAGGACGAGGACGCCGAGCCGGTGTTCGACGACCTGGCCGAAGCCCGCCGGCTGATCGCGATGCTCACCGATCATTACAACGACGTGGCGACGACGTTGCACCGCCGCCAGGGCGATTACGGTGCGATCTACGACGTGGACGCGCGGCATGACGAGACGCTGTGGGAAATATGGATCGAAGGATTCGCGGCGGCGATGGAACTGCGGCCGGAGAGCTGGGCAATGATGGCCCGGGACTTCGACGAGGACACCGCCGCGGCATTGTCATGCATGGTCGTATTGATCGAGATCGCCCGGAGCGAAAGCGATCTGCCGGAGGAAACGATCGAGGAATTGACGCAAAGCGCGCACGGCCTGATTCCGGGGCTGGTCGAAACGCTGTACGATGCGCGGCTACGTCTCGATCAGGGGCCACTCGCCGCGCCCGCCGCCGGGGCCGCCGGGCCGGTGATGCGCGGCAAGACCGGGCGCAACGAGCCGTGCCCGTGCGGATCGGGCAAGAAATACAAGAAGTGCTGCGGCCTGAATTGAGCGGCGTTTCCGGGCGCCGCTCGGTCGTTCGACGCCAGCCGCCGCGCGAAATGCACCTCCATCGCGTGCAGGATGTTCTGAGCGATACTCCATTGCGGGATCGCCTCGACAAAGGCTTAGGCGAATTGTCGCCACCGAACGGAATGGAAGGCTAATGCCGTCTTTACCGGTTTTACCGATAACGCAATGAAAATGCGTCCATAATGGCGCTAAAACGGGCTAGTAACCCAGGCCCGGCCGGATATAGGTAGAGCCCGGTTTGGGGATTCGGATTCGGGCGGGTCATGCTGAAAAAGACAATAATCTCGCTGCTGTTTGCAGTGTCGATGTTGTGCGCTTCGTCTGGCGTTCGGGCGCAAACGCTGCTGCCTCCGCCACCTCTTGCCCCGGCGCCAGAGTGGTCGGGAAATTATCCGGGCGACCCGGAGAATTGGCCGAGCCCCGAGGCGGCATGCCAGGCGCAACATGACTATTACAATCCGAATGCGACACTTCTCGCGCCGAGCTATCGGGGAGGGCGGAACGCGGGATGTAGCTGGCTGCTGAACCCCAACTCCAACACGATTCTTCCCGCATTGGCTACCGAGCTTTGTCCTTCGGGCTGGGTACTCATCGACCCGGGCGCCTGCATCCGGTCGAACTACGCCTCCGACTCACGTGCGCAGTGCAATTGTCGGAACGCCCCGCCGGGCGGGTCTCCCATGCCGGCCGTCGGCGATCCGATCGCGCTGAACTATGGCGCGCTGACCGAGCACGAAGTGGATTATGCATCGGCGGATGGCAGGTTTTCGGTCGAGCGAGATTATTACAGCCTCGGCGAAGACTTCACCCACGTAACGTCGCCTACGTCCATAGCTGGATTTGGCGGACGATGGCACGGTGTGGTGCCGGGTCGACTGTCTGTCAGCTATGGCGAACGGGTAGAATATCTCGATGTCGAAGGCGGCTTTTCGATCTTTCAGCTGGATAATGGGGGAGATCCCGCAAACTGGAACTGGCACACCGCTGGTGCGACACGCCTTCGGCTTGCGATGGTCAACGTTCCGACAGGCAGCCGCGACGACTATTTCTTCACCCAGGCCGCGGTAGCGAATGGTCCGGCCGAAGTCCGGATGGACATGGCAAAAGGCGAATATATCCTCTTTCGCCGGGCGGGCTCGCCTTCCGACTTTCGCTATCTCGTTCCGATCGAGCATGGCTATGCCGACGGCTACCAGATCTATTACACCTATCCCGACACGGGCGAATTCCCGTCCACGATGAGCGACAGCCTGGGTCGGCAGATGACCCTGACCTGGGCCGATGCCGATCGGCTTTCCTATGCCTCGCTGCCCGTGCAGGTGAAGGTGATCAGCGCCATCGCGCTGCCCGACGGGACGAGCCTCCATTACGGTTATGACTATGGCACCGACGCGCGCGGAATCACGACGCATGACCGGTTGACGAGCGTTTCCCACCTCTCCGCCACCGGATCGACCTTATGGGCGAGAACGTTCCTGTACGAGAATAGTGCGGTTTCCTATGGCCTGACCGGCAAGGTCGATCAGAACGGCAATCGGCTATCGACCTATGCCTATGACGCGGCGGGATTGGTGGCATCGGCCGAACTCGCCGGGGGCGTCAACAAATATACGATCGTCAACCTGGAGGAGCAGGAGCGAGCCAATTTCTGGCGCCAGGTGACGAATCCGCTCGGTCATCGCACTGATTATGTGTTCTTCAAGGAACATAACTGGGTGGATGCGCAGCGCGTCTTGTCGCACGTGAACGAATACGCCGATACGGGCGTCGCAGCCTCGAGTACGTCGTATGAATATTACGGCTATGTCGGCGACATGGTGACGGCGAACTATACCGACGAGAAGGGGCTGACGACTCACTTCGACATCGATTCCCAGCTTCGCCCGACCCTGGCGCGCGAGGCGTCGGGGACGTCCGATGCACGGACGACCAATCTGACCTGGCATCCTGTCTTCGACCTTCCCACCCATGAGGAGAGGCCCGGCCTGAGTATCGATTACACCTACAGCACGGCCGGGCTGTTGCTGACGAAGACCGAAACCGACACGACGACGCAAACCGTTCCCTATGCGACGACCGGCCAGATACGCACCTGGACCTATAACTGGAACGGCAACGGACGGTTGTTGTCGATCAATGGGCCGAAGGGTCTCGACGTCAACGGCAAGGACGACGTCACCATCTTCACCTACGATAGCGGCGGCAATCTGCTGACGTCGACCAACGCGCTGGGCCATGTGACGCATTTCGCCAATTACGATGCCAATGGCCGGCCGGGGAAGATGACCGACCCCAACGGCATCGACACGCTCTACGCCTATGACCAGCTCGGCCATGTGGCCAGCGTCACGATCAAGAATCCGGTCCCGACCCAGCCCGACGCGGTGACGACCTTCGAATATGATGTCGAGGGACGGGTCAGCAGCATCACTTCGCCCGCGACGCAGAAGGTCTCGATCGACCACGATCTGGCGGGTCAGGTCACCGCCATACGCATGGCGAACGGGGACAAGGCCACTTTCACACGCGACGCGATGGGCAACGTCACCCACCAGCAGGTGACACGGTACGACGGCATTCTCATTCGCGAGGCCAGTTGGACGTTCGATGGCCTCGGTCGCATGCTCACCGAGACGCTCGGGCCGGGGCGGACCCATAGCCTGGCCTATGACAAGCTCGGAAACGTGACCACGATCACCTCGGCACGGTCGAACGCGACGGCGCAGGCTTTCGATGGGCTCAACCGGCTGGTTTCCTCGGTCGCGCCCGACACCGGCGCGAGCGTGGCGAGTCACGACGCGTTCGACCGGACGACCAGCTTCACCGATCCGCACGCCGTGCAGACGACATTTGTCCGCAACGGCTTCGGCGACGTGATCCAGGAGGTCAGCCCCGATCGTGGCACCAGCACCTATTATTACGATGCGGGGGGAGATCTCACCGCGTCGATCGACGGACGCGGGCAACGTATCGATTACGTGCGCGACGCGCTGGGGCGTATCCTGAGCAAGACGCCTGTGGGCCGACCGACGTCCGAAATCATCGCCTATACGTACGACACCCCGGTTATCACCGGATCTTATAGCGTCGGTCAGCTCGCTTCGACGTCCGATGCGACCGGCAATACGCAATTCGGCTATGATCACCACGGTAATATAACCAAGAAGCGCCGAAACGTCGGTGCGACATCGGTCGATCTCGCCTACACCTACGATCTGGCCGACCGCATCCAGACCATCACCTATCCCTCAGGCCGGATCGTCACTTATACGCGGGATGCGCATGGCCGGGTGAACAAGGTCACCACGCAGGCCAATGCGTCCGCTGCGGCGGTCACGCTGATCTACGGCATGAATTACAAGGTAATGGGGCCGATGTACTCGGCGACATTTGGGAATGGCCTCGCTCTTATACAAAGCAGAGATACTGGCGGGCGGGCGGTGGGAAGACAACTCTACCGGCCGTACGTCGGACCGGTGTTCTGGCAGACCTATGGCTATGACAATGACGACAACATCACATCCGTCACCGACATGCTCGACCCAACGCGTAGCGTCACCTACGGCTACGACTCGGTCGGTCGGCTAACGCAGAGCGTGGCGTCGTCGGGCAGTGTGCGCCGGCAGGACATGGTGTACGATCTTAATGGAAACCGGCTGCGGGTCGAGCAGCGGACCAACCCGACGGACACGACGCCGGTTTCGACCGCGACCTACACGCTCAACCCCGGCACGAACCAGCTGGCGTCGGTGGCTGACCCGGGCGGCACGCGGTCGATCGCTTATGACGGACGCGGCAACACGGTCGGCGAGACGCGACCGGGCAGCGGCATCACGGTCGCCTATGACGGCTATGGCCGGCTGACCAGCTATCAGGTGTCGGGCGGCGACACGCTGGTCAACGAATATAACGGGCTGGACGACCGGATCACCGGCGGGACGACGACCGATCCGCGGCACTATGTCTATGACATGGATGGGCGAATGATGGGCGAATATGGCGCATCCTATGCCGATGTGAAGGCGGAGACGATCTGGCTGAGCCCTGAACTGAACACGCCGGTGCAGCCCAATGGCGGCGACGACGGGGTCGACGGCTATGCGCCGCTGGCGGTGGCGACGGGCGGGGCGCTGTACTGGGTGCATGGCAACCATCTCGGCGTGCCGCTCGTGCTCACCGATAATGTGGGCAATATCGCGGCGCCGACGGGGTACACGCCGGTCGGGTTCCCGGGGCAGACGCGGACGCTCGCGGATCTCTATTATAATCGGTATCGGGATTATGATCCGACGACGGGGCGGTATATTCAGGCTGATCCGATTGGGTTGAGAGGCGGGAGTAATCCCTATGTGTATGTCGGGAATAATCCGATCGGGCAGACTGACCCGCTTGGATTGAGCCCCGGCGGAGCGGCAGCGGCTGACGTCATAGAATTTGGCGCAGAATGGTGGTTGAAGCGGCAACTTAGGCCAGGACGTTCTACACCATGGGGACGCGCTATCGGCGCCGGTGAACTTATTGGGGCTACCCTCGCCGTTGGAGTATTCCTGTATGAGCAGCATTGCGATAAAGATAACGACTCCCGGTGCGAAAAACAAAGAGAAGATGATGAGTTTGAGTGTAATCAGTGGAACGTTTATACAAACTATGAAGGCTACAGCCGAAGAGAAGGATATCGGATATGCCTCAGCACGGCTGCAACTAGATATGCCGAATGCCGATCTAGAGGGATGAATCCTGCCAATATCACTACCCCGCTATTCCTACCTACAAGACGACGCGGTATCCAAGATCCATCACGGGGCAGATAGTAGATATGGAAGACTCATTTGTCGCCCGCCACATGCTGATTCGTATAGGAGAGGAATATCATGAGACTATAATTCTTATAGAAAATCCCGTACCCAGGGGCGACGGAGATTATAATGCTCGAGTGGTTTTCTCTAATGTTAGCAAATATGACGCGATTATAAAAGGAGCTGACAGCTTAAACGCTGTCGAATGCGCCATATCCTATATCAATGGCATTTGCCAAAGCAGCACGGATCCAAGATTTTACTGGGATGACGGTAGTCCGTTCGTAGGATCTGGCTGATGGCACGGAATTCGGGGGGGCAATTGAACGGCGGTGTCAATTGTGAGGTGCAACATTTGCTGGGGAAGCTGTCCGGGCTGCATCGAAAGCACGTTATGAGCCAGACATGATATCTGATCCGGCATCATCTTCATCGATCGTCGCGGGCGTCGCGTGGATCGAGCATGCGTTGCTCGGCACCGCTGCCACATCCATCGCGGTAATCTGTGTCGCCGGCGTCGGATATCAATTCCTGACCGGGCGTGTCCCCGCGCGGCGCGCGATCACTGTCATTCTGGGTTGCTTCATCCTCTTCGGCGCGCCGGGCATCGCCGCGGCGCTCGGCGCGCTGGCGAGCCGTGGGCCGATGGCTGATACGGCCGAACAGGAGGCGCCGCTGCCGCCGCAAGTCGTGCCGATATCACGGCCGCCATCGCGCGCCGCGCCCAATCCGTTCGATCCCTACGCCGACCAATAGCCCCGATCGCGACGATCAGCGCGCGGTCGCACCCAGGTCGTTCGACGCGAGCCGCCTTGCGAAATGCACCTCGACGGCGCGCAGGATGCTCTGGGCGATGCGCTGGCGGCCGGCGGGGGAGTCGATGAACGCCGCGTCGGCCGGATTGGAAATATAGCCGGTCTCGAACAGGATCGAGGGCATATCGGGCGCCTTCAGCACCATCAGCGAGGCCATGCGGTGGAAGTTGGGCTTTACCGGGATCAGCGGCTGCGCCTCGCGGCCGAGCAGGCGGGCGAAGCTGGCCGAATTGTTCATCGTCTCGCGCTGCGTCAGGTCGATCAGGATCGACGAGATGTCGGCGGTGGTCGAGGCGAGATTGACCCCTGAGATGATGTCGGCCTTGTTCTCGCGCGCCGCCAGCTTGGCGGCTTCCTTGTCCGAGGCGACCTCCGACAGGGTATAGACCGAGGCGCCCGAGGCGCTGCCCGAGCCGACGCTGTCGCAATGGATCGAGATGAACAGATCGGCATGCAGCTTGCGCGCGATGCCATAGCGTTCCTGCAGCACCAGGAAGCGATCGTCCTCGCGGGTCAGCGCGACGCGCACCCGACCCGAGGCGACCAGCTCGTCGCGGATCGCGCGGGCGATGCGCAAGGTGACGTCCTTTTCGCGCCGGCCGTCGATCGGTGAGATCGCGCCGGGGTCGACCCCGCCATGGCCGGCGTCGATCACCACCAGCGGGCGGCTGTCGTCGTCACCATAGACGCGCGGCAAGGGCAGGGTGCGGCTCGGCGGCGGGACGGTCTGGGCAACCTCATAGCGGCGCGCGGGCGATTGCGCGCCGAGGTTGAAGGGCGGCAGGAAGCGCAGCCGCCCCTCGGCTGCGGCACGCGCGAAGCCGGCGCCGTCGACCGTGCGCAGCTCGAGCGTCAGTTCGCGGCCGTCGCGGCCGAACGAGCCTTCGGTAACCACGGCGGGGCGGGTGAGATCGAACACGATGCGCGCGCCATCGCCATGCCAACCCTGCCGTACCGCGGCTACCACGCCCGTGCCGGCGCGGCTGCGCCCCGGCGTCACGCCGTCGACATCGATCGCGATGCGCTCCGGGCCGGCCAGCATGAAGGCCGATGCGTCGGCGACGCTCTGGTCGAAACGCACGACGATACGATCGCTGCGAATATCGACATGCTCGATCGTGGCGGCCCAACCGGGCGTGCCGGCAAACCAGCAGGCCAGCAGGGCGAGAAGGAATGACACACGGCTACAATGCCGTGCCGACCGGCCGCCGGTCCAGCGAAAAGGCATAGGGGCTTTCCCGACTCTTTCCAGATCGTCGGATCCAGCCCGCAAGCCTGACCCCCCGATACTTCGATGACGAACAACCGCCTAAAAGGTTCCGGGTTCCATCACGGTGAAGCGACGGGGTTAATCGGCCGGTAGGCATAATCTTGCCGGCAAGCCGGCAGAAACGTGCCGGTTGCTGCGCCGATCATTGGGTGCTAATCATCAGAATGTTCGGGCAAGCGCTTTGTTTTTCGCGCTGTTCGGCACAACGATCGCGCCGGCTTTCTCGGTTGCGATCCATCCAGGTTGACGTTCGCATGCCGTATTTCCTCGCACCCGCAAACCGTTCGGCGCAAGCCGGCGGACATGTGGGCGTGCGAGGTGTCCTGGGCCACCGGCCCGGACGTGCGGTGCGAGCAGAGGCATTCACCAACTTCATCCCACCGGCCGGCGCGTTCGCCGACGGGGGGCTGCACTCACATCGCGCGCGGCTAGCGCTGCCAGCGTCCGGACCGCGCGCCCGGAGATTATTACATGACCATGCGTATGCTGATCGACGCACGCCACCGGGAAGAAACCCGCGTGGCCGTCGTCAAGGGAAACCGGATCGAGGAGTTTGATTTCGAATCTGCCGAGCGCAAGCAGCTCAAGGGCAATATCTATCTCGCCAAGGTAACCAGGGTCGAACCGTCGCTGCAGGCGGCGTTCATCGATTATGGCGGCAATCGCCACGGCTTCCTGGCGTTCAGCGAAATCCACCCCGATTATTACCAGATCCCCAAGGAGGATCGCGACGCGCTGCTGCGCGAAGAGGCCGAGCACGCCGCGGAAGAGGCCGCGCTGCGCGCCGAGATGGACGCGCAGGACGAATTGCACGGCGAGGAATTCTCCGAAGACGACGACTTCCATGGCGATGACGACCGTCACGACCATGACCATGACGATGAAGGGCGCGACCCCGACGAGGAAACCGTCGAGCGCTTCGAGGACGATGGCGGGGCCGACCCCGAGGTCGCCGCCGAGCAGGAGGCCAAGGGAAATCGCGGACGCGGGCGTGGCCGCGGTGGCCGTCGCGGCGGCTCCGACGAGGCGGTCGAGGATCTGCGCGAGCGCCGCATGAACCTGCGGCGCCGCTACAAGATCCAGGACGTGATCCGCCGGCGCCAGGTGCTGCTGGTGCAGGTCGTCAAGGAGGAGCGCGGCAACAAGGGCGCGGCGCTGACCACCTATCTCAGCCTGGCCGGCCGTTACTGCGTGCTGATGCCCAACACGTCGCATGGCGGCGGCATCAGCCGCAAGATTTCGAACGCGGGCGATCGCAAGCGCCTGAAGTCGATCATGGCGGACATGAAGCTGCCGCCGTCGATGGGCTGCATCGTGCGCACCGCCGGCCTGCAGCGCACCAAGGTCGAGATCAAGCGCGACTTCGACTATCTCGCCCGGCTGTGGGACGGGATCCGCGAGACGACGCTGGCCTCGTCGGCGCCGGCTTTGGTGTACGGCGACAGCGACCTGATCAAGCGGGCGATCCGCGACATCTATAATCGCGACATCGATGAGATCATCATCGAGGGCGAGGAAGGCTATCGCCAGGCCAAGGATTTCATGAAGCTGCTGATGCCCAGCCATGCGCGGCGGGTGAAGCATTATTCCGACCCGGTGCCGCTGTTCCAGCGCGCGCATGTCGAGGACCAGCTGTCGGCGATGTACCACCCGGTGGTGCAGCTCAAGTCGGGCGGTTACCTGGTGATCAACCCGACCGAGGCATTGGTGTCGATCGACATCAACTCCGGCCGTTCGACGCGCGAGCACAATATCGAGCAGACCGCGACCGCGACCAATCTCGAGGCGACGCATGAGATCGCCCGCCAGTTGCGGCTACGCGACATGGCCGGGCTGGTCGTGATCGACTTCATCGACATGGACAATAATTCCAATGTCCGGAAGGTCGAGAAGGCGATGAAGGAGGCGCTGAAGAACGATCGCGCCCGCATCCAGGTTGGTCGCATCTCGAGCTTCGGCCTGATGGAGATGAGCCGCCAGCGGCTGCGCACCGGCGTGCTCGAGGCATCGACCCGCCAGTGCCCGCATTGCGAGGGTACCGGGCTGGTGCGCACTGCCTCGTCGGCCGGTCTGTCGGCACTCCGCATGATCGAGGACGAGGCCGCGCGCGGTCGCGGGTCGCAGGTCCTGCTGCGCGCCAGCACGGAGGCCGCGGTCTATGTGCTCAACCGCAAGCGCGGCGAGCTGGCCGAGATCGAGGACCGCTACGGCGTGCGCGTCGAGATCGTCCCCGATGGCGAGCAGGAGGGCGCACGCATGTCGGTCGAGGTCTCCGGACCGCCGCCGGCGCATGCGCCGCGCTTCGACGCGCCGATCGAGGATCTCGACGAGGACATCCCCGAGGAGATCGAGGACGAGATCGAGGAAGAGGAAGAAGCGGAAGCCGAGGCGCCGCGCGCCGCGCGCGCGCCGCGCGAGGATCGCGGCGAGGGCACCGAGGCCGAGCGGGCCGAAGGGCGCAAGCGTCGCCGCCGTCGCGGCCGTCGCGGCCGCAATCGCGAGGAGGGCGATGTCCGTCCGGGCGAAGGCGAGGGTGAAGCCGCCGAGGGTGGCGAAACCGACGCGTCGGAAAGCGACGATGCCGGGGGCGACGACACGTCGCATGAGGCCGGTACGGCCGAGGGCGAGCGCGGCGAGGGCCGCCGCCGGCGGGGTCGTCGCGGTCGTCGTGGCGGTCGTCGCCCTGAGGGCGATCGCGCCGAGGGTGAAGCAGCCGAAGCCGCGAACGACGATGCCGCCCCGACCGAGGTCGAGGCGACGCCCGAGCCGGTCGCCGAGGAAGAGGCGCCCAAGAAGGGCCGCCGTCGGCCCCGCGCCCGTGCCGCCGATGCGGTCGCGGTGGTCGCGGCACCGGCGCCCGAGCCGGAACCCGTTGACGTTGCCGAAGCGGCGCCGGAGCCGGTCGCCAAGCCCAAGCGTTCGCGCAAGAAGGCGGTGACCGGGGAGGCGCCCGTCGAGGCAGCGGTCGAACCGACGCCGGCCGCACCCGAGCCGGTCGCCGAGGAGAAGCCCAAGGGCAAGGGCCGCGCGCCGCGCCGCAAGGCGGCGGACGTCGCGGTCGAGGAAGCGCCAGCGATTCCGCTCAACGCCGATGCCGCGGTACCGGCGACGACGCCGGCCGAGGCACCGGTCGATGCCGATGCCGATGCCGACCCCGGCGAGGCCGGCTCGCCGCGCCGCGGCTGGTGGCAGCGGACGTTCGGCGCCGGCGAATGACGGGAAGGGGGCGCGGCCTTGCCGTGCCCCTTCACCGCCGGTTCAGCCTGATGGCATGAGGAACGGTGGCACAGGCAGGAGGAATGGCTTGAAACCAATCAGCCATAGCGGCCCATATTCTTCTTCAGCCCCTCCCCTTCAGGGGAGGGGTAGGGGGTGGGGCCTCTCCGCGAACGCGGCGCTTGAGGCACTGCCCCACCCCAACCCCTCCCCTGAAGGGGAGGGGCTATGAAGTTGTCTGGCGTGAGACGGTTCGTCACGGCCCTGGTCGCGGCCACCATGGTGTGGGTGCAACCCGCCGCGGCGCAGTCGATCCTGCGCGATGCGGAGACCGAGGCGCTGTTCGCCGACATGTCGCGGCCGCTCATCCTCGCCGCCGGCCTGTCGCCCAACAATGTCCATGTCGTGCTGATCAACGACGATTCGATCAACGCCTTCGTCGTTGGCGGGCAGACCGTCTATGTCCATTCCGGCCTGCTCAAGGTGGCCGACAACGCCAATCAGGTGCAGGGCGTGATCGCGCACGAGCTCGGCCATATCGCCGATGGCCATGTCGTGCTGGCCGATGCCGGCGCCAGGCCAGCGATGGGCATCTCGATCCTGTCGATGGTGCTGGGCATCGCTGCGGTGGCGCTGGGCGCGGGCGATGCCGGGGCGGGCATCCTCGCCGCCGGGCAGACCGCCGCGCAGTATAAATATCTCGCCTTCAGCCGCGTGCAGGAAGCCACCGCCGACGCCACCGGCGCCAAGTTCCTGCGCGAATCCGGCATTACGGGGAAGGGCATGCTGACCTTCTTCAAGAAGCTGCAAAGCGACGAATATGCCTATGGCCTGCAGAATATCGACCCCTATGCGCAGAGCCATCCGCTGTCCGGCGAGCGCGTCGCCGCGCTGACCGCCGATGTGACCAGTTCACCGGCCTACAACAACCCGCCGGATCCGGCGCTCGACGAGCGGCTGAAGCGGGTGAAGGCCAAGCTGATGGGCTATGTCGCGCCGTACGAGCAGACGCTCCGCGCCTATCCCGATACAGACCAGTCGATCTACGGCCATTATGCGCGTGCCTATGCCTGGCACAAGGCGGGTTATCCCGACCGCGCCGACGCCGAGGCCAATGCGCTGGTCAAGGCCGACCCGAACGATCCCTATTTCCTCGAGATCAAGGGGCAGATCCTGCTCGAGGCGGGCAAGCCGAAAGAGGCCTTGGCACCGCTGCGCGCCGCGACCGAGAAATCGCGCAACGCGCCGTTGATCGCGACGACCTTCGGCCATGCGCTGATCGCGACCGAGGACAGGGCCAATTACCCGGAAGCCGTGAAGGTGCTGCGCGGCGCGGTAGCGCGCGATGACGACAATCCGTTCGCCTGGTATCAGCTCGGCACGGTCTATGAACTGACCGGGGACGAGCCCCGCGCGATGCTGGCCACCGCCGAGACGGCCAGCCTCAACGGCGACGTCCGCACCGCTGCCTTCACCGCGCGCAACGCGATGGCCGGGCTGCCGCCCAATTCGAGCGACTGGATCCGCGCGCAGGACATCGCGATGACCGCGCAGAACGAGATCGACGACAACCCCGACAAGTATAAGCGCCGGCGGTGAGCATGACGGTGACGCGGGGAACGCTCGCGCTGGTCGCGGCCTTGTCGGCGCTGATCGGGGCGGGCGCGATGTGGGGCGGCGAACGGCTGGCCGGACGCGGTGCGCCGGTGAGCTATGCCGCGGCGCGCGGCTATGTCCTCGACCATCCCGAGATGCTGCGCGGCCTGATCGACACGGTGCGCGAGCGTTATACCGGTGAGGTGATCGCCGCGAACCGCAAGGCGATCGTCGAGCCCTATGCCGGCGCCTGGGCGGGCAACCCCAAGGGCGACCTGACAATTGTCGAATATTTCGACTATAATTGCGGCTATTGTCGTGCCACCTTGCCGACCATCGCGAAGCTGCTGGCGAGCGACCCCAAGCTGCGCATCGTCTATCGCGAATGGCCGATCCTCAGCCCGGAGAGTGCCGATGCGGCAAAGCTCAGCCTGCTCGCCGCCGAGCAGAACAAGTTCATGCCGTTCCACACCGCGCTTTATGCCGGCGGGCCGGTGACGCCGGCGAGCATGGCGGCGGCGGCGAAGACGGCCGGGGTCGATACGTCGAAGCTCTCCGCCGCTAGCGCGCGGGCCGATACCGAGCTCGACCGCAACATGAAGGTCGCGCACGATCTCGGCGCGAGCGGTACGCCGACCTGGGTGATCGGCAACAAGGTGATCTCCGCCGCGATGCCGTTCGAGGCGATGCAGGCGGCGATCGCCGAGGCGCGCGCCGCGCACTGATTTCAAGCGCTTGCACGTGGTGCGCGCGCTTCCCACTTAGTCTCCACAAGGGGATTTCATGGACAGCATTCTTTCGGTCGCCGGCGTTTCGAAGATCTATGCCTCGGGCGTGCGGGCCCTCGAACCGGTCGATCTCGATATCCGCAAGGGCGAGATCTTCGCGCTGCTCGGGCCGAACGGCGCGGGCAAGACCACGCTGATTTCAATCATCTGCGGCATCGTCAAACCCTCGTCAGGCACGATCACGGTGTTGGGGCATGACGCGATCCGCGACTTTCGCGCGGCGCGACGGCTGATCGGTCTGGTGCCGCAGGAACTGTCCGTCGACATTTTCGAGACGGTGCTGGCGACGGTCAGGTTCAGCCGGCGGCTGTTCGGCCGCGCGGCCAATGATGCGTATCTCGAAGAGGTGCTCAAGGACCTGTCCTTGTGGGACAAGCGCAACGCGAAGATCCGCGAGCTTTCGGGCGGGATGAAACGCCGCGTGCTGATCGCCAAGGCGCTGGCGCACGAGCCCGACCTGCTGTTCCTCGACGAGCCCACCGCCGGCGTCGACGTGGCGCTGCGGCGGGACATGTGGAAACTGGTCCACCGGCTGCGCGCCAGGGGCACGACGATCATCCTCACCACCCATTATATCGAGGAGGCGGAGGAAATGGCGGACCGGGTCGGCGTGATCGACAAGGGCCGGCTGATCCTGGTCGAGGACAAGGCCACGCTGATGCGCAAACTCGGCAAGCGACGCATGCTGATCAGTCTGCAGGAGCCGATGGCGGTGGTGCCGGCGGCGCTCGACGACTGGCATCTCGAGCTCGAGGACGAGGGGAGACAGTTGCTGTATCTGTTCGACGCACAGGCCGAGCGGACCGGCATTCCGTCGCTGCTGCGCAAACTCAATGAGCTGCACATCGCATTCAAGGATCTCGAAACGTCGAAGAGTTCGCTCGAGGATATCTTCGTCGATCTCGTGGCGCACGACCGGGCGGAGCAGGCGGCATGAGCGGCATCAACACGCATGGCGTCTGGGCGATTTACCGCTTCGAGATGGCGCGCGCGCTGCGCACACTGTGGCAGAGCCTGGTCACGCCGGTCATCACCACGGCGCTGTACTTCGTGGTATTCGGCAGCGTGATGGGCAGCCGGGTGCAGAGCGTCGACGGCGTGGGCTTCGGCAATTTCATCGTACCGGGCCTGGTGATGCTGTCGCTGCTGACGCAGAGCATCTCCAATGCCTCGATCGGCATCTACTTTCCCAAATTCACCGGCACGATCTTCGAGCTGCTGTCCGCGCCGGTCACGGCGATGGAAATGGTGATCGGCTATGTCGGCGCGGCGGCGACCAAGTCGATCGCGCTCGGGCTGATCATCCTCGCGACTTCCGCCTTCTTCGTGCCGCTGCATGTCGCGCACCCGCTGGCGATGCTCGCCTATCTGGTGCTGACCAGCGTGGCGTTCAGCCTGTTCGGTTTCATCATCGGCATCTGGGCCAATGGTTTCGAGCAGCTGTCGTTCGTTCCGGCGCTGCTGATCACGCCGCTGACCTTTCTCGGCGGCTCCTTCTACCCGATCTCGATGCTGCCCGAGCCGTGGCACACGATCAGCCTGTTCAATCCGGTGGTCTATCTGATCAGCGGTTTTCGCTGGTCGTTCTTCGACAAGGGCGATGTCAGCGTCGCGGTCAGCCTGGGGGTGACGGCGCTGTTCCTGCTGCTGTGCCTCGTGATCATCGCGTGGATTTTCCGCACCGGCTGGCGGCTGAAGAATTAGACAGAGAGGTCAGCTCCCTGCGCGCTCGGCCGCTTCGAGGAGCGGATAAAGGACTGCTTTCTCGGCGGCGATGCGGCTGCGCATCGCAGCGCGCACCGCCATTGAGGCGCGCTGATAGCCCGGCCAGTCGTTGACGATCTGCTCGGTGCTCCAGGCGGCGATGTGCCGCGCGGATTCGCCGAGCATCGCGGCCCCGGCAGCGCGCAGTTCCTCGAGCCTTCGCGAATCCGATGGCGGCAGGTGGTCGAGCGCCGGATAGACATGGTCGGCAAGGAATTTGCGGCGATGCGAACTGGCCCGCGACAATTTCCATCGTGCGTTGGTCAGGTCGGCGACGTCTGGGGTCGCCTGCTGTACGACGGCCTCCAGCATCTTGATACCGGTCAGCAATTGTTCGTGAATTATCTTCAGTCGCGCGAGCATTGCAATGATTCCCGGTTAGTTAATCGCTGCTCAACGACAACGTCTGCATGAGAAAATATCTCCAAAGTCTTACGCACTCGTTGGCTTTTTACCCTATCGTACCACCGGCAACAGGATTTTCGAGCCGGCGCACACCTTCTGCGTCGCCTTCACATAGTCCGCCGGTTTCGCCCGCGCGATGTTGGCGATGAAGCTTTGCGGATTGCGGTCGATCACCGGGAACCAGCTCGACTGGATCTGCACCATGATGCGGTGGCCCTTGAGGAAGACATGGTCGTGCTCGCGCAAGGGCACGTCCCAGGCGGTGACCTTGCCGGGCACGAGCGGTTGCGGCGTGGTGTCGCTGGCGAGGAAGCGGCCGCGGCGAACGTCCATCGCGATCGGCAGCTGATAGCCGTTCAAGGAACGGTAATAGTCGCCCTGCTTGCGCTGGTCGGGCACCTTCTCGACATCGTCTGGATAGACGTCGATCAGCTTGACGATGAAATCACTGTCGGTGCCGGTCGTCGAGGCCATTAACTGTGCCGCGACATGGCCGGTGATCGTCATGTCCTGCGCCAGCGGCGCGGTTTCGTAGCTCAGCACATCGGGCCGGTGATCGACGAAGCGCTGATCCTCGCTTTCCCACCACGACCATTCCGGCCCGGGATAGGTCGGCGAAATCGGGCGCGGGCGGAACGGGACCGGGTTGGCGGGGTCGGAGACGAAGTCGCGGCACGCCTCGCCGGCGGCGGGGGCGTCGAACGACAGGCTGCCATCGGCGCGCAGGTACAGGCTGGTGCCCGCCGCATTGGCAGGGGGCCAGGCGGCATAGGTCTTCCAGGTCCAGGAGCCGCTCTGGAAACTGCGCACTTCGGCGTCGGGCTTCGCGCCCTTGCCGTGCAGCCAGTAAGCGAAGAACGGCGCCTGGACCTCGTTGAGGAAGCTGGTCGCGCTATCGACGCCGTAAGGCACGCGGCCCAGCGCATTGGTGCCGGTGCGGCTCCACCAGCCATGCGCCCAGGGCCCGGCGACCATCGAGGCGAGATGGTCGGGATCATTCCGCTGCTGCTTGAAATAGATCTGCCACGAGCCCCAGGGATCCTCCTGATCCCAGTAGCCGGCGACGTTCAATGTCGGCACGGTGACCTTGCCGAGGCTGTCGCTCCACCGCTGGCTGGTGAAGAAGTTGTCGTGGTTGGGGTGATCGAGCAAGGCGGTGAACATGGGTACCCGGCCCTTGAAGTAACGCGCCTCGATGTCGGCCGGCGACCCCGCTTTCAGGAACCAGTTGTAGGTGTCGAAATCGTCATAGGCGAAATCGACGTTGGTCTTGTCGATCTGCAGTGACGACACCCAGTCGGTGGCGTAGCTCAGGCGCAGCGCGCCGTTGCGGTGAAGATCGTCCGACATCCAGTAATCGATCCACGCCGCCTGCGGGCTGACCGCCCTCAGCGCGGGGTGGGGATGGGCCAGCGCGACGGCGGCGGCGAAGCCAGGATAGGAGATGCCCCACATGCCGACCTTGCCGTTGTTGTTCGGCACATGCTTCACCAGCCAGTCGATCGAATCATAGGCGTCGGTCGCTTCATCGACCGCCTTGGGATCATTCGGGTGGACGGCGGTGGAGAGGGTGAAGACGCCGTCGGACTTGAAGCGCCCGCGCATCGACTGGATGACATAGATATAGCCATCGCGGTCGAGTGCAGCCCAGCTCTTCGGTACGGAGGTCGGCGCAGCAGCGGGGATGCCATAGGGCGTGCGCTGGAACATGATCGGCAGCGGCCCGCTCTGGCCGCGCGGGCGCAGGATGACGGTCTGCATCCGCGCGCCGTCGCGCATCGGCACCATCACCTCCTCGAACAGATAGGGCGATTGGTCGGCAGCCGGGACGGCGGTGGGTGCGGCTTGCGGCCGGCCGGCGGAGAGCGGGGCGGCGAGGGCGCATAGGGCGGCCAGCGCGGCGCCAAGGTTCAGATATCGCATCGCGCTCTCCTGATCGGGCTCGGCGCGCATGGTGGGAGGGGGGACGGCGCGGTGTCAATCGAGGTGCTGGCCTGGAGGTGATTTTCCCGGCCTTTTCGCGCTCGCGCGCCGGGCCGAAAAAATTCTGGTGATCGGCGTGATCTCGCCGATTTTCTTCGGCGCAGGCACGCTTTACCGAGCGCGTGTCGCAATATGCCGGTGCCCGGGCATTGACGAGCATGCCCGGACTCACGGGTACAGGTAGGGCTTGATGCTACCACCACGCCGGACCGCTGCGCCGCTCGCCCACCGGCGGGGCCATGATCAATCGTGGCAAATGATGGGCGTC
>Ga0207703_10001205_pt1 | contig 24220 bp, 18 predicted proteins | sample KBSSwiS12_FD_184304 | JGI IMG/M metagenome (GOLD analysis project Ga0207703, IMG submission 184304) | Switchgrass rhizosphere microbial communities from Kellogg Biological Station, Michigan, USA - KBS Switchgrass S1-2 (SPAdes) (version 2) | ecosystem: Host-associated > Plants > Roots >...
CCAATACAAACTTGCCCCCGAAGTGACACGCCGGCGCATGTATTACGAGACGATGGAGGAAGTGCTGGGCAAGAGCGACAAGACGATCGTCGAGACGCCCGGCGTACTGCCCTATCTGCCGCTCGGCGCCGGTCGGCGCGCGCCTGACGCCGCCCAGCCGGGAGCCGCGAAATGAGCCGGAGCCTGTTCCGCAACCCGATCACACTGGCGATCCTCGCGCTGCTCGCGGTGATCCTGATCGGCAGCATCTTCACGATCGTGCCTGAAACGAGCCAGGCGGTGATCCTGCGCTTCGAAAAGCCGGTCCGCACCGTAAACGCCTATAAAAGGGGCGAGCGGTTCGGACACACCGATGCCGGGCTGATCGCCCGGATACCGTTCTTCGATCGCATCGTGTGGGTCGACAAACGCATCCTCGACGTGGAGCTCGACAACCAGCCAGTGCTGTCGTCCGACCAGTTGCCGCTGGAAGTCGATGCCTATGCCCGCTTCCGCGTGGTCGATCCGCTCAAGATGGTGGTGACCGCACGCAGCGAGGAGGGCGTCACGGCAGCGTTGCAGCCGCTGCTCGCCAATTCGATCCGCAACGAGCTGGGCAACCAGCCGTCCGCCACGCTGCTCACACCCGAGCGCGAACGGGTCATGGAAAATATCCAGGCGCGATTGCAGCGACTCGCCTCGCAATATGGCGTGGCGATCGTCGATGTGCGGATCAAGCATGCCGACCTGCCGGAAGGCAGCCCGATGCAGAGCGCGCTCGACCGTATGAAGAGCGCGCGCAAGCAACAGGCGACGACGATCCGCGCCCAGGGCTATCGCGACGCGCAGATCATCCGCGCCGACGCCGAGGCAAAGGCCGCCGCAATCTATGCCGCGAGCTTCAACAAGGACCCCGAATTCTACGATTTCTATCGGGCGATGCAGTCCTACCGCACGACGTTCAGCGGCACGGCGCAGCAACCCGGCTCCACCTCGATCATATTGTCGCCGGAGAATAGCTATCTGAAGCAGTTCGTCGGCCGGAAGTAGCAACCTTACAAGCTGTCGAACCGTTCATATTCAATCGCCGTTCAGCATTGCCGCGCGAAACAGGCCCGGTAGCCCCAGCGGCAGACGAGAGGAACAGACCCACGTGCGTTACGCCTATGCCATTACCGGTGCCCTTCTGCTCAGCGGCGCCGCCGCCGCTGTAACGCTCTCGCCCCCGGGCCAGACCGCGCAGAACGAGCCGGGCGCAATCGCCGCCACCGTCCCGCGCCCCGGCGCACCGATGAGCTTCGCCGACATGGTGGCCAAGCTCCAGCCGGCGGTGGTCAATATCTCCACCAGCCAGCACATCCAGGTCCAGCAACAGGCCAATCCCTTCGCCGGCACCCCGTTCGGCGACCTGTTCGGCCAGCTCAACGGCCAGCAGGGCGATGGCAATGGCCAGCCGCAGACGCGCGAGGCCCAGTCGCTCGGCTCGGGCTTCCTGATCTCGGCCGATGGCTATGTCGTGACCAACAACCACGTCGTCGCGCCGGGCCAGAAGGGTGCCACCGTCGACTCGATCACCGTCACACTGATCGACCGCCGCGAATACAAGGCCAAGCTGATCGGGCGAGATCCGACCTCGGACCTCGCTTTGCTCAAGATCGACGCGACCAACCTGCCCTTCGTGCGCTTCGGCGATTCGGAGCATGCACGGGTCGGCGACTGGGTGATCGCGATCGGCAACCCGTTCGGCATCGGCTCGACCGTCACCGCCGGCATCGTCTCGGCGCTGCACCGCGTGACCGGCGGCGGCGCCTATGACCGCTTCATCCAGACCGACGCGGCGATCAACCAGGGCAATAGCGGCGGCCCGATGTTCGACATGAACGGCAACGTCATCGGCATCAATTCGCAGATCTTCGCCGGCCAGTCGGGCGGCAATATCGGCATCGGCTTCGCCATCCCCGCCGGCGACGCCAAGCCGGTGATCGAAAAGCTGATGAGCGGCACCAAGATCGCGCGCGGCTATCTCGGCGTCGGCCCGCAGCCGATCGACGACGATATCGGCGCCGCGCTCAACCTGCCGAAGAACCATGGCGAGATTCTGCGCTCGGTCGAGCCGGGCGAGGCCGCGGCCAAGGCCGGCCTGCAGGTCGGCGACGTGGTTGTCCGCGTCGGCGGCAAGGACGTCACCCCCGACCAGTCGCTGAGCTATCTCGTCGCCAACACAGCCCCCGGTACGCGCGTTCCAATCGAGGTGATCCGTAACGGCAAGACCATGACGCTCACCGCGACGATCGGCACGCGCCCATCCGAAGAGCAGCTTGCCGCGCTGGCCGGCGGCGGCGGCGACGACGACGCGCTGGGCAATGGCGACGACGATTCCAAGTCGCCCGGCCAGTCCTCGTCCAATGCGCTTGGCCTGTCGGTGCAGTCGCTGACGCCGCAGATCGCGCGATCGATCGGGGTCGATTCGACCGTGCACGGTGTCGTCATCGCCTCGGTCGACCAGTCGACCGATGCCGGGCAGAAGCTGAAGCGCGGCGATGTCATCGTCGCCGCCAACGGCACCCAGACCACCACGCCGGCGCAGCTCGGCGCGGTGGTTGCGGCGGCCAAGCAGTCCGGCCGCGACCAGGTTGCGTTGCTCGTCGTGCGCGGCAAGAGCCCGCCGGTGTTCGTCGGCATCAAACTCCGCAAGTAGGCTGGTCTTAGCCCGCCCACGACCCTAGAGTTTCGTCTCCCGCCGGCCCGGCGGGAGACGGGCTTTCGGGAGTGACGCATGACGGACGAGACGGGCATCTTCATCGGCAGCGGCGCGGGCGGTACGCCACGCCTCCAGCTCGAGCTCAAGCGCGCCAACCGTCACGGACTGATCGCCGGCGCGACCGGCACCGGCAAGACCGTCACCATCCAGGGCATCATCGACGGGCTGTCGCGGGATGGCGTGCCCTGCTTCGTCGCCGATGTGAAGGGCGACCTGTCGGGCCTGGCGATGGCCGGCTCCCCCACCTCCAAGCTGCACGAGACCTTTGCCGCGCGCGCCAAGGAAATCGGCTACGACAACTGGTCGTACAGCGACAATCCGGTGCAATTCTGGGACCTGTTCGGCGAGCAGGGCCATCCGATCCGCACCACCGTTTCCGAAATGGGTCCGCTGCTCCTCTCCCGCCTGATGGACCTCAACGAGGTGCAGGAGGGCGTGCTGACCATCGCCTTCACTGTCGCCGACAAGGAAGAGCTGCTGCTGCTCGACCTCGACGATCTCCAGGCGATGCTGGTCGATTGCGCCAACCGCGCCGACGAGCTGACCGTGACGTACGGGAACATCACCAAGCAGTCGGTCGGCACGATCCAGCGTTCCCTGCTGCAGCTGCGCAGCCAGGGCGGCGAGCACTTCTTCGGCGAGCCGGCGCTGGCGATGGACGATTTCATCGGCCTCGACGACAAGGGACGCGGCATCGTCAACATCCTCGCCGCCGACAAGCTGATGGCGAGCCCCAAGCTCTACTCCACCTTCCTGCTGTGGCTGCTGAGCCAGCTGTTCGAGCATCTTCCCGAGATCGGCGACCCCGACAAACCCAAATTGTGCTTCTTCTTCGACGAGGCGCATCTGCTGTTCGACGATGCACCCAAGGCATTGCTCGACAAGATTGAGCAGGTCGTGCGGCTGATCCGCTCGAAGGGCGTCGGGGTCTATTTCATCACCCAGAACCCGATCGACATCCCCGACAGCGTCGCGGGCCAGCTCGGCAACCGTGTGCAGCACAAGCTCAACGCCTTCACGCCGCGCGACCAGAAGGCGGTACAGGCGGCGGCAGACACGTTCCGTGCGAACCCGGGCGTCGATGTGAGCACGGCCATCACCGAGTTGAAGGTCGGCGAGGCGTTGGTCTCGTTGCTCCAGCCCGATGGTGCCCCGGCACCGGTGGTACGCACGCTGATCAAACCGCCAAGTTCGAGGGTCGGGCCCGTGACGCCCGAAGAGCGCGCGATGATGATCCAGACCGATCCGATCGGCGACAAATATGACAAGCTGCTCAATCGCGAATCCGCCGCCGAACTGATCGGCGCCAAGACGCAGGAAGCCGCCGCCGCCGCCGCCGAGGTCGCCGCCAAGACCGACGCCGACAAGGCCGCCGCGGCGCAAGCCAAGGAAGACGCCCGCGCCGCCAAGGAAGCCGAGCGCCAGCGCATCGCCGACCAGCGCGAGGCGGACAGGCAGGCGCGGCTTCAGGCCCAGCAACAGGCCGCCGAAGCGCGCGCCGCCGCCAACAGCCCGTGGAACCGCATGGCGACCTCCGCGGCGCGCTCGGCGAGTTCGGCGATCGGGCGGCAGGTGGCAAACCAGGTCGCCAAGTCGGTATTCGGATCGTCCCGCGGCGCCGGCGCCGGCATCATCGGCGGGCTGGTGCGCGGCGTGCTCGGCGGGTTGTTCAAGGGGCGGTGACGGCGCGGATCGTCTCGGTACAGGTCGGCCGGATCGCGCCGCTCGGCCCGCAGGCGGTGCCCAGTGCCTTCATCAAGCGCGCGGCAGGCCGACCGGTAGGCGTCGGCGTACTCGGCCTTGACGGCGATGCACAGGCGGACCTCAGTGTGCATGGCGGGCCGGAAAAGGCGGTCTATGGCTGTGCGGCCGATCACTATCCGCGTTGGGCGAGCGATTTTCCGGCGCTCGTCGAGCGCTTCCAGCCCGGCAGCATGGGCGAGAATCTCACCATCACCGCGCTGTGCGAGGACGATATCTGCGTCGGCGACGTGCACGCGATCGGCACGGCACTGTTGCAGGTGTGCCAACCGCGCCAGCCCTGCTTCAAGCTGGCTCTGGCGCTGGGCGAGCCACGGCTGGGCAAGGCGATGGTGCGCAGCGGGCGGGCGGGCTGGTATTATCGCGTGCTGCAGGGCGGCGCGATCACGGCCGGTGACGAGGTTCGGCTGGTGGAGCGGCCGAACCCCGATTTCCTCTTTTCTCGCCTGGTGACGATCGTCAATCTCGGTGGCGCGACCGAGGCGGAGGCGCGCGCCATGGCGGAGATGCCCGGCCTTGCCAGCCGGATCGCGGCGAAGGCGCGTGCCGTACTGGACAGGTGACGCAAGGGCCCAGCCCCGGGAGGATAACATGTGGTTACCGTTGTTGATGCTGCTTCAAGCGGTAGCGCCCATCGCCGGCGTCACCCTCGCGCCGGGCGATTCGATCATCGTCCGGCCGACCGAGACCGACGAGGTCATCGTGGTGACCGATCACGCGGCTGCCGGTCAGCGTGCCGGCCCGGGCGAGGTTCGCGTCGACTTCCGCGTGACCGACGGCCAGAGTTTCCTCACCCTGCAGAACAATGATGACAGGTCGCTCGACTATCGCGCCGCGATCGTCCGCGGCGGCGGCCGGGCGGCACCAAGCGATGTCTGCCGCGTGATGGGTGGCGACCGGATGGGCGTCGAGCATTGGCCCTATGCGATTCGGTCGATCGCGTTGTTCGGCTTTCATCGTACCAGCGAAACCGACATCGTCTGCCGATAGCCGGGCGGTTGCGCGGCCGGAACGAAAGCCCGGCTGGTTCGTCCTTGGGCGATGCCGTTTCGCGATCTGATCCCCAGCCGGCGCGTGCACTGGGCGGCCGGGGTGGCAACCGGCGTGATCGTGCTCCTGCTGATCCTGCTCGCCGCCTTTCCCTGGGGTGCCTTGCGCGAGACGGCGGTGCGGCGGGCCAGCGAGCAACTCGGCCGGCCGGTAACGATCGGCCGCATCGAGCGGCTCGACAGCTTCTCCTTCACCCCGACCGTCGCGATCCACGATCTCGCCGTGCCGCAGGCGGCCTGGGCGGGCGGAGGCCAGTTGGCGCGGATCGCCACGGCACGCGTGCGCTTTTCGGCCTGGGCGCTGCTGATCGGTCGCTTCGCGCCGCAATCGGTGGAAATCGACGGCCTGCGGCTGTCGTTGGTGCGCGATGCGCAGCGACGCGTGAACTGGCACCGGGACGGCGACGATGGCAGCGGCGATGGTTCCCCGGCGCGGCTCGACCATCTCGTGCTGCGCGACGCGCGGGTGATCTATCGCGACGCCTTTCAGCAACGCAGCTTCGACCTCACGCTGTCGTCCGATGACGAGGGCTTCCGGGTCGGCGGAGTCGGCGTCGTGCGCGGCCAGGCGGTGAGCGTCACCGCGCACGGGCCGGTGGTGGCGGGAACGGACAAGCCCTGGCCGTTCCGCGCGACGATCGACGGCCCGGCGCTGACGATGAAGGCAAGCGGGACGATGGATGCGCCACTCGATCTGCGTCACCTGACGATCGATGTGACGGCACGCGCCGACGATCTGAAGCTGATCGACGCGATCATCGAGGCAGGGCTGTTCGGCACCCAGCCGGTCAGCCTCGCCGCGCATGCGCGGCACGACGGACATGATTGGGATATCAATGGTATCACCGGCAGGATCGGCGAGTCGGACCTTGCCGGCCATGTCACCGTTCGCAAGATCGGCGGCCGGACGAAGCTCGACGGCGCGGTCGTCGCCGGCCGGCTGCGCTTTGACGACTTCGCGTCCACGGCCGGGCTGGCGGCGGCGCACGCGCTGGAGCGGACGGAAGGCCCCCGGCTGGTGCCCAATCTGCGTATCAACATTCGCAAGATCACCCATACCGACGGGACGATCGCCTTCACCGTGCGGCGCCTGGTCGACAATCGCGGCGGCGGGGCGTTCACCGCGGCCAGCGGACGCCTCACGCTCGACCATCAGTTGCTGACGGTCGATCCGCTGCGTTTCACCATGGTCAAAGGCGTGATGAGCGGTGCGCTGCGCGTCGATCAGCGCGGCGGACGCGATGTACCGCTGGTGACGATCGACATGGCGATCCGCGATTCGAGCCTGGGTGCGGTCGCGGGCACGGCGGGCGGCGAGGTCGACGGGCGGTTCGATGCGCGCGCTCGACTGACCGGTCCGGGCAGCACGATCCGCGAGGCGGTGGGCAACAGCGACGGCCGGATCGGGGTGGTGGCGCGCGACGGGCGGCTCCCGGCGAAGATCGCGTCGATGATCGGGCTCGACGCCGGGCGCAGCCTGTTCACCGGCGGCGGCGAGGAGGCCGGCTTGCGGTGCGCCGTGTTGCGGCTCGACCTGCGCCACGGTGTCGGGCGCGCCGGCCCCTTCATCATCGACACGACGCGCAGCCAGTCCGCCGGCAGCGGGACGATCACCTTTCCCGCCGAAACAGTGGCGCTGGAGATGACCGGCTATCCCAAGGGCCGCGTCGTGCTGCGCCTGCCGGGCGCTATGCGCATTGGCGGGACCATCAAACAGCCCGATGTGGTCATTCCGCACCAGGTGAAATCGATCGGCAATATCTTCAAGGCGCTCGGTCGCGCGCTGCGCGGTGACCAGGGGCCGCTGGCGACCGATGCGGATTGCGTCGGGCTGGCGAAGCGGGCGCTGCAATAGCCGCAAAATCGCTGTGTCACGTTCAGCCGCGATGTGTCACGATTGGAAGATGAGCCAGACCAGAACCACCACCGCCGAACTCACCCTGCGCGGCGTCCTGCTCGGCGGCGTGATCACGCTGCTGTTCACCGCGGCGAACGTCTATGCCGGGTTGAAGGTTGGGTTGACGTTCGCCACCTCGATCCCGGCCGCCGTGGTGTCGATGGCGATCCTGCGCTTCTTCAGGAACGCCAGCATCCTGGAGAACAATATCGTCCAGACGATCGCGTCGGCGGCCGGCACATTGGCGGCGATCGTGTTCGTTCTGCCCGGCCTGATCATGGTCGGCTGGTGGAGCGGCTTTCCCTATTGGACGACCGTCGCGGTATGCATCACCGGCGGCGTGCTCGGCGTGATGTTCTCGGTACCGCTGCGCCGCGCGTTGGTGACCGGCTCCGATCTCCCTTATCCCGAGGGCGTGGCCGCCGCGGAGGTACTCAAGGTCGGTTCGGAATCCGCCGACGGCGACCTCGAAAATGCCAAGGGCCTGCGCGTGATCATCTTGGGTTCGGTGGTGTCAGCGGGCTATGCGCTGCTCGCGGCGATGAAGCTGGTCGCGCCGGAAGCCGCGAAGAACTTCCGTGTCGGCGGCACCGCCACCGGATTCTCCGCCAGCTATTCGATGTTGCTGATCGGCGTCGGACATCTCGTCGGTATTTCGGTCGGTGCCGCGATGTTCGTCGGGATGCTCATCGCGTGGGTCGGGCTGGTGCCCTATCTCGCCTCTTTCCACGCTGCCGCCGAGCCGGTCGACGCGCTGATCAAGACGGTGTTTCGCGACCAGGTGCGCTTCGTCGGTGCAGGCGTGATCGGCGTCGCGGCGCTATGGTCGCTGCTGCGCATCATCGGTCCGATCGTCGCGGGCCTGCGTTCGGCGATGGCCGCCTCGCGCACGCGCGCCAGCGGTGCCGTGCTGGAACTGACGGAGCGCGACCTGCCGATCGGCATCGTCGCCGCGGCGACGCTCCTGACGCTACTGCCGATCGCCTGGTTGCTATGGAGTTTCTCGGCCGGCGGGCCGGTTCACGAGCATCCCTTCGCGGTGATCGGCGGAACCCTGATCTATATCCTGATCGTCGGCATCATGATCGCGGCGGTATGCGGCTATATGGCCGGGCTGATCGGCGCGTCGAACTCGCCGGTTTCGGGCGTCGGCATCCTCGCCGTGCTCGGCGCCTCGCTGCTGCTGGTCGCGATCTTCGGCCTTAGCGTCGACCCCTCACGGACCAACGCGCTGATCGCCTATGCGCTGTTCACCACGGCGATCATCTTCTCGATCGCGACGATCTCCAACGACAACCTCCAGGACCTGAAAACCGGCCAGCTGGTCGGCGCGACGCCGTGGAAACAGCAGGTCGCGCTCGTGATGGGCGTGGTTTTCGGGTCGCTGGTCATTCCGATCGTGCTCGACCTGCTCAAGAATACGCTCGGTTTCGTGGGCATGCCCAATGCCGGTCCCAACGCCCTTTCGGCGCCACAGGCCGCGCTGATCTCGTCGATCGCAAAGGGCGTGCTGGGCGGCAGTCTCAACTGGAATCTGATCGGCTCCGGCGCGCTGCTCGGCGTCGTGGTGATCGTCATCGACGAACTGCTCGGCCGCTCGGGCAAGATGCGCCTGCCACCACTGGCGGTTGGCATGGGCATCTACCTGCCGATGTCGCTCACCTTGCTGATCCCGGTCGGCGCGGTGATCGGCTATTATTACGACCGCTGGGCAAAGCGGTCTGCGAACCCGGCCTTTGCCGAACGCATGGGCGTGCTGGCCGCCACCGGCCTGATCGTCGGGGAGAGCCTGTTCGGCGTCGCCTTCGCCGGGGTACTCGCCTGGGCGAATCGCAACACGCCGGTCCCCCCCAACGATGCGCCGCTGGCCATCATGAGGGAGAGCTTCGAAAGCGTGGCGATGTACGCGGCACCTTTCGTGTTCGCCGGGCTGATCTACGGGCTATACCGTCGCACCAAAGCCAAATCGCAATAAGCGGCGAACGTTACTTCAGCGCGCTGAGCAGGTTGTCGATATTGAAAAAGGCGAATGCCACGGAGCTGTCCGCCACGCCGTAAGGTACGAACAGCGTCTTGCCATGGCGCAGCGCGCCGCAGGTATAGACGACGTTCGGCACATAGCCCTCGCGGTCCTGGTCGGCGGCGGCGAGGATCGGTTCGTGCGTGCGGCCGATCACCTTCGATGGATCGTCCTTGTCGAGCAGCACCGCGCCGATCGAATATTTACGCATCGCGCCGACGCCGTGGGTCAGCAGCAACCAGCCCTCGTCGAGCTCGATCGGCGGGCCGCAATTGCCGATCTGCACCAGCTCCCAGGGATATTTGGGCGTGAGGAGCTTCTCGCCCTCCTCCCAGTGCAGCAGCGTGTCCGACTGCAGCAGGAAGAGGTTCTCCCCGTCCTGCCGCCCGATCATCAAATATTGCCCGTTCACCTTGCGCGGGAACAGCGCCATGCCCTTGTTGCGCGCCGCCGGCCCGGTCATCGGCACGAGATCGAAGGCGCGGAAATCGCGTGTGCGCAGCAGCTCCGACTGGATCATCGAGCCGTTATAGGCGGTGTAGGTGCCAAGCCACTCGATGCTGCCGTCGTCATGGGTGAATTGCACGAGGCGGAGATCCTCGAGCCCCTTGGATTGCGCCTTGGTGATCGGGAAGATCACCGTGCCCGACAGGGTCGAATCGCGGTGGCGATAGACGGTGATCGCGCCTTCCGGCGCCTCCTCCTCGTCGATATCGGTCGCATCGGTCGCGGTGGCGAAGGGAGGTTCCGGCGCGAGTCGCAGCTGGTTGCTCTCGGTGATGATGCCCTCGCGAAAGGCGACCGAGGAGATGTGCCCCTCGCCCACCGAGCGCAGCGACATCAGGATACGCATCGAGCCCGGCGGCATGCCCGACTGGTCGAAATGCGGCACCGCGCTGGGATTCATCAACGCGGCGGCGGCGTAGCTGTACTCGTGGCAGAAATAGGCGCCGATCAGCTGGCGCTTCTCGTCGCCGATCTCGCTGCCGTCGAGCTTGAGCTGCGCCTCGATCTCATCGTAGCGCGTCATGAACACGCGCCGCGTCTGCCAGTGCCGTGCCTCGAAATCCTTGAGCACGATCTCGAGCTGGGCGCGGGTATCGACCGCACTCATCGCCAGGACCTCGGCGACGAGCCGCTCGGTGCGGTTGCCGCCGTTGCCGGCCCAGGCAAGGTGGAACGGTCGCACCACGACACGCGACGGATCCGCGTGGAGACGCAGGCTGTGTTGGAAAAACTCGATCAACGGCCTGGCCTCGCTTGGGTATCGCATCTCGGCGACGTTCCGAGCGAGGCTAGGCAACGGCGCGCGACGTCCCTGCCACGCCTGCCGCCCGGTTTGAAAGCCCCGAAATGGCGACAGAGGCCAATTGCAGTGCCAAAATCGACTCGGCGCCCTGATTTCGGTTGAGTCCGATCGGCGTGAGCCCGTCGAAACAGCCCCCATCCTGCGCGGTGGCGAGTGGCAGATCGAGATCGTTGCGGCCGAGATACCAGCGATAGGCGCGCATCGCCTCGCTGACCCAGCGCTGGTCGCCAGTGGCATCGAACGCCGCCTCGCACGCATCGATCGTCGCCTGCGCCTCCAGCGGCTGCTGGTCGAACGGTAGCGGTTCGGCATAGGGCCGGCCGAAGCTCTCGGTGCCGACCGCGCGGAAACGGCCATCCGGCGCGGTCTGCTGCACGGTGATCCAGTCGAGCGTATCGAGCCCACAGGCGATCAGGTCCTGCCGGTCCAGCGCCAGCCCGGCGCGGATCAGCGCCTCGGGCAATCGGGCATTGTCATAGGCCAGGACGATTTCGAACCAGCGCCATTCCGGACGGCGGGCGCGCTCGAGCAACATCATCAGATCGGCCGAGAAGCGCGTCAGGATATGCGTCGCCAGCGTGTGGCCGGGATGCGCCGTGAGCATCGCCGCGGCCCCGAGCATCGCAAAGGCCTGAGCCCGTGGCGAGCCGAGATCGTGCGCAAGGCTCGCCGTCTCGTCGAACAAGCGTCGTGCCCATTCGCGATGCTTGGCGAGACCGGTTTCGCGCGCGGTAACGCCCAACGACCACAAGGCGCGCCCGTTGGAATCCTCGGACCCCTTATCCTCACACCAGGTGCGGTCGAAGTTCATGAAATTGCGGAAACGCCGCGTGTCTGGGTTCCAGGCATATTGCACGAAGGCGCCGTAAATCGTCATCCATTTGTCACGCGCGGCCTCGTCCATGCCGACAAGACGCGCCGTCAGCATCAGCGCGCGGGCATTGTCGTCGATGCAATAGCCGTGGCGGCGATCGGGGATCGACAGGATGGCGTGCTGAAACATACCGGTCGCATCGCTCATCCGCTCGACCGCGGCGAAGTCGGGGGCGAGCGCGCGGAACGACGACGCCGTGGCGATGCGGCGCGGCTTGGCCGCGACCATTGCCACGATCTCGTCCATCGCGGTGTCGGCGAGACGCGACCATATCATCGTCCGGCCGCGCGCATAAGCGCGCCGCGACAGCGCCAGGCGAGCCTCATCATCGCCGAGCAGGGTGTTGATGGCGCGCGCGAAGGCGGCGCTGTCGCCAAAATCGACCAGCACGCCATGCCCGTCGGCAAGGATCTCGGTCGCGTGGACATAGGGTGTCGAGACCACCGCCTTGCCCAGCCCCACCGCATAGGACAAGGTTCCCGAGGTGATCTGCGCCGGGTTGGTATAGGGCGTGGCGTAGATGTCGGCGGCCTGGAGATAATCGAGCAGATCCTCATGCTCGACAAAAGCATCGACGAACGCGACATGCTCGGCGACGCCGAGCGCCTCGGCCTGCGCCTCGAGACGGTCGCGATAGGCCTCGCCCTCATGCGCGATGAGATTGGGATGGGTGGCGCCAAGTACCACGTAGAGCGCGTCGGGATTTTCGGCAACGACCGCGGGCATCGCGTCGATCATCGTCTCGATCCCCTTGCCGGGGGCGAGCAAGCCGAAGGTCAGGATGGTCTTGCGCCCCGCCCAGCCGAAACGCTGCTTGAAGCCGGCCGTGTCGAGCAGCGGGCGATCGGGTACGCCGTGCGGGATGGTCAGGACGATGCGCGGATTGGCGCTGTAGACGCGCTGGAGAATCTCGCGGCCGCGCTCCGCCATGACGATGACGCGCGAGGCGCGACGCAGCAGCGCCTCCATCACGCGCCGTTGATCGGCGTCGGGGCGCTCCAGCACGGTATGCAGCGTGACGATCAGCGGCAGCGAGATACGATCGAGTAGCGCGAGGATATGCTCGCCGGCCGCGCCGCCGAAAATGCCATATTCGTGCTGCATCCACACCGCTTGCGCGCCACTTGCCTCGATCGCGCGCGCGGCATCGATGTAAGCGAGCCGGTCTTGCTCGGGGATGGCGCGCGTCACCGCGGGCGGATAATCATAGCGGCCGGGGTGATCGTCCATCGCATAGACGTCGACCGTCATGTCGGGGAAGCGCTCGCGCAGGGCGGTGAACGTATCGGTCGTATATGTTGCAAGGCCGCATTTCCGGGGGAGGAAATTGCCGATCAGTACGAGGTGATCGATGGCATTGGTTGCCCGCGTCAAACGCGTCATGGCCTTTTCCTTGCATATTCCGTGGCCTGGGCGGCCGAATCTTCTCTCCCTGAACGGATTGACAGGAATATGGTTGCGTGCTTGCTGCACCGCAACAAAAAAATCATGTTAAACTCGATCAATCGTGCCCCGGGCGCGGCACATCATCCCCTCCGCCTCATTTCGGCAACGTCTCGACGCCATCGTGCGCGATGGCTAGGACAGGGCCGATGAGGAGATCGTGATGGACTCGCTGGTTACGACGGCATGGCTGGCAGGCGAACTCGGGGCCAATGACCTGCGCGTGGTCGACGCGAGTTATTTCACCGGCCTGCCCGGCGAAGCGCCGCGCGACGCCGCCGCCGAATATGAAGCGGTGCACATCCCCGGTGCGGTGTTCATGGATCTCGCCGAGCTGCGCGACACCGACTCCGACCTGCCGATGATGATGCCGAGTGCGGCGAAGTTCGCCAGCCGGATGCAGTCGCTCGGGCTGGGCGATGGCAGCCGCATCGTGCTGTACGACAATTCCCCGCTGCACACCGCGGCGCGCGCATGGTGGATGCTGCGCACGTTCGGCGCGCATGACGTCGCGATCCTCGATGGCGGACTCGCCAAATGGCGGGCCGAGGGGCGCGAGACCGCCAGCGGCAAGGAGAGCCTGCGCCACCGTCACTTCACGGTGTGGGCCGATGACGGCGGCATCCGCACGCTCGACCAGATGAAGGCCAATATCGACAGCGGCGCCGAGCAGGTGCTCGACGCCCGCTCCGCCGCGCGCTTCACCGGCGAGGAGCCCGATCCACGCCCGGCGACGCATGCCGGCCACATTCCGGGCTCGAAGAACCTGCCTTATGGCGCGCTGTTCAATGCCGATGGCAGCTGGAAACAGGGTGAGGCGCTGAAGGCGGCGTTCGAGGGCGCGGGGATCGACCTCGCCAGGCCGGTGGTGACGACCTGTGGATCCGGCATCACCGCCGCGGTGCTGGCGTTCGGGCTTCATCTGCTCGGCAACGACGCCGCGCTCTATGACGGCAGCTGGTCCGAATGGGGCGCCGACCGCACCACGCCCAAGGCGATGGGCGGCGCCTGAGCCGATGAGCGAGAGCGACCGCCCGCGCGCCGACGCGACCCGCGTCGTCTCCGCCGGACGACGGAAGGAATGGACCGCCGGCGTGGTCAACACGCCGGTGTGGCGCGCCTCGACCATCCTCTACGATACGGTCGCCGACATGCGCGAGCGCGGCAGCGAGACGCATCACCGCCTGTTCTACGGGCGGCGCGGCACCCCGACGCAATGGTCACTGGCCGAGGCGCTGACCGAACTCGAGCCGGGCGCCGAGGGCACCTTCCTCTATCCCTCGGGGGTCGCGGCGATCGCCGCCGCGCTGCTCGCCACCCTGTCGCCGGGCGACGAATTGCTACTGGTCGACAGCGCCTATGACCCGACGCGGTCGATGGCGAGCGGCCTGCTCAAGCGCATGGGGATCAAGACCCGCTTCTACGATCCGCTGATCGGCGCGGACATCGCCGGGCTGATCGGCGACGATACCAGGGCGATCTTCCTCGAAAGCCCCGGCAGCCTGACCTTCGAGGTGCAGGATGTGCCGGCGATCGTCGCGGCGGCGAAAGCGCGCGGCGTGACGACGATCCTCGACAATACCTGGGCGACGCCGCTGCTGTTCCCGGCGATCGCGCACGGCGTGGACCTCACGATCCTCGCCTGCACCAAATATGTCGTCGGCCATAGCGACGTGATGCTCGGCTCGGTCACCGCCGCGCCGGGACATTTCGCGCGCTTGCGTGACACCAGCTTCCAGCTCGGCCAGGTCGCCAGCCCCGACGACGCCTGGCTCGGGGCGCGCGGCCTCCGGACGATGGCGCTCAGGCTGCGCCAGCATCAGGCCAGCGCACTCAGGATCGCGCACTGGCTGAACGAGCAGCCCGAGGTAGCGGCGGTCCTCCACCCGGCGCTGCCCGACTGTCCGGGCCATGAGCATTTCATGCGTGATTTCAAAGGTTCGTCGGGCTTGTTTTCGTTCGTGTTGCAAGGCGGCAGCGATGCGGCGCGATCGGCATTGATCGACGGTCTCGAGTTGTTCGGCATCGGATACAGCTGGGGTGGCTTCGAAAGCCTCGCCATCCCGACCGACCCGCAACGCTATCGCAGCGCCACGCGACGCGCCGATGCCGGGCCCGTGGTACGGCTGCAGATCGGGCTCGAGGATGCCGACGACCTGATAGCCGATCTCGCCGCCGGGCTGGCGCGCTTCCGCGCCGCGTCATGAACCCGTTGTTCGCCTGGCTGCGCAGCCAGGGCCTGAGCGGCATTCCGCGCGAGCACTGGATCTCGGCGGCGATCGCCGGCTCGCTGGTACTGATCGCGCTGATCGCCGGCGCCGTGGCACAGCATTTCGTCGGGCAGCCGCTGTCGCGTGCCTGGAAGGGCCGGCTGACCGGCCAGGCCGAGGGTCTGGGCGCGCGGCTGCCCGGGATCGTGCGGCACGGTACCGTCGCGCTGATCCTCGTCGTGCTGATCAACGCGGACGACTGGCCGGCGCTTGCCGCGGCGCCGATCGGACTGGCGCTGGGCGCGGCGACGGCGCTGGTGGCGCTAGCCACATTGCGTGGCCTCGGCATTCCGCGCTGGATGGCGTGGCTGGTGGCGGTCGCGCTGTTCGTCGCGTTGTTCAGCCACGCGGTCGGCGGACTCCGCCCGATCACCGCGACGCTGGAACGAATCGGCTTCGATGTCGGCCGGCGGCGTTTCTCGATGCTGTCGTTGCTCACGATCCTGATCACGGTAATCGCGCTCTACGCGCTGGTGCGGCTGGCCAATCGCATCGTCGCGCACTGGATCGGCCAGTCGCGTGGGCTCGACGCGACGCAAAAGCTGCTGTCGCAGAAACTCGCCGCGATCGCGGTGGTGGTGGTCGCCTTCTTCGTCGGCGTCGATGTCCTGGACATCGACCTGACCACCTTCGCGGTGTTCTCCGGCGCGCTTGGGCTGGCGATCGGCTTCGGCCTGCAAAAGACCGTCGGCAATCTGATCGCCGGCATCATCCTGCTGATGGACCGCTCGATCAAACCGGGCGACGTCATCGTGGTCGGCGACAAGGATGTCGGCTGGGTCAACAAGATCGGCGTGCGTGCCGTCTCGGTGATCACCCGCGACGGCAAGGAGCATTTGATTCCGAACGAGAATCTGATGACCCAACCGGTCGAGAACTGGTCCTATACCGACCGCAACGTGCGCGTCCGCGTGCCGGTCGGGATCAGCTATGCCTCGGACCTCAAGCTGGCGCAGGAGCTGATGCTGCGCGCGGCGACGGAAAGCCCCCGCGTGCTCAACTCGCCCAAGCCCAATGTCTGGCTGACCGCGTTCGGCGACAGCGCGATCGAACACGAGATCCTGGTGTGGATCAGCGACCCCGAAGGCGGCGTCGGCAATGTCCGTTCGGACGTGCTCAACCGGCTTTGGTGGCTGTTCAAGGAGCACGGCATCGCCCTGCCCTTTCCGCAGCGCGACGTGTATCTGCACACGGTGCCACCGGGGGGCGATCACTGACTCGCGACTGTTGCGCAATCGCAACAGCTATCGACCCGTTTCGGCCGGGAGCGCCGAATTTTGTTGTGCGATGCAGCGCGTTTCGGCAATCTTGCGTCGTCATCGGGAACATCGTGCGGGAGGGAAACCTTCGACAGACACGACCTCCGACGCGCGCAGGCGGGGACGACGCATTCACTCGGAAGGAAACCGATGCGCTTCTCCACTCTCTCGCTCGGCGCGCTCATGCTCGCCGCTACCGCCACTCCCGCGTTCGCTGATGATGCAGCGCCTCCTCCAGCTTTCACCATCAACGGTAGCGCGACGGTCGTCACCGACTATCGCTTCCGTGGCATCTCGCAGACCGACAGGAATGCGGCGATTCAGGGGTCGATCACGGTCACCCATGAATCCGGCTTCTACGTCTCGGTCTGGGGCAGCTCGGTCGACGATTACGTCACCTGGGCCGGCACTGGCCATCAGGAGATCGATCTGATCGGCGGGTTCAAAAAGACCGTCAGCGGCACGACCTTCGATGTCGGCGCGCTCTATTATTTCTACCCGAAGACCCATCCGGCCGGCGATATCAGCAGCTCGGATTTCATCGAGCCCTATGCCTCGATAGCGCACACCTTCGGCCCCGTGACCGGGAAGGTGACCGTCAATTACGCGCCGAAGCAGAAGGCGCTGAAGCTCGACCAGGGCGCCTTTGGCGCGCTGTTGCCGAAGGAAGACAATGTCTACCTCGCGGGTGACCTGTCGGCGACGATCCCCAATACGCCAATCGGCCTCACCGCCCATGTCGGCCATACTTGGGGTCCAAGCTGGCTGTCGATCGGCAAGGAATATACCGATTGGAGCCTTGGCGCGACGGTGACCTGGAAGGCGCTGACCTTCGGCGTGAGCTATGTCGACACAGACGGCGACTTCATCACCCCGTCGGGCAAGAATGCCAGCAAGGGTGGCGTCGTCGGCTCGATCGGCGTCAGCTTCTGACCTGACATTGGCGCGGCGAGGGGTTCGCCCCTCGCCGCAAGGCAGAACAAAAAAGCGCGCCGCGATCATCCCGATCGCGGCGCGCTCTTGTTTTGGTCAAAAGGGCGAAAGGGGTCAGGGCGTCGGCGTCGAAGCCCGCGCGCTCTGGCCGTCGCCTTCCGGTGCCGCGATCACGTCGCGCGTCGTGGTGCCCTTGTCGACCACATTGGTGCCGGGGTCGCCGACCGACGAGCGGATGCCGGGATCGGCATCGGCGCCGACCGCGCCGAGCGTGGCGTTCTCGCCGCTGCTGCGCTGTGCCGGGCCGCCGAACAGCGCGTCGAGCGCCTGTGCCTGGGCACCGGTATCGTTGGTGCGCGCCGCGCCCGGCTTGGGCGGGACGAGCGCAAAATCGGGAGGAATGACCAGCGGCGCCTGGCGCGCGACGGCGAATTCGTCGGGGCCGCCCTTGCCGAAGCCACGATGGCCGCAGCCGGACAACAGAACGACGAGGCCGAGCCCCGCGGCGATCGATACCAGTTTACGCATTGGAATTCTCCACAGATGCCCGTGCCCGCGACTTGTCGCGCACGAGGAGAGCGCGGACGAGCAGGACGAGCACCCCCATGGTAATGAAGGCGTCGCCGAGATTGAAGACCAAAAACGGTCGCCACTCGCCGAAGTGCAGATCGGCATAGTCGATGACATAGCCGAGCCGGATACGATCGATGATATTGCCCAGCGCGCCGCCCAGCACCATGCCCAGCGCGAACTGGTCCTGGCGGTTCTTTTCGTTGAACATCCAGTAGAGTACACCTGCCGCGATCACCCCGGTCAGCGCAACCAGGCCCCAGCGCGTCATTTCGTCGTCGGCGCGAAACAGGCCGAGCGAAACGCCGTGATTCGGCACGAACGACAGGTTGAAGATCGGCAGCAGGTAGCGCGTATCCCCCAGCGCGCTGATCCCCAGCGACCCGGTGACAAACTGTTTCACCGCCTGATCGACGATCACGAACAGCACCGCGATGGCGAGGCCGAGTTTGGGCAGGCGGTTCATGCGGCAACGACCTTCGCGCAGCGGGCATCAAGCGCGCCATCTTCCGCCACATCGGGCAGATGGCGCCAGCAACGGCCGCACTTGTGAAACCGGGTGCGGGTGACGGCGATCTCGTCGCCTTCCGTCACCTTGGCGACGATGAAGATCTCGGCCAGTGCTTCGGGCGGCAGCGGCGAATGCGGCACCACCACCTCGGCCTCGAGGCTGGAGCGCACGATCTTCTCTCGGCGCAACGGCTCGATCGCCTCGGTGACCTGCTGGCGCAGTGCGCGAACATCATCCCAGGCGGTCGAGATCGCATCGTCGCCGGGCAGCGCCGGGAGCTCGGGCCAGGTCAGGAAATGCACCGAGCCATCCTCGCTCGGATAACGCGCCTGCCATACTTCCTCCGCCGTGAAGCACAGGATCGGCGCGGCATAGCGCACCAGCGCATGGAACAGCAGGTCGAGCACCGTGCGATAGGCGCGGCGCTTCATGTCGCCGGGCGCGTCGCAATAGAGCGAGTCCTTGCGGATATCGAAGAAGAAGGCCGACAGGTCTTCCTGCGCGAAATCGGTCAGCAGGCGGAGATAGCGGTTGAACTCGTAATTCTCGGTCGCGGTCTTGAGCTCGACATCGAGCTTGCCGAGCAGATGCAGCGCATACAGCTCCAGCTCGGGCATGTGATGCGTGTCGACCTTTTCCGCATCGGTGAAGCCGTCGAGCGCGCCGAGCAGGTAACGGAAGGTGTTCCTGAGCTTGCGATAGGCATCGGAGGTCGTGCCGAGCACTTCCTTGCCGATCTTCACGTCCTCGAAATAGTCCGTCTGCGCGACCCACATGCGCAGGATGTCGGCGCCGCTCTCGTTGATGATCTTGAGCGGATCGACGACATTGCCGAGCGACTTGGACATCTTGCGCCCCTGCCCGTCCAGCGCGAAGCCATGCGTCAGTACCGCATCGTATGGTGCGCGACCGCGCGTTCCGGCGCTTTCGAGCAGCGACGACTGGAACCAGCCGCGATGCTGGTCGGAGCCTTCGAGATAGAGATTGGCGCGTGTGCCCTCGCCGTACCGTTGCTCGATCACAAAGGCATGGGTCGAGCCGCTGTCGAACCACACATCGAGGATGTCGTTGATCACCTCATAATCGGCGAGGTCGTATTTGTCGCCGAGCAGCGCCTGATGGTCGGCCGCGAACCAGGCGTCCGCGCCGGCCGCCTCGAACGCCGCAACGATGCGATCATTCACCGCGCTATCATTGAGATAACGGCCGGTCTTGCGATCGACATAGAGCGCGATCGGCACGCCCCAGGCGCGCTGGCGGCTGATCACCCAGTCGGGGCGCTGCTCGACCATCGCGCGGATGCGGTTCCGGCTGCGCTCGGGCACCCAGCGCGTGCGCTCGATCGCATCGAGCGCGATCTCGCGCAGCGTCGGCGCATTGCCGGCGGCGAAGCCGAGCATACCGACGCCGGCATCGGTGGGAAGCTGCGGCGCGGGGATGCTCTCGCCGGCATTGTGCTGGTCCATCGGGATGAACCATTGCGGCGTGGCGCGGAAGATCACCTTGGCCTTGGAGCGCCAGCTGTGCGGATAGCTGTGCGCGAAATCGTCCGACGCGGCGAGCAAGGCCCCCGCAGCACGCAGGTCGCTGCAGATCGGCCCGTCCGAGGCGACGAACTTCTTGTTGATGACGCTGCCCTGGCCGCCCAGCCACAGCCAGTCGGCACGGAACATGCCACCGCCATCGACCGCGAACACGGGATCGATGCCATGCGCCTTGCACAGCGCGAAATCGTCCTCGCCGTGATCCGGGGCCATATGGACGAGGCCGGTACCGGCATCGGTGGTGACGAAGTCGCCGGGCAGGAACGGACGCGGCTTGGCGAAGAAGCCGCCGAGCGCGTGCATCGGGTGGCGGGCGACGGCACCGGCGAGATCGGAGCCGGAAAACGTGTCAAGCACTGTCGCCTCAACATTCGCGACCCGGCGCCCGTCGTCGAATCCGCTCTTGCTGAAGCGCGCTACCAAACCATCGAGGAGGGGCGCCGCAACGACATAATAGTTGCCGTACTGAATTTGGCGCGGATCGTCCTCAGCTGACCACGTCCAGTTGATGATCGCGCGCACATACTCAATCTCAGGCCCATAGCTCAGCGCCTGGTTCACCGGGATCGTCCACGGCGTGGTCGTCCAGATCACCGCATAGGCGCCGACCAGTTCCGGCGCGTTGGGCGCCTCGGTGATCTCGAACGCGACGTCGATCTGGGTCGACACCACATCCTCATATTCGACCTCGGCCTCGGCCAGCGCGGTCTTTTCGACCGGCGACCACATCACCGGCTTGGCGCCGCGATAGAGCTGGCCGCTCTCGGCGAACTTGAGCAGTTCGCCGACGATCGCCGCCTCGGCCTCGAACTTCATGGTGAGGTACGGGTCTTCCCAGTCGCCCATCACCCCGAGCCGCTCGAACTGCGCGCGCTGCACCGCGACCCATTTCTCGGCATAGGCGCGGCACTCGGCGCGGAACTGGGCGACCGGCACCTGGTCCTTGTCGAGCTTCTTCGCGCGGTACGCTTCCTCGACCTTCCACTCGATCGGCAGGCCGTGGCAGTCCCAGCCGGGCACATAGGGCGCGTCCTTGCCGAGCAGCGACTGGCTGCGGACGATGATGTCCTTCAGCACCTTGTTCATCGCATGGCCCATATGGATGTCGCCATTGGCGTAGGGCGGGCCGTCATGCAGGATGAAACGCTCGGCACCGGCGCGCTGCTCGCGCAGCCGGTCGTACACGCCGATTTTGCCCCAGCGCGCCAGAATCGCCGGCTCCTTGGCGGCGAGACCGGCTTTCATCGGAAAGTCGGTCACCGGCAGGAACACGGTATCGCGGTAATCGGCGGCGGGTGCGGTGGTGTCGGTCATAAGTGGGCGGGGCTTAGACGAGAGATGGCGGGACTAAAACCCCTCTCCCGGTGGGAGAGGGGCAAGGCGCGAAGCGCCGCGGGGTGAGGGCAGCGCGTTAGGTGAGAAAACTGCCCTCACCCTTCCGCGCCTTCGGCGCTCCCTCCCTCTCCCAAAGGGAGAGGGAGTTTATCACCAGTTCCACACCATGCCGACTTCGCTGAACGGCTTGGGCTCGCGCGGCGGAATGGTGGCGTCGTTGAGCTTGCATTGCCAGAAGCCGACATCGACCCAGCGGCCGGCCTTGTAGCCCGCCTCGCGCAGCACGCCGGTACGCTGGAAGCCGACCGACTCATGCAGCCGGATCATATGGTCGTTGGGCAAAGCGAGCACGCTGATCGCATGGGTGAAGCCCTGCGCCCGCACCGTGTCGATCAGCGCGTCGTAGAGCTGGCGGCCATTGCCGCGCCCCTGCGTTCCCTGTGCGAGATAGATGCCGGTCTCGATCGTGTACTGATAGGCGGGCCGGTCGCGGAACTTGGTGGCATAGGCATAGCCCAGCACCGCGCCACCCTCGCCTTCGGTCACCACCAGCCAGGGATAATAGCCGTCCGAGGCGGCCATGCGCGCGCGCATCGTGCGCTCGTCGGGCGCCTTCAATTCGAACGACACCGTCGCGCCCTCGACATAGGGCTTGTAGATCGCCGCGACCGCCGCGGCGTCATCCGGCGTCGCCGGGCGGACCGCGATCACCATCCGAAGCGCGCCAGCAGGACGTCCATCAGCCGGACATCGGCGTTGCTCGGCGCCGCGCCGCCCAGCCCGCCGCATTCGAGGCAGCGTGCCTGCACCGCCGCGCCGGTGCCGATGCGCCGCACCTCGCCCAAAGCGGTCGCGAACATCGCGCGGCGCTCGGCGGCGACGCGGGTAAAGGCGTCCTCGGCCGGTGCGGCGCTGTCGTCATCGTCATTGTCGCGCGCCAGGCCGGCGAGCAAGCGCGCCAGCCGGTTCGGCTTCTTCTCGAGATATTCGATGTGCGTGTCCTCGACCTTGAGCCCGGCGCGCTTCGCCGCCTCGGCGACCGCGTCGGACAGGCCGCCGAAACGGTCGACCAGCCCGAGCTGGTGCGCTGTCCCGCCATCCCACACCCGGCCCTGGCCGATCTGGTCGACGCGTGCCGGGGTCATGTGTCGCGCCTGCGACACGCGGGTAACGAACTGGCGATAGCCATTCTCGATTCCCGCCTGGAAGATCGCGTCGGTCGCGGGATTGGTGCCGGCCAGCAGATCGGGCTGACCCGAAATCGGCGTGGTTCGCACCCCATCGGTGGTGAGGCCGACCTTCTTCAGCGTGCCCTCGAAGGTCGGGATGATGCCGAAGATGCCGATCGAGCCGGTGATCGTGGTCGGCTCGGCGAAGATCACGTCGCCGGCGGTCGACACCCAATAGCCGCCCGAGGCGGCGAGGCCGCCCATCGACACGACGATCGGCAGCTTCTGCGCGCGCGCCTCGAGGATCGCCATGCGCATATCCTCCGAGGCGAGCGCCGATCCGCCGGGCGAATCGACCCGCACCACCAGCGCCTTGAGCTTCTTCTTGCCGAGCGCGTCGAGCACCGCCTTGGCGACGGTATCCGAGCCGGCATTGCCGCCGGTCGACTTGCCGTCGATGATATCGCCGGCGATGGTCAGCACGCCGATCGCGTCGCCACCGGTCGGCAGCGGATTGGCCGCGACATAGGCGTCATATTTGATTGTGTGGAAGGTGCCGGGCGCCTTGTTGTCGTCATGCCCGGCGATCTCGGCGACGCGCTTGCCGAAGGCCAGGCGCGTGCCGAGCTTGTCGACGATCCCGGCATCGAGATTGGCCCGGGCGATATTGCCCTGCGCGGCGAGCACGACCTTGTCGGGCTGGGTCAGGAAATCGGCGATATGCGCCTTGGGCCGGGCCTTGCCGATCGCTTCCTTCCACTGGCCGAACAGCACATTGTAGAGGACCTGGACCTCTTCCTTGGCCTCGGGCGAGGCCTCGGTGCGGGTATAGGGCTCGACATAGGATTTATACTTGCCGACGCGGTAGACGTGCGCGTTGACGCCGAGCTTGTCGATCAGCCCCTTGTAATAAAGCTGCGACCCGCCCGGCCCCATGAACAGGGTGCCGGCCATCGGGCTTTCCCACACCTCGCTGGCATTGGCGGCGAGGCGATAGGCCGAATCGGTATAGGTCGTGGCATAGGACAGCACCGGCTTGCCGGCGGCGCGGACGCGGCCGATCGCGTCGGCCACCTCGTTGAGCGCGGCGGGATAGCCGCCGCCGAACGAATCCAGGTCGAGCACGACCGCCTTGACCTGCTTGTCGTCCTTCGCCTTGTCGAGCGCGCGCACCACGTCGCGCAGGCGGAACTCATGATTGTCGTCGCCGCCACCGGACAGCGCGGCGAAGGGATTCACCTCGGCCGGCTGCTCGACGATCCGGCCGTCGAGCTTGAGCAGCAGCGCGCCGTCGCGGATCGACGACGGGCCGGGCTTGGACGAGAGCGCCGCGAACAGCACCCCGAAAAAGATCAGCATCGCGATCAGCACCAGGCCATCCTTGATGCCGACAAGGACCTTCCATGCGCCCCGAACCAGATTCACTATCTATCCCCTGCTCTCGCGGATGAGCGTCACCGCTAGAGCAAGCGGCAGCGCGAGTAAATGTCTGTACTAGGCAGGCAACACAGGTCGTGAGCGGACATGTGGCACTTT